>Ga0114923_10002667_pt1 | contig 12046 bp, 12 predicted proteins | sample SumtaG_FD_89578 | JGI IMG/M metagenome (GOLD analysis project Ga0114923, IMG submission 89578) | Deep subsurface microbial communities from Indian Ocean to uncover new lineages of life (NeLLi) - Sumatra_00157 metaG | ecosystem: Environmental > Aquatic > Marine > Oceanic > Sediment | place: near... | reverse complement strand
CGATGAAATGGGAATCCGATACTATATAGTCAGGGATCCCTACGAAGTATGGTTGGACACCGGTAGAGGACCACCTAGGCAGGTAGGAGCCGTAGAATTGGACTCATACATGGGCGATAATCGCTACGGAAGTACGCCAACTAGCTTAACTGTTTGGTGCTCAAACGGAACAAAAGTCCAAGACGATTTTCTCCACAATTTCGGCGAGAAAGTCACGATAAAAAGAACAGATAACGTTGATCTTCCTACGTGGGTTCCACCTCGTGCCTAGATATGAGTACAAAAGCGTTTCCTTTATGGACGTTATAAAAGTATTCAAGATCTATAATCAACTATGGAAAGATTACTCCGGATTTCCCGGACCAGGTCGTCCAAGTGATAACGATTTTTGGGATATGCGTAAACCGGCAATGCAATCGGGTGGCACAGTTGGCGAAGGAGCGGCTGTTTTAACACTTGTTTTCCGTAATACCACCGAAGAAAAAGCGACTAAATGGGCTAAAGAATTTATTGGAGCATATAAATTACCCTACACAAGCGTTGAAACAAAACCATCACGCAATCTTCGAGGTCTCATAAATTATGAACCAGGCGAAGAAGTTCCCACCTACATTCGCGTAATAATTGAATTCAAACAGAACGTAGAATAACCCTTGAACCTTTTCAGTGTTTTTAGTAACATAAGTCGGATGGGAAAACACTACAGATTACAGAAGTATTACGTGTGGAGGTGTCCTGGCAGTTGGACACTCGATTTCTCAGGACTGCCCCAAAAAGATCAAGAACTAATTCAAACATTCCGTGCAAAAACGTGGAAACGTGCTCAAGAAAGGTTTCAAGAGATTCGTGCTAAATACGGCTATGAAACTGACCGAAGCAAAGTACTCACACAATAAACAAGTTGTTATCGTGGATGATCTGCCCTTTGCAGACATTATTGAGCAAAGACCCCCGTTCATTGATCACGTATCCGGTACTTTGGTTTTATCTGCGGACATACACGACGAAAAAGTTTATGAATACGGTGCACGCAACTACGAAAGTGAAAGATATCAAACTCGTAAACACCTTTATCCTTGGCAAGCTGAACTAGCTGGCACAGAACGTCAAATCAAAAATTTCCTGGAGATTCATTTTCCAAAATGGTCTGGTAAGGTCACACCATCGCAAGTCTGGAAAATGGAGGATGTTGAACGAGCTGGGCGAGCAGCGGTTGCAAAAGGTGTCCAATCTACACAAGAACAAGTTACAAAAATTCTCGATACGAGAAAACCAATCAACGAAGTAAAATACTATCGCGCAAAGACAGCTTCGGATGTTTATGATCACATGGATAAGGTATTAGACTATACTTTATTCGTAGGGGATGGTGACGTTGACATTGCTGACTACGGTCTTGGAGATATTAATCATGGGGATCCAAATAGTCCAGAAGTAGCAACTGTATATCTAATCGTAAGCAATCAAGATACAAAAGAAGATTCAATTAAAACAGCAAGAGAATTTCTACGAAATAAAGATATACTCTACCACGATATTAAATCTGAGGAAACAGGAGTAGAAAATCAGTGGTATGTTGAAGCTCAGTATGTCGATCCGATCACCGAAGCAGCATATAAACAACCAGGACTTAAATTTCGTACACTTAAACGAATTTACAGATATGTGCAAGAACTTATAGGCGGTGAACTTGATGAGGTTGAATCTAAGGAATGGCATTATATCTTAACTAGTAAAAAAGACTCCGATGAAGTAAGAAACATTCTCACTAAAGAATTAGGGCAACCAGAAGAATTTCGAGTTCCAGAATTTAAGATGCCATGGTTACGGTGGGAGAAGGAAGGTTTTTGGATTTTGTTTAAAGACTACACCAGCCTACCTGAAGTTGAAATCATGTCTGCTGAGTGGGACAACGATCCATATGTCAGACGAATGAATGAAGCAGGATATGCATACAAAAAGCCAGTAGCCGCAGAAGTTGTTAATCAATATATCGATTTTATCCAAGAGCATCAACCTCAAGTGAAGTTTGGTGACATCATTGTCTCGGAATATGATTTTACAAATACCGGAGATAGAGAATTTGCTGCGTTATACCTGTGGGTATTAAATTCGTCATTTGATGAAGCACGAATCAAGATAGAAAGTTTTGCTAAACATTTCAATCTTCCTTACACAAACATCGAAACAGATTTACATGACAGCGACCATAACGCATATCATAGACCTGAAACACACAAGCGGGTATTTGGAACTCTTTGGTATGGGTCTAAAGCAGCTTCAGAATTAGTTGAGGCAGCATATGATGGCGGACAATATCGAAAGATGTTTTTCGTATTTGATGACGCAGGAGGAGAGCATGCAGAGTTCTCTAAGTTGGTTGGTCCTTTTGTAAGTGAGGATCAAGCCACCAAATATACAACTTATATGACAGCGACATACGGAGAATGGGTAACATTTAATTTTGAAATACGTAGTTCAGTCTCTCCTATCGAATATGAAAAAGACTCCAAAGAACATTTTGATTGGGCATCGGGCGACTAATGAAACTAGCCGAAGCAAAATACGCACATCCAAAAAAGATGACTCGTGTCGGTGTATTAAACTACGACGATCGAAATAAAGACGAATTTATGGAAGCACGAAATGTTTCTATAACGTTTCGAATGGTTGGTGATATTGATAATCATGATTTCAATGCCGAGATTATTGACGTGAGAGATATCTATGGAAGTGAGGTTTCGTTAGCTAAGCATATTGGTATCAAGAGAGGTACGGAAGCATTTTACCAGCTTGATAGGCATGGATGGATGTTATCTGGATGGAAGACGGGGCCAGGCGCAAGCTGTCCTTGGGCGCTTGAAAAAGAATCTCTTACAAGTTCAGAACTGGCAGAAGCTCAATATCAAGGCAATGACAGTAAAAGAGAATATTCTTACGTTTTCGAAATGACTGAACACTTCTTTAACGATAAAGATGTCCAGTACGCACTTTCGATGCTTGGATCAACAACACCAAACTGGACAAAAGGCACAGGAACGCAGAGCGACACCAGGGTCGGTTATATCGACGCATTCACGACACAAGCCAAAGCCGAAAAGGTTCACAAAATTCTTCAACAGATTTTCTTTCTGAAAGCAGATCAAGAAGTAGACTACCCGATGCGTGCATATAGTGGATATCAGACATACGATTGACTTTAATCCAGAAGAATGGTAAACTGTTTTAATGAATATTCTATACCTATCAAGACGAAACCTTCAAACACTGCTGAATAAACTCGATCGTGAAGATTCAGCAAGAGGTATTATCAAAAATGATACTGCACATCCAAAGTATCCAATAACTGAACCCACAATGGTACTCGCTATTGAGGATGAAGATTATTATATTGATCGTGAACCAGGATACGTAATCAGCGAAGATGACCCAGATCAAAGAAACTAAACGTGAGCCATTTCACCCCGGATATATCATCACAGAGCATGGCGCCCAATTCATAGGCAAAATAACGACAAAAGTCAAAGAAACTAAGTGCTGGAACTGCGGGTACTACAAAGAGCTATGTATTTGTGATACACTAATATCCAATTGACTTTTAGGGTCAAGTAATAGATAATCCTAGTATGGGAAAATCTACACGAAAAAAACTTGAAGAAGCTGCTGAACGCGAACAACAATTCGCGGATTTCTTTGCGACCCAAAAGAGTGGAAAAACATATCGTGGTGTGATTACAGCCGAAGGCATCATCCCAAAATACGTTCGCAGGTTTTCAAAACGTCAACTTCGTGATCCCAACGATTGGGTATACAAAGGAAAGTCTAAGAAAATTGAAAAGCAACGAATCGCCTTAATTCGTTATCTTTATGCCAAGTATCCTGTTCCTGCTTGTTTGGAAAGTGTATTCATAAGTGAGAACAGCGACAAGTTTAACAACTACGCTCGTTGGTATCTTGCCCTCGCTCAGGGTGAGTCATTATATAAAACATGCACTCGTGAAATGTTGACGAAGAAAGAAACTCATTACATTACACAGGCACCAGATAATCTTAACATTGAAGAAGCAGTGTGGTGGGCTAAAGGAATGGCACTAACACAAAACACCGGCATTGCTTATCGTGTTGCCAAGTCTCCAGTCGGACGAGCTAATTGGACAAGTGAATTCTGGATTGACGTACATCGTTTCTTTGCAAACAACCCAGTACCATTAAAAGAAATGGAAGAGTTGATTGATTATCTCACAGCAGCGCGTGTTGAAAATCCAAACTGGACAATCAAGAAGCGTTCGCTTGAGGCTATTCGTCGACAGAGTGAAGTGTGGCATCGCGATATGATTAAACTTCGTAATATTGGAGGCGGTGCGTGGGCTGGAATGAGTGTACCTTACTGGAAACACAAAACAGGCAAGTTCGACCCTAATCCTTCACGAAGCAACGAGGTTGAGTGGCATCTATATGAAATCTGTTCTGGTAACGAGTTAGCGAAAGAAGGTAATACAATGCGACACTGTATCGCTGGATACAAATCAAGATGCATGAACGGTACATGCTCAATTTTTACCTTGCGTAGTAATACTGCTTTGTTGACCAATCGTAAACATCTAACAATTCAAGTCGATCCAAAAAGGCGTGCAATCGTACAAGCTCGTGGTCTGGCTAATCGGTTAATGCGTCCTCAGGAAAGAGAAATTATTGGAAAGTGGGCAAGAGATAATGCTTTACGCGTTAGCACTTAGTGTTGGTCTTTGTAGTTCTCAACGTAGTCACTAATCCAAGAAGCATCACTACCGCGTGTAAGTCTCCACATTGCTAACTTACCAACATCAAGAACTCCGTTGTCGCCGAATACTAAGGCTAGATCTGTTCGACCGCCCGACGTCGTTAGGACATATGCATCTTTCCATTGATCAGAAGGTTTGCTTGAGGATGCGATTCCTTCTTCGTGAAGATGATCAGATACTCCTTTAATCCAATCTGCTAAACTACCACCTGCTCCGAGTAGAACAAGTCCATCGAATCCATCTTGTCGTGCAAGTTTATGAAAATCAGAAAAGTCAATTTCTTTTGCACCCGGAAATGCGTAACTAGCTTCTGTGATTGGTTTTAGTTTGTTACGCGCGGTGGGGCTAAGCCGAGCGATTTGTTTTCTTGTTATTATTCCTTTTTCGTTACACGTCTCACAAGGTTCATACTCATGGTCAAAATCATCCTCACCAAATTGGTAAGTATATACTTGATGTCCCCTACCGCGACAATCGGGACACTCGAACTTATCGTCATCACGATAATACCGTACTTCAAATATATCTAAAATTTTCATATCGGTTTAATTTTATCAGCAGCCTGGTTTGGGTCCGTACTTATCCAGCTTTCTAATGTAGTTGTTTTCATTTTTTGGCCAGCTAAGTAAACGTGGTTTTGTCCAGCGCCTGGACTAGGATCATATTTCCTCCACAAGAAGTTTCCACCGGCACCTATTATCATAAAGTTAAATCGATTACCGCTGTTGAAAAATGTTCCTGCGTACATCATTTCCAATCCTTGCTTACCGTTCTTTGTTAGGAATTCATCCATTGCCATTATTCGTCTCTTCCAATCATTAGACCAATACGGATAGTGAGCAGGATGTCCAGCATACTGCTTCTCTAGTGGACAACCTTTTCGTCCAAAGTATGGATTAGCTAGAGACGGTTTTAGTCCTGCCGCTCTTGAAACTTTTGGAGGAATAGCTCCTTGTCTATTTTCCGGATTTTGGTCTTGATATGTTGGCCAATCACCGGCCGCTTGTTTTCGACCTTCCCTCTTCCTTTGATTTTCTCGACGCCTTGTTTCATCACTGAATACTTGACCTAACTTTGCATACAAATTATACCTTTCAGAATATACCTCATAATCTGATTCGAGTTGAACCATTAATCGCTCGGCTTCTGATCCCGCACGAACCCATATTGATTCATACTCATCGGTCCGAGGTTTAACAAATCCCTGTGTTTTTCGCTTTGCAAAATCATTTGGATACATCTCTTTAAGTTTTCTCTTCTTCTTGTCTAGTTCATTCATTGACTTCCAAATACGATTTCGTCTAGGATGTAAATAGTCTTTATATTCACGCAGGGCCTCATCGGATAAAACCTTTACATTATTCGCCGTTAAGTCCTTGAGCCGCATTTTAATGGCAGGCTCTGCTTTGACCTTATCAAAGATGCTTTCTTGCAATTTCATTAGTTTCATTGTTTTCCCACGTAAGTCTTGTATTTATATTGAGGTTAGCCATAAATATCAAAATGGATCAGATTCTCAATTTTATCAATGAAATGGCCAAAAAGGCGAGGGTGTGTGGTAATTGTGGACAGACAATGACCGGCAATCACTATTACCGTAAACAACAAACGTATTGTAAACAGGCTGCTTTGGAGCGTGGAAAAATAGAGGGATTAAATCCAACAGATAATGTTTCACGTCCATCTTCAGAGGAAGAAGTTACTCTAAATAAATCTCAGTCTAGGGCAGCAAAGACCTTAAAGAAGCAAAAGGCAAAAGCGTCATCTATAATAAAACCAAAAGGTAGTGAAGTAATAGATTCAGTTATTGGTCCAATTACGCAAGAACAACTTGATGAGTGGCTAGATGAAGTTGGATATGATTTGGGCTCTCTCAAGTACACTATCAAAAGTGGCAAAATGGACACTCAAGGTAACTTTCATCTTGATGACGCTAAGATTACTCACATCCCTGTTCCCTTTGGAGTTATCGGTGGATCATTTCAAGCTAATATAGAAACGCTTAAATCATTTGAGAATTTTCCTACGAGAATTCTTGGTAATCTTTATGCGTATGACACAAACGTCGAAAGCTTCGATGGTCTTCAGACAGAAGTAGATGGTGGTGTTGATCTTACAATGAACCAAAAATTAATCGACTGGGTTGGAGTATACAAACACCTTCCTAGAATAGGTGGTGCATTAAAATTTGATGTTGATTATGTCAAACGCGGTGGCCTTGGGGTTCTGCTCATAAAAGAGCTTTCAGAAATCAGTAGCGGTAACAGCGATGTTGACGCAATTATTAATAAGTATTTAAGGAGCGATAGAAACATATTTGATTGCCAAGAAGAACTAATCGACGCAGGATTCGCACATCTCGCGCGGACTTAATAGGTTGACAGGCAATAATATTTGGGGTATGCTACAAGGTAGGAGAATTATCGATGGACATTTTGAAGAACATAAACGATCAATCTAAGGAATCAGGCTCTGAAGAGCCGGTTCTTGAAGAGTCACTTTCCGTAGAGGAAGAAGAGACGATTCAAAGCGAGATTGAGAACGTACTACTCTATACCGGGTATCAGCCTGGCACAGAAGAGTGGAAGTCTGCTATGTTCCGTTGGAAACGTCGCCGTACCACAAAACCAAGGATGTATAGAAAATTTGTGGACCTGGATTAAATGGCGCGACAAGAACAAACATACATACAAAAACTAACAGTTAAATTCCTCAGAGCAGCCAACCAACACGCACGAGGTAACATGCGTAATCTTGGTGGTATATTACTCGGAGGAGATCCTGGTATTGGAAAAACTACGTTCATGGAACTGTTTAGTGATTTGACTGGAATTCATTTGATTACAATTGAAGTACCTCACATCGTTGAGGAACACATAATCAATATTCCGTTCCTTGTGTACAATCCACAAACGGGAACAAAGCAATCAGGAAGATCCCAACTACAGGATAAAAATCCAGATAACAACGATGAGTACGACATGGTGTTGGCGGACTCAAATTTATTCTCTCAAATTACGCGTGCTCGGTCGATGCCCGATCAACAATACGTTGCCACAATGACTGACCCGCATCCAAACTCGAACCGACAAAGAATTGCTCAGCAACTCTATCAGGGACTTGGTGGAACAGAAGAAAAGATTCCTCCAATGATACAAAAGGTTCGTCAAAACTTTAATTGCATTTTGTTCTTCGATGAATATTTCCGCGAGGCACCAGTACGTATTAGAAACATTCTACGTGATACAATTAATGGAAATATTGGCATGCATAAAATTCCCGCTAATACATTTATCGTATATGCTTCAAATATGAAGGACGAAGGACTTGATAGCATTCCGTTGAACACACAGATGTCACAGCGGATCGAATTTAAATCTCCAACACAGAAAGAATGGTTCACGTGGTTAGAAACTAAATTCAAAAACGATCCACATGTTCAAATGAAGCCACAAGTTTTAGCAGCATTCAAAAAACTTATTGACGATTCTAACATTAGCCAGAACGATGCTGCATCAGGTGTTCGAGTTTCACCCCGTCGATGGGAGCAAATATTAATTTACGTTAATCAAAGTCTACCCGTTGATGATCGTAAAGATGCCGTAGCTCTATTAACGAACATTAGAAATAATTTTGTTAACTACGAAACAGGTGAATACGCAAAATTAGGGAAAGAAGTTACAAAAGTAGTTGCGTATCTTATCAAACAACTGTCCTCTGTCAAAGATATAAAGTCGTCTGATCAAATAGCCGGCAGTGATTGGACGGATACACTAAATCATCATATTAAGCAACACATGAAATCTGGAAAACATCGAAAATACATTCCTGTTATTTCTGGAGCTCCTGGTGTTGGTAAAACATCAATGATTGATAAGATTGCTGAAAAGAATAATCTTGTTGCTGTCGCCATTGATTCTTCTCGACTAAGCGCAGAGGACGTCATTGGTATGCCGATACCTGGACAACGTAAAGAAACCAAGATGGAAGTTAAATTTACTGTCCCACAATTATATCAACAAATTCAAAACGAAATTGAAGATTCTGCTGAAGAGCACTTTCAAGAATTACTTGGGAATTTAGGTAAAGAAAAAGCACAAGAAGAATTTGCAAAGTGGGAACAACAAGAATGGAAGTATCTAATCTTCTTCGATGAGCTTAACCGAGTAGACACAAAAACATTTAATTCACTTCGACGTATCATATTAGAAAAAAACTTTGGTCCATCGAGTGACGGTAAAGGTGGAATGCTTCATCTTCCTGATGGCTCAATAGTTATTGGCGCTCTCAACCCAGACCCAGAAACAGGTGGAACCGAAAGCATGACCGGTCACTTTCGAGATGTTATTGATATTATAAATGCTACTCCTGCCTGGAGTAAGACACGACAGTTTTTGTTGAATAAAAATAACGCTGGTATATCTGATGCGGCTATTGATACCACGATGTTTATCATCGATGAGTTTGTAAAGAAATTTAAGACTAAGGACGAAGATGTTGACAAAGAACAAGCACCATATTACATTACAGCTGGTACAGGTTCTGTATATGTTTCTCCTCGTGAATATGATGCTCTATTCAGTAACATGGCCCCGGCGCTTGATGACGTTAAGAAAGAAATTCTTTCTGACGAAAACATGACAGAGCATGAAGGGGAAGAATTACTTGCCGATGAGGTTGGCGATTATATGGAAAGTGGTTTAATGTTTCCCATTGAGAAAACAGAAAGTGCTGCCCCTGAAGAATTTATTAGCTTAGTTCGTGAGTGGATTGAAACAACACTATCGAAAAAGATTTATACATCTCTAATAACAAAGCGTGTTAAAACAGAAGATACGTGGGGGGGTGTTCTAAGCAAGTACATTTCAGGCGAACGTGATGTTAGTAAGATGCCAGCCGATTCAAACATTAATACCCGAATGACCGCGACCAATGCGCAACAGTTTGTTGAAGAAGTATCAGCAGGATTAGAAGCAGCATTAGATAATGATAAGAAATTCAAAGAGTTAGTTCTTAATACAGACCAACCGAAGGTAGAACTTTCTGACGGTAAAATTATAAAAGGTGAAGAAACCACACATCGCTTGGGCAATATTATTATGGGGTTGTTATTCACACTTCATCAACATCAATTTCAATATGATAGAATTATGGCTATCGGTAAGGCACTAACTTCGGGAGCTAAACGAGCTCTGAAAAGTGCAAAGGGATTATCTGAAGAAGATCACCGCGATGTAGTAAACGCTATCGCATCTCCGTGCTGATGTTCACGACGCACTCGTGGAAATCAAAGATGAAAGTTAAAGAACTTGTTCTCATAGAAGCTGATTTTGATATTGAGCGTAAAGCCGAAGGTCAAGTACGGTTTCCAGTGTCATCGATGAACGATCCATTCGTTAAGAAAACGATTATGGCGATTGCTCGACATACTGGCAAATCGCTACAAGCAGTTACAGCCGAGATTGAAGAAAAGATGAATGAATTTTCAGGTATAGCTGAAAAGAGTCCCATTTTATATGAAACAATTAATAAGAATGCTGCTGAGCAACAAGCATTCACGCAATTCTGGAAAGAAGGCGTACCAGTCAAAGATACTCCTAAATTTAGTAACATAACTTTTAATAAACTCGTCCGCCGGCTCCGTATTGAGTATGATGAGTTTTTTCCTCTACGAAGCTATATTGATAGGCGTCATCTTATCAATCCCATTATAAAAGTTCTCGAACCAGGAACTGCCGAAGCAGAAAAATTATCTACAGCCGCGGCTACACCGGGTGGTGTGTTTCTTTTCAATGAACAGTTTATGCAACAACTTATGAACTACTCTAAGTTGAAAGACGTGAAACCAAAGGGGGCTAAGTTCAAATCAAATGGTGGTGACTTCCCCGATGAATATGCATACATTGAGTTTGTTATAATGCATGAGTTTATGCATTATTCGAATGACGACTTTTATTATCAAAAAATTATTCCTAAAGCTAATCCAAAAATTATTAACTGGGTTGGCGATTTCAGAACAAACTACTTACTTACGAAGAGTGGTTTCGAAGCACTTCCAATGGGACTCTTTAATGATAAGATCAACTATGATCGTCAACGTGAATACGTTGAGATGTATCGTATTGTTGAAGAAGAATTTGAGAATCTTAAATCTGATGAACAAAGAGCACTAGAGGAATTGCTCGACCAACTATCTGATGACCACTCACAAGGTAATCAAGAAGGTGAAGAATCTGACGTGACAGAAGAGGATGCGACGCCAGGAGAACTTGATGACGCTGCCGGAGAGAACGAAGAGGCTGTTGAAGGCGGTGGTGAAGGCGGTGGTGAAGAAGGTGATAAAGGCGGTCAAGGACGATCTGACAGTGAGGATGGAGAACCAGGCAGTGGTGATCGGAACCCAAGAGATTATTCGGTAGATTACGAAAACGTGGAACCTCGTTTTAACTGGAAAACATTAATGAGTAGGTTCATTAAAACAGGACTAGCAAAAACAGAGCCAACATATTCACGACCACATCGTCGTTCTATTACAACGATGGACGTTGCACGACAAACCGGAGCTGGTGCAATTAAACCAGCCGACCGTCCAGTTGATTACAGCGATGCAAAACTTATGTATATAATTGATAACTCAGGATCGATGACAGGGATCATTAATACAGTTATTGCTAACGCAATGAAATTATTAAACCAACCAGCATTTAAGAAGGCAACAATTCTTGCTCTAAAATTTAGTAACAAGGCTGATCTCTATAAGGTTAGTATTCCTCGTAACGTTGCTGGTCTCATTATCAATCCGAATGACACTCCCGAGAAGTGGGATAAGTCCGCAAGAGAAGTTCTCGGTTCACACATGGGTGGTGGAACAGACATTAGTTCTAGTATGGTTGTTACGGTCAATAAAGCAACTTCCGAAAATTATAATGTTGTATTATTCACCGATGGTGATGTTATGTGGGGTGGGAATTATGACAATGTTTTAAAAATGATAAAGTCTGCGCCCGGTCTAATGTTCATTGTGTTTGATCGCAAAGATACATACGTGGCATTCCGCCAAAAGTCTGGTATTAATACCCCAAATATGACATATTTTAACTAAAAAGTTGATTTATATACAACCCCTATATATACTGTTATAATGAAAGGTCTAATCCTTTTTGTAGTTACTCTCATCCTGTTTATGATAGGATGCGCAAGTCTTTCAGATCAAGAAATCGCAGACTACACCCAACGATGCGAAAAAGAAACAACAACGGTCGTTG
>Ga0114923_10002666_pt1 | contig 12048 bp, 11 predicted proteins | sample SumtaG_FD_89578 | JGI IMG/M metagenome (GOLD analysis project Ga0114923, IMG submission 89578) | Deep subsurface microbial communities from Indian Ocean to uncover new lineages of life (NeLLi) - Sumatra_00157 metaG | ecosystem: Environmental > Aquatic > Marine > Oceanic > Sediment | place: near... | reverse complement strand
CTTCTTCAGCTTCTTCAAGGACAGGCTCTTCTTCTTCAGCTTCTTCTATTTCAAGATCGAGCGTCTCTTCAAGTGCCTCTTCTGCGGCTTCAGGAGCTTCTTCTTTGCCGGGTTCTTCTTCTAATGTGACTTCTTCGAGTGCTTTTTCTTCGCCGGGCTCTTCTTCGGCGATTTCTTCAGCCGGTTTTTCTTCAGCTTCTTCTATTTCAAGATCGAGCGTCTCTTCAAGTGCTTCTTCTGCGGCTTCAGGAGCTTCTTCTTCGACAGGTTCTTCAGGGACTTCCTCAGCTTCCGGCTGTGGCAGGGTTTCTTCTTCGTGTTCGAGTGCCGGCTCAGGCTCTTCAGCCGGGACCGGCTTGTAGACAGTAAATGCGTGATCGCACTTAGAACATTTAACCTTGGAGCCCGATTCCTTGATCAGGTCTTCATCAAGGTTGAACTTTGCGTCGCAGTTTTCACAAGTTACGATCATGGTAGGCCCCTTTCGTTTATTGTTTTAAATGGTAGATTCCCGGTAACTCACGATATCTCTGATCAAAGTCAAGACCGTATCCCACCAAGAATCCGCTCTCAACTACATGCCCGACATAATCGATAGGCACCTCCACTTGACGACGCTCGGTCTTGTCAAGAAGGGTACATACCTTAACCGATTTTGGATAGAATTGTTTCAGATAGTTTAGTAGAAAAGCAACAGTCAGGCCGGAATCGACTATATCTTCAACGATAAGGACATCACAATCTTTCAGATTCAGTTCGATCTCCTTGGTTATCCGGACGTTTCCAGAAGATTCAGTCCCTGAGTCATAACTGGCCAAACGGACAAAATCGATCTGTACAGGAATGGTGAGCCCTCGCACGAGGTCGGCCAAGAAGACGAAAACGCCGTTAAGGACACCTATTATGCGAAGTTCTTTTTCAGCATAGTCCTTTGATATCTGCCGTGCAAGGCTTTTTACCTTTTGCGCGATTTCATCCCCTGATAATACAGGACTCATTTCTTTCGACATGAATCCACCTTAGAGCCCGGTTTCCGACAGTTCCTCAATCAGGGACTTTTGTTTCTTCTTCAGACGCTTAGGAATTTTGATGATAATGCGTACGTATAGGTCTCCCCGTTGGCCCTTTTTCATTTCAGGGAGTCCGTATCCCTTCATGCGCATCTTGGTTTGATGCTGTGTTCCAGGGGGTACTTTCAGGTTCAAGTTCTTTCCGTTCAGAGTTGGAATCCGTATCTGTGTCCCCAAAAGGGCCTCGGTTAACTTTATTTCCCGGTCAATATAAAGGTCATGGTTGACTATACTAAAGACGGGATCATCAAGTACTTTGGCCTGTATGTACAGGTCTCCCGATGGCCCGCCAGGGACCCCCGGCTGCCCCTTGCCGGCCAGCCGGAGTTTTTTCCCTGTCACCATCCCCTTGGGAATCTTGACATTGATCTTTTGCTTTCGACCGCCTTGCTCTAAGGCTACGGTTTTGGTCGTGCCATGGAGCACCTCCTTTAGAGTCAGGGGGAGCTCATATACAAGGTCGGATCCTTTGACTTGAGCCCTTTGTCCCGCAGTATAGGCGCTGAAAGGGTCTCCCCCGAAACTAAATCCAAATCTTCGGCTACGGCCTCTGCCGCCCATGAATATATTTGCGAAGCTGTCGTCGAAGCCAAACTCCTTGAAGATGTCGCCGAAATTGAAGCCCCTGAATATGTCTTCCTGTGAGTAACGCCGGTTAAAACCAGAGGCGCCGAATGTATCGTACTGCTTGCGTTTTTCTTTGTCACTCAAAACAGCGTAGGCTTCGCTGATCTTCTTGAACATTTCTTCGGCCGACTTATCCCCTTTGGTGCGATCAGGATGATATTTCATGGCGAGCTTGCGATAAGTCCTTTTGATTTCGCTCTCGCCGGCGTTTCTGTTGACGCCTAAGATTTTATAATAATCGGTTTCAGGCATTTAATAGTGGTCCTCTTTTGGAGAAGCGTAGAAGGGGATATGAAAATGTGATATATAGCGTAATATAATTAAATTCCTTACAATGTCAAGGAAATAACAGGTTTTACAACGGCTTCAAAGATCATGAGTCAATGTATAGATCAAAGATTGCCGAACAGGCGAACTCCGCCTTGACGCTGCTATCTTTTTTGTGCTACGCAAGCTAATCGTGTATTCGTGAACCGTGTATTCGTGTAATCGGGATTCGTGGGAGTGGCTTCCCAGCCACGACGGTCGCGGCAAGAATGCCGCTCCCACATAGATGTTGAAGTGACGAATGACCAATAACAATACACTCGAAAGGAGCAGCAAGGTGGATATTGTTGTCTTACTCAAGCAGGTGCCTGATACAGAGACTTTGATCCAAATTGCCGATGACAAAGCTTCTATCAGGACAGAAGATGTTAAATGGATCATAAACCCATACGACGAGTTTGCTGTTGAAGAGGCGCTCAGAATCAAAGAAAAGAACGGTGGCAAGGTTACAATCCTTACCATGGGACCCGCGCGGGCTGTAGAGTCTATCCGCACCGCGCTGGCTATGGGTGCCGACGAAGGGGTGCTGATCGATGATCCGGCTACAGAGGGGAGCGATGCGCTGGGCACAGCCAGGGTGCTGGTTGCTGTCTTAAAAGAGACCGGTTTCGATCTCATTATAGCAGGTCAGCGGGCTTTGGATAACGATGGGTATCAGGTTCCGGCTGCTGTTGCGGAATTACTTGGGATAGGCCAGGTTTCCATGGTTGTTAAGGAGGAGATTGCCGACGGGAAGATCAGGTGTGAGAGTACTGTTGAGGGAGGGACCGTGGTTATCGAGGCTGGTCTCCCCGCCCTTTTTACAACCCAAAAGGGGATCAATGAACCCCGGTATGCCTCACTTCCGGGCATCATGAAGGCGAAGAAGAGGCCGCTGGCCAAAAAGAACCTGGCCGATCTTGGGGTGGATCCGAGCGAGGTTGGGGAAGCCCAGGCAAAATGTCGAGTTAAGAATTTGTTCTTTCCGCCGGAAAGATCACCTGGGAAGATAATTGAGGGAGAAACAGTAGAGGCAAGAACGGCTGAACTTGTAAGATTACTCAGAGAAGAGGCGAAGGTAATCTGAACTAACGGATAACAAATAACGTATGTAACTATTCAGGAGCCAGAATCCAGAAAAGAAGTATAGGCTTCCAGCAACTTTGCCGACTTTTTCGTGCTGGGACATTAACATTAGCTGGTTCCCTTTTCATTCTGGTTCCTGACTTCTGACTCCTGGGTAGTTACTAACGATTTTCGAATAACAAGACAAGGAGATACCGACATGGCACAGGGCGTTTTGATATTTGCAGAACAAGTTGATGGAAATTTTCGAAAGGTTGCCTACGAGGCTGTGAGTGAAGGAAGGCGGCAGGCCGATACCCTTGGAGAAGCTGTAACTGCGGTCGTACTCGGTTCCGGTGTAGACGGGATTGCCGGGGAACTGGGAAAATACGGGGCGGACAAGATCCTTGTAGGCGATGATCCGGCCCTGGCTGACTACACCACAGACGCTTACACAAATGTGCTTTTCGACATTGTCAAGGATAATGGTCCCAGGATATTACTGTTGGGGGCTTCGAGTCAGGGCAAAGATCTGTCTGCAAGGCTGGCAGCGCGTTTAGGGGTCGGCCTTGCCATGGATTGCATTGCCTTAAAGCTTGATGGAGAAAAGCTTATTGCCACAAGACCTGTGTACGGGGGCAAGGTTCTTGCTGAGGTGGCCCTGGAAGGGATACCCCGGATGATAGCAATACGCCCCAATGTTATGGAGATTGTGGAGGTAACAAAAGCAGGAGATGTAGAAAAGATTGACGTGAACACAGGTGCGGTCAAGACACTGGTCATGGAAAAGAGGCGGGAGGCTGCATCCAAGATAGATCTAACCGAGGCCGATGTCATCGTGTCAGGCGGCCGCGGTATGGGCGGGCCTGATTTCAGTGTCATTGAGGAACTGGCCGAGGTCTTGGGTGGTACGGTAGGGGCGTCAAGGTCGGCGGTAGATGAAGGCTGGCGCCCGCAGTCTGATCAGGTGGGCCAGACCGGCAAGGTCGTCTCGCCAAATCTTTACATTGCTTGCGGGATCTCCGGGGCCATTCAGCACCTGGCCGGCATGGGATCATCCAAGTATGTTGTAGCGATCAACAAGGACCCGGAGGCGCCTATCTTTAAAAAGGCTGATTACGGAATCGTGGAAGACCTCTTTGACGCGGTTCCGGCTATAACGGCCGGGTTGAAAAAATTAAAAGGGTAACAGAGTGCCTAAAGTTAAAGGAGTAAAAACAATTCGCATTCTGGAATCCGAAATACTATAGGGGCCATCGTATGAAGGGCCTGAAGGAACAGATCTTGGAATCGGTCCGTCCAGACCTGGATGAAATTGAGGTCGCCCTCACCGGGAATCTCAAACCTTACCTTCCCCTGGTCTCCCATGTAGCCAAATATATTATGTTCGGCGGCGGCAAAAGGATCCGCCCGCTTCTCATGGTACTTTCCGCACGGCTTTGCGGCTACAATGGAAACTATGACAAGACCCTGTCGGTTGTGTTTGAGTACCTTCATGTTGCTACCCTGCTACATGATGACCTGGTTGACGGCGCCGATATCCGACGCGGCAACCCGGTGGCCCATTCGATTTGGGGAAACCCGGCCACGGTTTTGGTCGGAGACTTCCTGCTGGCACGCTCTATTGCCATTGCGGCACAAACGGATTCTATTCCCATTATTAACATCCTTGCACATACAACAGCCCAAATGTCCGAGGGAGAAATACACCAGCTGTTGTGCCGCGGAAACCTTGCTGTAGATGAAACAGATTACATCGAGGTAATCAGACGCAAGACAGCCTGTCTGCTTCAGGCGGCATGCCAAGCAGGTGCTTTGCTTGCGGATGCGCCAACAGAACAGGTACAAGCGTTGGCTGATTATGGACACAACATCGGGATTGCCTTTCAGATGGCTGATGATCTTCTCGATTATACGGCGGACACCAGTGTGCTGGGGAAGGCGACAGGAGCAGATCTAAGGGAAGGGAAGCTGACGCTGCCTGTCATCTATGCACTAAATCGGGCTACCAGGGAAGACCGGAAGCGTATGGAAACCGTCATTGGCGATATGGATATCGCAGAGTCGGGCTTTAAGACCGTGCTGGAGCTGATCGAGAAGTACGGTGGTATTACATACACCGGAGATCGTGCCCGGGAGCACATCGAACAAGCAAAAAAATGTCTTGAGATATTTGATACCTCACGATCCCGGACCCTCCTGGAGCAGCTCGCCGACTACGTGCTGGTTCGGGAAATGTAGTGTCTGCTTCAAAATTCCGGGTAATAGTTCGCCCACTCGATCGACAAATTAATTTGTTTCAGCTTCTTTCTGATCAGAGGATTGATTTTCCAGGATTGACAAGCCAACCAGGGTATGACCCTTGAATTGCCCTTGTTCATTTTTGGTGATATGCTTGACCTCTGTTTTTAGGTGTACCATTGGGTTTGATGAATCAGTCGAATAGTACTTCATATTCAATACGGCGCCGACATTCAAATGTTTGAGTAAATCAGAATCGTTCTTGACCGCGACACATAGGCCCTTTGACGATAGATTCCATATCTTGAATTGATATGCGAAAGTGGCGCCGGGCACTGAAAATTCCACGCTGTAATACTGATCTATTTCAGTTCTGAGTTCAGATCTTTTTTCAATATCGTTGGACGTCATGATATTTTCCTCATGTTGGTTCGGCATTTTGTAACGGCTTGTGTCTCAGTATCCCGGAGTGTGTATTTAAAAGAAGAAAAAAGCTGAGCCGAAAGCAAATATTTTCATACAGTTAATATAAACCAAATTAATACAAAAAGCAATATTTGTTTTAAGCATGTTTATCTTGACCGGCCTGCCTCATTTAATAGGGTCATTGGTCATTCGTCATGAGTTCTGAACCTCAATAAAAGTGTTGACATCCATCAATTATTATGATTTATTTGTATTGTTTAGGGAAATCTTTACGTAAGGATTTGTGATGCGTTTATTACTGCTTGGGCTTTTGCTTCTTCTTGGGCTTGTTCAGGGAGAGGTCTGCCTGGGGTAATAATCGACGCATAATCAAGTTGATTAACGAGCCGCAGGCAGCAAAACCTGCGGCTTTTTTTTTGGGGAGGAACCAATGGAAAAGATTTTTGTTTTTGATACCACTTTAAGGGACGGTGAACAGGTTCCGGGGGCATGCCTTAACCCCCGAGAAAAGCTGGAGATCGCCTTGCAACTTGCACGTTTGAAGGTGGATGCTATTGAGGCCGGTTTTCCTGTCTCGTCTCCGGGCGATTTTGAGGCCGTGAAGGCGATTGCCGAAAAGGTTAAAGGCCCTACCATTGTTGCACTTGCTCGTGCGGTCCGCAAGGACATTGAAACGGCCTGGGATGCCATAAAAAAGGCGGAAAGGCCGCGCATACACGTATTTCTGGGCACATCAGATATTCATATCCAGAAGAAGTTCGGGCTTGACCGGGAAAAGACCCTGGAAAGGGGGCTTGAGGCCTTGAAGTTTGCCAAATCCCTTTGCCCTGACGTGGAATACTCTACTGAGGACGCTTCACGCTCAGACCCGGATTATTTGGTGCAGGTAGTGGGACAGGTTGTTGCTGCCGGCGCTACAGTCGTCAATATACCGGACACGGTCGGCTATGCGGTTCCCCGGCAGTTTGGCCGGCTCATCTCTTATCTGAAGGCAAAGGTCCCGGACATCGACAAGATTGTGCTTAGTGTCCACTGCCATAATGATCTTGGGTTAGCAACGGCCAATACCTTGTCAGCCGTGGAAAACGGAGCAAGGCAGGTGGAGTGCACCATGAACGGCCTTGGAGAAAGGGCGGGGAATGCTTCCTTAGAGGAGATTGTCATGGCCATTAAGACCCGAGAGGACTATTTCAAATTCTTCACCGCGGTGAACACACGGGAGATCATGAAAACCAGCAATCTGGTCAGCCGGATGATGGGGATGCCGGTCCAGGCCAACAAGGCCATTGTAGGCTCGAATGCCTTTGCCCATTCTTCCGGCATCCACCAAGATGGGATCCTCAAGGACCGCGCCACGTATGAAGCTATCCGTCCCGAAGATGTGGGGATCACCGAACATGCCATGGTCCTTACGGCAAGATCGGGCAGGCATGCCCTCAAGCACAAGATCTCCGAGATGGGCTACGATCTCCAGGAACAGGAATTTGAGGCGGTTTACAATGAGTTCCTCTCTGTAGCCGACAAGAAAAGGCGGGTGTATGATGAAGACGTCGCTGTGATAGTTCAGGACGCGATCTTTGCCCATTTAGATCACAGCAAACTTTATACCCTTGAATCATACAAAGTGACCACGGGCAATGGAGAGGTTCCTGCGGCCCGGGTAAAACTGCGACGCGAGGGAGTTGTTTTGGAGGCGAGCGCTCAGGGTGCCGGGCCTATCGATGCTATCTTCAAGGCGATTGACGGAATTGTGGGAGCCGATCACAAATTAGAAGACTTTCAGGTCAAGGCGGTGACCGAAACCAAAGAGGCTATGGGTATTGCTACTGTACGGGTGTCCCGCGAGGGTTTTCGTGCCTTAGGTCGCGGGTCCGGCACGGATATCCTCAAGGCGAGCGCCAAAGCTTACGTCCAGGCCGTCAACCGGCTCTACTGGTTGCTGCGGCGCAATCCTGAGGCGGACATTTATAATCCTAAATAATGAATTAGAGGCCTCTGTCTATCCTTGCTGTTAAAGCATGCTTTGGGATAACATCATTTTTTGATTGATAAATTCGGTGGTCCCGGGATATAAAGAGATTTGGAGAGACCCTTAAGGTAGGCGCTGTGATTTGATAACATATCCGGTTTCAACAGATTCTATGCATTGGTCTATCTTCCGAATAACAAAGACAAAAGGTCTCAAGGCATTATGAAAAATAGAAAGCCGGTCCTTATTGCTGTTGTTGTGCTTATGCTTGTCTTCCCGGCAATAGATGGCCTCGCGGCAGAATGGCATGAGTTTGTTGAGACGATCGGCACACAGGGGAGCATCAACTGGTCCATAGGAATCATTGCGGCCACAGGGATTGGAGTGCCGTATGAAGAGGATTATGGAGAGTCTCGGGCCTGTGACGACGCAATTAAGGCAGCTGAAGCAGCTGAGACGGTTGCTCGTCGCAGTCTCCTTGAGGCAACCAGGTGCGTAAGGGTTGATTCTGCTACCTTAGTGAAAAACTTCATGGCTGAGAGTGACGTGATCCAGTCACAGGTAAGCGGAATGGTGAAAAAGGCTCAAACAGTCAAGAAGGAATATCTTTCGGATGGGACGGTGAAGGTGACCGTGGCGATGAGCCTCCGTGGGGGGTTTGCCCAGCTCATGCTCCCCGGGGACATCAAGCAAGTCCCGGAGATCAAAACGATTCCTCCAGTCCCTCTCGCACCTGCAAATAAAGAAAAGGTTAGCGAGGCCTCAATACCGCAGTCACCGGGACCCACGACCCAAACCGTTGCGCCTGCCATATATACCGGGCTGGTTTTAGATGCTCGTGGTTTAAACGCCCGCCCGGCCATGTCTCCCAGGATCCTTGATGAGAACGGGCAGGAAGTTTACGGCTCGGCCTATGTAAGCCGAGAACTTGTTGTTCAGCATGGCATGGCCGGATATGCCAGGGATCTGACCGCGTCCCAAACTAATCCAAGGGTGATTGATAAGCCTTTTACGGTTAAGGGCCTGAGGATCAAAGGGCCTGGCCGGTCCGATTTCGTAATTAGCAATGCTGATGCAGCCAAGATTAGAAGTGCTTCCGAGAGCCTTTCGTTTTTGAAGAAGTGCCGTGTCATGATTGTTTTGGACTGATCGGGACCCGCAAAGCGCATAGCGCATAGCGCATAGCGCAAAAAAATGCTATGCACTATGCACCATGGAATAACGACTCACAGGAGGCATTATTATGAGAGCAGGGTATAGAATGATGGTCCTGCTGTTGACGGGGGTTTGTCTGGCCGCCATATTTTTACCGGCAGGATGCGCTCCTAAGATACGTTTTTCAGAAGGTGTCCTGGATACCCCTGAACATCACGTTCAGAGCGGCATGAAACTCCTCAGGTTAGGTAAATACGATGATGCCATGCGTGAATTTGAACTGGTCAAAGAGCTTGCCCCGTTTTCAGGTGCATACGTCGGCTCCGGGTTGGTGTTGGGAAATCGGGGTGATTTCAAACTGGGAATAGAAGACATGAAAAAGGCTATTGGCCTGGCCAAGACCAAAGGGGATAAGGTCGATGCCAATGTGGGGCTGATACGATTGTATTTGTTAGGGAAGGAATCTGCTCACAAGGATTGGCTTAAGAAGGCCGAAGCGGCCTATGAAACAGCCATTAGTTTTTTACCCGAGTCCTCTTCTGCTCACTACTATATGGGAGAGGCCTATAAAGAGGCCTTGAACTTTGAGAAGGCAGGCCGGCTTTTCAAAAAGGTCCTGGATATCAACAACGGCTATGTGGTTGAGGCAAACAACGCGTGGAAGCTGATCCGGAAAATACAAAGAGCAACACCGGGACCATGAAAGGAAGTGAGCTAAAGTGCCTAAAATGCCTAAAGTGAGCTAAAGTTGTGGAACTTGCCTTCGGCAAGAACAATTAAAATGGATAAAATTCCTTAACTTTAGGCACTTTCAACTTTAGTTCACTTTAGGCACTTGTTTGAGCTATATCTGATCTTGCAAAATTTAAACTATCCCTTTTTGGTTCCGGTTTATCCAGGTTAGGTGATGACAGACTTTAGAAAATATTTTGTCTTGGTATTACTCCTGATGTGGTGTGTCGGCGGACTCAATGTCTCGGCAAGGGCCCAGGATACCCGCCAGCCCCGCGGGGCTGTTCTCCCAAAGGAGAGGCGTCCCTGGGCCGCGCCTGGATTGGAAGCCGGGCAAGAGGCCGTTGAAGCCAGGACCATAGAGGTTATCGGCAAGGGCATGATTTATCGGGATGATGTGGCCAAGGCGAGAGATGAAGCAATAGCAGATGCATTACAGGGCGCGGTTGAACAGGCGGTCGGCCTTGTGATTTCCCCAACATCGGTAGTGCAAGACTTTCAGCTTTTGGGTGATCGGGTCTATGATCTGACGGAGGAGTTCATTCGTGGTTACAAGGTCCTGACTGAGTCGAAGTCAGGCCGGTATTATCGTGTGGTGGTGCGAGCCACTGTATCTATGAACGCTATTCAAGATAAACTTCAAAGTATTGGTATCTTAGTGATTCATAAGGGAATGCCGACGATTATGTTCTTTTTGTCCGAGCAGAATATTGGACGGCCTTCACCTCAATACTGGTGGGGAAAAAGCTCCCTTAGCGCACATCTATCAATCACCGAAAAAACGATTTCAGAATATATGCGTGAGAAAGGTTTTGTCATTGTAGATCGGGCGGCGTCAAGACGGAATATTCAGCTTGGGCCGGAATATGCGGGGCCCGAGTTGAGCGACGACGCCATGGTAAAGTTGGGGACGGAGCTTGGTGCTGATCTTGTCATAGTTGGTAAGGGAATAGCTCGCCATAGCGGAAATGTCTTAGATAAGCGCATGAAGTCCGTTCAGGCCCGAGTTTCTGTGCGTGCTATCAGGACGGACACAGGGATGGCCATTGCTTCGTCCGGAGCAAATAGAGCAGCTGTTCATTCGGATGAGAGGGCCGGCGGCACGGAAGCCCTCATCCTTTCCGCATCAGTTGTGGCCCAGGATCTTGTGCGGCAAGTCGTGGCCAACTGGCGCAAGGAGGACAGGCGGCCCGTTATAGTGGAACTGGTTGTAAGAGGTATTAAAGAGTATGCCGATTTTGTCAGGTTCAGAACACATCTTAGAAATGATGTTCGTGGTGTCAGGAACGTATATTTGCGTAGTATCAGGGCTGGTGAGGCGAAGATGGATGTGGATGTTATAGGAAACGCCAGGATTTTGGCGGACGAGTTGATGTTGCAGCACTTTGAAAACCTTGCGGTGAACATCTTCGAGGTTTCTGAAAGACTGGTAAAGCTTGAGCTTCTCCCCGGGATTGCACAGGAACCGGAAACCATGAATCATGACCTGATGCGCGACCTGATGCAATGATGGTAAAAGGTTCAATTCCTATAAACATCCCCAACACACTGACGCTTCTCCGTATCCTGTTGACGCCGCTTTTTGCCATCTTCTTGATCAAGCAGTTCTTAAGCCTTGCCTTATTGGTTTTTGCAATTGCCGCAGTAAGCGATGGCATAGATGGCCTGGTGGCCCGTCTCTTTCATCAGAAGACCACATTAGGGGCCTATCTGGACCCGGCTGCCGACAAGCTGTTGTTGGCAACCGCATTTGTGACGTTGGCGATTCAGGAACTGATCCCGAGTTGGTTGACTATTATTGTTATCACACGGGATATTCTGATCCTGTTTGGGCTTGCTCTTTTTATTATAACTGGGCACGAGTTTCAACCCAGGCCGTCTATCCTTAGCAAGGTCACAACAGTGGCTCAGTTGTCCTGTGTATTGTCGGTTCTGGCGAGGATGGATCAGGTTAAGGGGCCGCTGTTCTGGGCCGTGGCCGGTATGACTATGGTATCCGGATTTCAATATATTTATAGAGGCCTGAATATTCTCCAGGAAGAATCGTGACGGAGACCCTCGTGGCCATATTTCTCCTGGTGAAGGCCTTCTATTTTTCTTGACACTCTGCCTGATACTTGATAGCGAAAACAGCACACAGGCACGTAGCTCAGGGGGAGAGCGCTACCCTGACACGGTAGAAGTCGCGAGTTCAAATCTCGCCGTGCCTACCAATGAAGAGTACGGGGGACAGGGCAACGTTAGTTGTGATGATGATTTAAAAGGGTAATGAATAGTAGAAGGCGTCTGGATAGATGATACTTCAGATGCCTTTTGTTCTTTCGTGAGATTGTTAATATGCGTATTCTTTTAGTTCATGCAGACAGATTTTCGTTTCGTGTCACAGGCGAAACCTCGGTGGCCATGCCGGGCGAACTGGAAAAGGCCGGCCGCGAGGGTGAAGTTGATGAAAGTCTG
>Ga0114923_10002665_pt1 | contig 12053 bp, 22 predicted proteins | sample SumtaG_FD_89578 | JGI IMG/M metagenome (GOLD analysis project Ga0114923, IMG submission 89578) | Deep subsurface microbial communities from Indian Ocean to uncover new lineages of life (NeLLi) - Sumatra_00157 metaG | ecosystem: Environmental > Aquatic > Marine > Oceanic > Sediment | place: near... | reverse complement strand
TTAATTAATGATATAGACATACCATTATTCCTAACATAGTATATTAACATAAGAACTATAGTTACTAATTACTTCTTTTTGTTAAGTGAGCGTGTTACCATTACACTACCCGGTCAAATGAGGTATTAAATGAGCGATCCTGACAACTCTTGTAGTTGTAAGGTATGTTTACCCTTCTTTTGGAAATGACCTGTTGTTAGGCCTAAAAACCATGTATTTCCGTCTCCATCAATTATTTCAGCATATCCTTGTCTCAGGACATGTTCAGGGACAGGTATATACCCATCTTTTGTAAGTTCGTTTTTAAAATTACGATCCCCAATTAAATCACCTGTTATAGTAGCCAATACATTCTTGACTCTTATTAATAAAAGATTTATCTTGTTTATTTCATCAGTAGGATAAAAATCAAATCCGACAGCCTTTAATTTTGCTGTAGATAATAATATATTTTCTTTGTATTTTTCTAAATAGTACTTTTTTAAAGCAAAAACTACCATGTTTTCTATTACAATGTTTTTTATATATTTTTTTGCCATTTTGAGTGTATTGTAAATATAGACTACTATTAAAGCAGTCTATATTAATATTTTTGTTAGTTTTAACTACCAGTTTCACCAAATGCATTTACGATATTTACATCGATAATCATTAATTCTTTGGCACGTAGTGTTTTTGTTAATTCGCTGGCTATTAATGGAATTTCTTCTATCCCTATAGCAGGATATTCATTTTTAGCTTCTTTAATTTTTTGAATATCTCCTACAATCCGATAAGTTTCAGTATTTATAACCTGACGAATTCCGTCAATACTATTACTAGCATTAGCCAGTCCTTTTTCGGTAGGAATATAGGTTACATGTATATCTACATTTTCTTCTTTTTCTGTTCCAATATTAAAACTAAAATCGAAATATTTGTATTTATTACTAAATTCAACTAGATTTCGTTCTCCCTTAATTCTGTTGACATATTTATGACAAGCCTTTTCAAGAATTGCCCTATGTCTTATAGGAACTCTACTATCAATAAAAGCATCTTTGACAATAGTCATGGGTCCATGATCAGCAAGATCAAAAACTCCATTTACATATTCTTTTACAACAATAGGACTTATTCCAGCATTTCTAAAATGTTTACCTTTAGCTTCTATAGCCATATCTTTCCATTCTTTTTTCGCTTGTTTCCTCGCTTTAGCCCGTAGACTAGATTTGGAAATGTCCATTAAAGTAATAGTCAAATTCTGTTTCTTTGTTATATAATTTAAAACAATTTCAACAGCTTTTGACCGATTATTATCTTCTAATGATACTTGAATAGCATCATTAAGTAATGCTACGCGACGTTCATCTTCAGAAAGTCTAGCTAATTTTTCAGTTATACTCTTTCCAAAAATATCTTCTCTATAATTTAAAAGAGTAGCGTCTTCCATAACAGTTGTTTTGGCTGTTAAAGCAGCAGTTTCAGGTAGTATTTCACTACCTAATTGTTTGATTTGCTCAGCAATTACTTGTTTAAAAGGTATTGCTTTCAAATGTTTTGTACCATTACTAAAAAATTCAAGGTGACTTTCAAAGGCAATAGCTTCTGAAATATTTTTAAATATTAAGATTTCAGCTTTTACCTGATTTTTTGATATAATGTCCTCCTTGTCATCTAGTAAATTATACGTCGCAATGAGATTTTCCCATGTACGACTGGCGATATCGTGGTTCATATATACGATCTTGGAATCGTAATGACGTATCGTCGTAATTATCGTATTATTATCTCCTGACATTTCTGTTAGTTTTTGATTATTTATTTAATACACAATTTTGTTTAAGTTTAATAAAATATAAAGACAAGTTTTCCACCCACAAAGGTGTTCATTTAACTTGCCCTAAGTACCTCTCACACGAGGAAAGTAGGTATCATCTATTTTTCTCACTCAATAAGTTTCTTTTGTTAAAATATAAAAATAGGGCATATAGCCCCATTCTTATGCTTTGCGTATAAATTTAAGCTTTAACTGCGATGCAGGAGTACCTATATTAGATAAACTTTCCATTGCCATTGCTGTTAAAACATATTCCAATACTTTAGTTCTTTTTGCTTCAGTAATATTTAACCCTTCAATTTCCCAAAATTGGCTAATTAAAACACTTAAAGGCATTTTTTTCTTTTCTTTACCTTTAGCATTTACAAAAGTGAGGTTTTCAACTTTTGTACCAGTTGCTTTTGTTATCGCAGCTCTGAAAATTTCTACAGGTACTTTTTCGCCTTTTTGTTTTACAGATTCAAAAGGATCGAAATTTCCCTTTACTAAAGAAGCTAATGATGCGTATTTTTTAACTCTAGCCGGAGAAATATCCGCCAATAAGTTAGTTCTATCAACATCGCTCATACCACTAAGCACTTTTAATGCTTTGGCAAGTTTTTTCAGTTTTTTGTCTTTTATTTTTTTCATTTTATTTGTTAGTTTTTAATATTATTGCGTTTCACCTTCTAGTGGTTTTAGAAAGGAGGGACGTTATTGAGTCTCTTTTGCATTTTGTCAGCGACCATGTTTCTGGCACGTGAATTAGTTAATAAGAGTCTTATTAATTCTGTTCTTTGGCCTACAGGGACAGGAGTTTGACCACTCCATTTATGTATAATATCAGGACTAATATCCTCTCTTTTTAAGACAAGGGTATTAATTAGTATCTGACATTCAGATCGATCGTTTCCAGTAAACGCATCTACCACTTCATTGATATTTATCATTTTTAATAATTGTTAAATATATTACTCGTACAAATACTTGGATACATGTTAGATATGTTATTAACAACATTCTTTTAATGTATTATATATATTTTGTGTTTAAGCCAATGATTGTTGTATATTTCTAAGTTTTAAATTTTAATAGATATTAATCTTATCATCTAATAAATGTAGATGGATTAATTTAGCCGCAATCATGAGATTCGAACTCAATGGTTTATTCTTTCCCCCAGCTTATGCTGTCTGCTACCTACAGATCACCCTTCAAGGGCTTTTAGTGCGGTGTGTTGTAAAAACAGGTCTAATAATGTTGTTTGACCAGCATTGCTTCTTATTAGACCTGTTAGGTTTCTGCGTATTGACACAATTCCATCATTAGTAGTGACATTCTCTTATTCTGTTTTTAGTTGTACATTACAGAAAGAGGGTAGTATAGCTAAATCTACGCGATATGCTTTCTTTGAGTGTGACGTAAGACAGCTACATCTCGGTTATAAAATCATACAAGTTGTCTAGTGATCATCTAGTGGTTATAATCTTTTATTTACACTGTTTTTGCCGGTTTTTAGTTATTTATTTATTATGTATATAAGATTTTTCTTATATAATCTTAATGTCTACTCTCTAGTTTGTAGTTCATTAAATACTTTTTTACTTCCCTTTATGTTCCAAAGGGGCTTTAATATTGATAAGCTTTTTAGATACTCGTTAGTGTGTCCTAATATATCGAGTCCTAGGTAGATTTATCTTTCTTCACCTTTTCTTTCTTTTTTATTGGCTTAACAGTTCAATTCCGCCTCCGTTGAATAAACGCGTTTCATCCTACGAGGCTGTCTTTCGATCATATAAATGATGAACGAAGCAAGTTCTGATATTTATTATATTGCATTGCTGAGAAAATCTATTTTGTTTACCGAGTAATGTCGAAAAATGCTATAATTTCAATATTTACAGTACCTTCTCCTGTCAATTTACGCAAATGAGGCGTATGCTTTAATAAATATCATTGTGAGATAGGTGGTCGTAAACCACATGGGTATTTATACCTCTACCTCATGAAGCCATCTTAAAAACTTCATATCTAGATTTGATTTCTTTCTTGTTAAGAAGTTAGTCATTTCTTGACACATAATGCACCATTTAATGACTCTAACATAACTATAAGTTAAATAGCCTAATCTGTATTCAAAAGTTTCTTTTTCTTTATCAGGTGAAATATTTCTACCACCCCCTATAAATGCATCATCTCTACCAAGTGAATTTCTATCGAAAAAAGATCTAAATAAATTAATATTAGATAATCCAACACGTTCTTGCAACATATAAGGATTAAGATTATAAAAATTTACATCGGGAACATCGATATGAAGATGTATACTGCCTCTATCGCCACTATACGCAGAACGTTTTTTTATTTTGTTATGTTTTTCACTATATTTGTTTAAAGTTTTCAAAACATATTTTAATGCCTTTAACGACTTCAAGTCAAATCTTAATGTAGTTTCCATTATACCATCATCGTAGATATAATTATCAATAGCACCTCTGTTTGAAACAGCTTTTTGTAATTTACTGCTGTTATAAAGATATTTTGATCCATTATTAATAATTACCGGTCTTTCCATAGTTTTCTTTGTCATGAGACTGGTAATTTTAGATAAATAATGATCTGAAGCCGAAGTTTCAATTTCGATACCTATTTGTCTATTGAGTAATTGATAAGCTATCCTGGTTATGTGCCCAGAATTATTTTGTCTGCGGTAGTCATCGAAGGCTCTATGGCCTTTGAGTAAGGCAATGGCTACCTGTTGTTTAACAGATAGCCTTTCCTTTTTATTAATTCTAGTAACCAGGTTCCCCATCTCTTTTATGAGTTGCTTTTTTTTGATCCTGGTTAATACTTGAAGTAGTAGTAGTTACATCTTCATTGATTTTATGCTTCAATGCAGGTGCATTACCCAATTTAAGCTTTTTGATAGCTTTAATTTTTTCACTACTAACATCCTTCATGTTAATCTCATTAACTTGTCCAGTCACTTGCGTCACTGCAGCAAGAGATTTCCAAGCTTTGGTACTTTTATTAACACCAGCTTTTCCTAGTTGGTACTTCAAAATTCCTTCTGAGTTTGTTGTCATAATTGAGTAATTTTAATTGTTGAATAAATTATGTTAATAAGGTTTGCAAGTTAAATCTATAGCTTCTATAGGCCATAAATAAGGTATTCCAATTCCTCCATTTTCAGGTTCTCTACTGGCAAAAATATAATGTTCTCCAATTTTATGAATTAAAACGTATTCACCTAAATCTTTTTTCATTGCGGGTAAAATAATAAATTTGCATTTTGTAAATCTTGCATCCTTATTTTTTCCTTCATAAGATGTAATCCAATTTCTTTTATTATTATTGGCAGCTTTCTTTTGCATTTTTGATATAGATGTCATTAATTTGATTTTCTTACCAGGTTTTAATACTTTAAGCATTTCTTTAGTAGTACGGTGCCAACCTTGAGTTTTACTAGAAAATCTATGATATTTACGTACTCCTTTTCCTCCCATAATTACTTTTCAGATATAGTAGGAACTTTAGAACTGGTTGGAATATCTTTAAGAGTTTCTTCAATTTTTCCAAATCTTTCTTCATAGAATCTCAATTGTTTTGATATTTTAAATAATTGCATTGACATTATAATTAATACAATCGTTAATAAAACAGCAGCTACTGTATATGGGTTAACCATTAAAAATATCTCATTTAAATGGTAACTAACAGAATTCCAATCTAAATTTTGAGCTGTAATAAATAATACAGCTATTACCAATAATATATGTATTGCATATTTTTTTGCCCATGCTTTAAGTTTTGTCATCTTGAGTGATTTTATTATTAATAAATATTGTCAGTGATAAAAATCATATGCTAATTCATTAAACTCTTTCATTATCTGATCAACGTTCTGTTCAAAATATTGAGTAGAATGATTAGTCATATCTTGTAAAGCCCCTTGCCAAAATTTAATTTGTACACAAGCTAGCTTATAAGTGGGGGAATTACTTCCTTCTTTGTATAATTTCTTTACTTTTGTAAAAAGGTTTAACCATATTTTACAATAATTTATTGCATCTTCACGTGTTGTAAATCCTTTCATATCCAAAGTTTTAAAAATAAAAATAACCCCTGTTATAAAATAATCTTGATTTAACATAAATTTATTCTAACAAAGTTTGGGAACACCAGGGGTTACAACTTTTCAATTGTCAAATTTCTTTTATTAGTTAAGATAAATAGGAAACTCACGTTTGGTTATATTGAATATGTCACCAGCTCGATCAGTTTCTTCACACATCATTATTAGATAGTTAACAGATCTATTTAATTTACATGCTGTATTTTTTAAATACTTTTGTTGTTTAGTCATATATATTGAGTTATTGATTTCAAAGAAAAGCTACTTAGGTAGCTTCTTTACTAGTTAAAAACTTGAAAGTTGTCTTTCATCATTTTTTTCATCCCATCTAAGAAATGGTAAGAACATAGCCATAACTAATAATACTAATATTAGGACTATTGGACCAAATATAGTTGAAAATATAACAAATGGTAAATTAAATTCAATTGCAATATCATCCATCATATATATTATAGTATATACAACAAATCCTAATAATAAATAAATTAGTACTGCTATAATAATTAGTGAAATAATAGATATTAACATATAGTTGAGTGTATTGGTGACTTGGTTAGCTGCCATAGCTGGATTTGAACCAGCGACCCACAGATGTTTAGTCTGCTGCTCTACCTACTGAGCTATACGGCAATGTAACAAAAAGAGTGGTTCGAATACCTGTTTTACTAGAGTAATTAGCTTAATAAAACTTTACGGTAAGACCACCCTCTTCTACATGTTTCTTTTTATCGAGTTGTGTAATAATTCGAGATTCCAGATATCTTTTTAATAAAAGCATCTCTGTATCCCATGTCTTGTACCAATATAAGTTGTTTCTTGGCTTCAGTTAAATTAAGAGATGGATGAGTGGTATATCTCGTAAATCCATCATCACCTGAACTAACTCTAACAACATCACCTGTAAGATTATCAAGAAAATTCTTATTAAGAGGTCCTTTCATTGCTATTATCTGTATAGTATAAAACATTTCAGCTTCATCAGCTCGTATTTTTGATGGTGTGGTTGATCGCATGTTTGATTGTGATAAATAATCATCAAGTTTAGAAAGACGCACAAATGCATCTGTATAACCACCTTCTATAAGCTCATTTCTAACTATATTCGCTTCTGATATATTGATAAAAGTTCCTACAACATAACGATAATATTCGTTATTCCCTTTTTCTACCTTAGCAACATGTCCAGTATTCCTTGTAAAATCAGCTTGTGTCAATGGCACTAAAGAAGCTTTGATTTGAACAGTATACAATTTTTCAATCACTGTTTTAGGAATGTCAGTAAGTTGACCAAAAGATAATCCACATGAATATATCACTAACATAGTTAGTATACACATAAATAACATTTTAACTCTTTTCATTTTTTAATAAATTTTTGGTTAATACTACATTTTAATTAATACTATATTTTGGATCGGTAAGAATCAAAGTAATCTTCTATTTCTTTTTCACTTTGGATCTTATAATTGTCTAATCCAAAATCATGAAGCATAGCTTCTACACTATTATAACGCAATCCTCTAGCTATAAATACCATAGTTTTATAACTAAAACCGGGAGTTATCTGTAATATCATTTTAATATAGTTACTAGGAGGTTTATTTATTGTCATTCTTCTCCAATAGCATTTACTAAAATGCCCATTTCTATAAACAAATCGTAAAATAACTATTACATTTGATTGTCTATCATCATAAATGAATTTATTTATAACGAATTCACCTTCCATTTCATGGTAAGCTTTTGAATGAATTGGTAATTGTACATAATATTCACTTATTAATGTATCGTTTCTTTCAATATGAATATCTACAGTTGCTTCAGTTATATTATTAGCCAAAACTTTATTAATATTAAATATTCCAATTTGATTAACTGTAAATCCTAATACAAAACTTGCAAATATTAATGCAAATGTAATCCATGCTTTTAACATTAAACAAGGATTTAATTTTTTATCTTTAAATTCAGCCATTACTTTTCTTCTTTAGTGAGATCTTTTTCAATAATATATCCAAATAACTTTTTAGCTATTATAGCTATAAGTTTTTCGTTTGAGTGGGTACTTTCAAAGTATTTGGGAGATTCCTCCTTGCGGATTTCGGTTGCGAATCTTTCTTCAACAGTGTTAGTTAATACACCTTCTTTTTCAGAAATAATAACATGAATACATCCTTTTAATGTGTTCATTGGACATTGCATACATAAATCATCACAAGTTTCTTGTTCATCAATTAAACTTTTTTTATCCATCTTTTTTTATGATTTTAGACAATTGTTTATGAAGCCATTTAATAAATAGTTTATTGTTTGGTGTATTGTGTAAAATACAATTTTCACAGCCACTGCTATTAATAATATATTCACAAGGTGTATTGTAACATAAAAATAGTTGCATTTCTGTTAATTGATTTTCTAACTCACCATTGGGAATAGGTGGTATATATGGCTTTTTCTTTGCCATAAGATTATCTTTCTTTAACTAATTCCTTCCAATTTACTATCCAGTATTGAAGCCATTTTTTACATTGATGAGTTTTTACACCTCTTTCAACCATACTTTGGAATTCAGCAGCTCTTTTTGTTAAGAAATCTTTTTTCTTTCTATTAGGATCATTTTTCATTCCTAATATTCTTTGACCTTGTAATATTTTTGCAACTTGCCTATTTATCATAGCAGTTATAATTCTATACATAGTCAATCTACTTTTGTATTTGTATTTGTTTGCCATATATTGAGTTTTTTAATTTCTAATGTTGCACGCCTACTAAGACTCGAACTTAGGATACAGCCTCCAAAGGGCCGTGTGTTACCACTACACTGTAAGCGAGTATAAAATAATATGTGTGCTTACCAAGATTCGAACTTGGATCCTACCATTAAGCGTGGTATGCTCTAACCATTAAACTATATGCACATTAAAATAATGTCTGTACCTTTGTAAAAAATCGACTAAAAGAGAAAATAAATTAGTACAGACATTATAAATAATAATTATACAGATCATCACTCTGTATATTTCTTTAATTGAGTGTTCTTCTTGCCTTTTCAATAATTAAATTATTGTAGGTACAATAGAGTTTTTCAAGTACTACGCATTTTTTCCAATATATATTTTGATGAAAAACATGTAATTTAGATCCAATACCTTGATATTTAATATATACCATGATTCTTCCAGCATCAAATGCTATCCGAGATTTCATGTTATTAATATCATGTTTAGTGTCGTCTATTTTAATAAATAGTTCTCTGTTGTTCATTTCGGTTTTTATAAAAGTGTTTTAAACTATTATTAGCTATTCTTTTATTAAAACTAATGGCTCCTTCTACACCATCACATCTAATATTTTCAGTATGTAAAGCTATCGCCCGTTTATCTAACTCTTCAGACAAATGTTTTATCTCATCCATTTTATTGAAAAAGTTAATAGGCTTATTTTTCATGTAATTGTACATTAAAGACCAATAAAGACCTCTTGCTAGCCAATTATCATATGTTTTGTGATCAATACAGGCTGTATACCCCATTGTAAAAATATGAGTGTAATTTATACATTTAATATGACATACACTAAATCTTACAAGTCCATCCTTTTTTAAATGTGTACATAAAGGACATTTAATATGAGTTCTTTCATGAGGAGATTTCTGGTATTTTACTACCATTTGGATCATTAATCCTAATTTAATATCTTTTTCTGTTATCTTCTTAGGTTGTTTTTTCCCTTTGATATCCAGACTGAGTGACATTACAACAAATGTATATAAAAGTAACATTAATAATAAATGTAAATCTGCAGGAGCATTACCTCCATATTGTACCATTAATACTGTAACCATAATAAACATACATGCTGCTGTACCTAAAACTATATCTAATAAATAATCTATAAAATAATTAGTTTTCATCTTTTTTAAACTTTTACGTTTGTCTTTGGTATGTATTATTACATACCCAACCATGATACTACATACTATGCCTATCTCAGCACATGTTTTTAGTATATTCATGATCATGTACTTCTATGTTTAGGAGGTTTCTTAATATCATATGGTTTAAATGAATAACCACTAGATCGTTCACTTGTAGGATTAATCTTAGAATATTCATCTACTACTGTACAATTAGGAATATGATATCCAATACGATTACATTTGTCGCATTTAGGTGATTTACTGACTTTATATTTAAAAAGCCATAATGCATACTTCTTAGATTTACAGTAAGGTGTAATCCAGTAGTACCAAATACCTTGGCACCAAGAATATGTATAAAACGAAGTTAATACTAATATTCCCCATTGTTCTGTTTGGTACATTGTGTACACCCAAAAGGGTTGCCCAATGAGACCAACTATATGTCCCCATCTATTCCAGTGTTCCTTCCTTGTAATTAAAAATATGGATACACTTCCAGTGATAAAGATCATTGCTTGTATAATATATTCCATTGAGTGTATTATTTAATATAATAATTATTTCTTTTTATAAATAGATATGGAATTACATCCTTCTAATCTAATAAAACTAGGATCTCTATGTAAATAAAATCCAATAGGTCCACTACATTTATAAAGAATGTGAGTATCTTTACCGACAACTTCAGATAAATGTTTAACAAATCTTTCAGCCAATTTTTCGTCAAATACAGGTTCCCAAAAATAAAAAGCATCATAATAACTCATGTATCCTTTAGTAGTTTCAAAGAAATCTTTAAGAAATATATTAGAAGTAATAAGACGACTTTTTTCAAAAAGTGCTGGTTCATTTTCAATACCACGTATTTGAAACCCAAGTTGCCTTAATATAGCAACAACATGTCCTACTCCAGCTCCTATGTCAAGAGTTTTATTAATATTCAATCTTTCGATTGCGAAAATAATATCTTCAACTTGATTGTTTATATAATATCCATATTGCCCTTTGTTAGGTCCTTTGGATTTTTCTCGATAATTTATATTATCTGGTAGATTTGCACCAAGTTCATATCTATAACTTCCTATAATTATTTCCATCATTGCTCTTATGACTCTTGTTAAGAGTGCATCTCGTTCAGGCGTGCCTGATAATCTATTTATTCTATCCATTGACATGAATTTAATAGTATTTAAAATATTGTATCCAATCTACACCTTCAAAAGTAAGAGTACAATTACCTCCTTTAAGAAAATCACCAGTCATATAATTGAGTTCATTTTTTAATACTAAGTTAGGCATTGGTATGCCTTCATACCGAAGATTAATGAGTTTAATTTCATATTCTCCTCCTTGTTTAAAAGCTAACCCATCATTAAATGGACTAGGTAAATCTTGTAAACAAACTACATAACTACCTTCTTTTAAAGAAGTAATATTTTCTCTGGTTATATCTTCCAAAAGATGTTGTTCCCACTTGATGATTTCATTATTACGTCTGAATTCTATCATAAAATCAATAGTGGCTATTGGTACTACATTAACTACTACTCTATTCTTCAATTGAAACGTTATATGATATAAGTTTTCATTCATTGAGTATATAGTTTAAAGTGAGTGTAAGCTCTTCGCTGAATGTTTTACCAGCTGAAGTTACTCTTAAACAAACAATTAAGAATGTATTAAGAGATGTCCTGTATATTCTTTTCATTTCACGAGTGTATAGATTGTTCGCATATTACTTTTGTCCTTAACAAGATATTTTTCTTCTACCATTTTATCCAAGAGTGTGTAACAATCATACATACCTTGAAAATGTTGTTTAAAAACACCAAATATACTGATAGCATCTTGATTGACATTATCATGAATATGCATTATAATTAACATTTTAAGATCGTCTTCATCCATTGAATGTGATTTAAGTTAAAAATACTATATAAAGACTTTGTCTAGTTTGACTTCAAGTTTATCCATCCTTTTATGGAATATCTTCTCAAACTTTATTGCTTCTTCACTGGAATCATCATTCATATTGAGTGTCCAATTTCTTTTTTCAGCTATTGAAATAAATGTTTCTATTAAAAATAATACAGCTCTAAAAAATAATGCGAATGTATTAAATGCTTTTCTATTCATTTGAGTGTGTTTTAAGTGACAAATCAATTTCTTCAATTTTATGCCATTTCTTATTAATA
>Ga0114923_10002664_pt1 | contig 12054 bp, 8 predicted proteins | sample SumtaG_FD_89578 | JGI IMG/M metagenome (GOLD analysis project Ga0114923, IMG submission 89578) | Deep subsurface microbial communities from Indian Ocean to uncover new lineages of life (NeLLi) - Sumatra_00157 metaG | ecosystem: Environmental > Aquatic > Marine > Oceanic > Sediment | place: near... | reverse complement strand
GGTGGTGGCAATCACCTGGACTGATTTTTCTCTTAAAAATTGTTTTAATATATTTACTAAGTCCAGGGAGGTGCCCCGGGGGGCTCCTGAAGAGATCATCAGGTGAACATCTTCCAGCACCAGGACGGCATTTAGCGATTTAAATTCATGCAAAAGCTTTAATACTTTCTCTTCAAATTGGCCCCGGTATTTTGAGCCGGTTAAAAGCGAAACAAAGTTAATTTCTTTCAGCCGTTTGTCCTTCATTAAATCAGGCACATCCCCGTTCAATATCTTCATGGCCAGGTGTTTGATCAATGCCGTCTTGCCAACCCCACTTTCTCCCACCAGTATGACATTTCTCCGGGTATCGGACAGCAGTATCTCCACCATCTGCCTCAGTTCTTTCTTTCGTGAGAGGAGCCTTTCATCACTGTGGAAAACACTTTCGGTGATATCGTAAAAACTATCATTCTTATGTTTTGACGGTTTATCTTTATTTTTTCCCACCGCATCTCGAATTTTTTTTAATTTCTCAGCCACCCGTTTATTTTGAGTTAATTTCAGCACCTTTTCATAAAAATTGATCGCCGAATCGAAATCTTCTTCGTTTAGATAGATATCCCCCATTATTTCATAACCATCGGCATAAAAGGGGTAGAGCAAAACAAACTTTTGCATGATTTTTTTTACTTCATACAACCGGTTGATATTGACCAAATTCTTTATTTGCAGTAGATAGACTAACGGGAGATTGATGGTTTCAAAGGAAAGGTTCTTCAACATATTGTAACTTTCCTGGAAAAGCCTTTCTTTATGATAATTACAGGCATTTTCCACCAGTTCACTTTTTTCCAGCAGCACATGGGAGTCGCTTTTTAATTTTCTTTTGAAGGGTGCGGCATGTACAAAATCAAAATTAGAAAACAAAAATTCAAAGACCTTCATTTCGTAATGGGTATTTTTTATAACGGTTTCCTTTTCATTTTCGATGTCCATATAAATCAATTGGCCGTCGGTTACCCCGGATAAAAACAAGTTCTTATTTTCCCTGACGGCATTTACGGCAAAGGGGGAAATACTAAAACTGACGGAATTATTGGAATAGATCAATTCATGGTTGGTGAAATCATTGGAATGAAAGAAATTTTTCAACTGCAGTTTTTTACTGGAATAGATGGAGCCGGTGATTTTCTGGTTAAACATCTTGAAAAAATTCTCGATCCAGAATCGATAATCGACAAATAGGTTCTTTTTTTCCTTTTTATCGGCGAAAAACCGCCCCCGTTTGAAATAATCGATGATATTCTCGATTATAAAAATAAAGGTCTGACGTTCGGTCCTGGTGAAACTAAACACCCTGGTGTCAAATTTGTATAGGTAGAGATCGATATTGGCCATCAGGTCCACGATATCTTTGCTGAAAAAAGACTTACCTTCCGGGAGTATCAGGTTTCTTTTTTTATAGAGATTCTCCCCCTTTAACAAGGTGTCGATGATAATGACCAGGTAACGAATCAAAAGGTCGGAATTATCCTTATTTAGTTCCCTTTTGTCAAAATTTAATTGGGGGAAAAAATACAACAGGAAGGAATTTAACTTCTTGAAGTGATTGTATTGTATATTCATTTGTCTTGCAAACAACTCCTTTAAAAAATTGCTTAAAAACCACTAAATCATTTACTCGATAAAAAGTATATATTCTAATCGACAATTTGTCAATTTTAAATTGATTTTTTTAAACAGGTTTGATATACTTTGCCCTGTAAACCATGGACGAAATAGCAAAATTATTTAATAATTACCCTGTGATAAGGATTGTGGCTTATTTAGCGATTATCTTTATCGTCTTGAGACTCACGCTGCAGTTGCTCAAAGTTGCCAAGGTCATTAACCTCGAGGATAAAAACTTGCTCGATGCTTTCTATTCCATATTATTCAAAAGATCCTATTTAATCAAACGGGCGAAAAAGGCCATGAAACAGGGAAATTTTTACGAGGCCGGGAAAATCTTCGAAGAGGTCGGTGATTACAAACGGGCACTATCCGCTTATGAAGAGGGGGAACAGTTTAATGAGATGGGCGAATTGTATGAAAAATTGAATAAAGAAACCCAGGCCATTGAAATATATAAAAAAAGCGGGAACCTGGAAAAACTGGTGCAATTGTACCTGAAACGAAAAAACATAGAGGTTGCCGGGGTTATGCTGGAAGATCATAACCGGTTCAAAGAGGCAGCCGAACTCTATTACAATCACGGCAGGTATGAAAAAGCCGCCCAGATTTATGCACGAAAAGGGTTTCACAAAAAAGCCGCTTACATCTATGAAAAGGCCGGTAACTTAAAACGAGCGGCAGAGAATTTCGAAAAATGGTTTCTTTCCAATGCCGATGCCACCGTTGGTTATCAAAATCCCGCCCAGATGGACAAGGACCTTTATAAAGCGGTTGACTTGTATGTAAAAATAGATGAAACCCAACGGGCGTATGATTTGCTGCTAAAAACCAAAAAATATGAAAAGGCAGCGGAACTGGCATTTAAAATGGAGAAATATGAAGAATCCGCCAGCCTTTTTGAACAGGCGCAGCAGCCGTTAAAAGCTGCCAAAATATATGAAAAACTCGATAAAAACAAGGTGGCCTATCTTCTAAGGGGAGAGGATGCTTTTGCCCGGGGGCAAACCGTCGATGCTGCCGGATGGTTTCAAAAGGGAGATGATTATATCCGGGCAGCAGAGTTGTACGAATGGGAGAAACAATTTGAAAAAGCGGCCTATTGCTATTTTATGAACCAGAACTACCCGGCATCGGCGGAAAACTATTTAAAAGCAGGGAATGAAGAAGAAGCCGCCAAGATGTTTGAGTTGGGAGGGGAGTGGAAAATGGCCGGGGATATCCTGGTGAAATACAAAAAATATCAAAAAGCCGCGGAATTGTATGAAAAAGCCGGCGACCACTATAACGCCGGGCACTGCTATTTAAAGGTAAATGATGATAAACGGGCACTGGCCAATTACCAGATGGTTAAGCCCAACTCTTCGGATTTCGCAAACGCCATCGCGCAAATGGCGGACATTTTTTTAAAAAACCGGAAACCCCAATTGGTCATTGAAAAGGTGGGAAAACTGGTGGAGAATAAACCCATAAATAAATCCTATATCGAATGGTACTATATGCTGGGCCAAGCCTATGAAAATGCCGGGAATTTCAAGCAGGCCTTTGATATCTACCAGGGAATTTTAACTGAAGATTACAGCTTCAGAGATGTTCATCAAAAAATAAAAGAAGTTGAGGGATTGATCAAAAAATATAAAGAGATGGACCTGGTTTCCGAGAATTCATCCAAAAGGTACAAGATAATCAAAAAAGCCGGAGAAGGCGGTATGGGTGTGGTATACAAGGCGGAAGATACAGTACTGAAACGAATTGTCGCCTTGAAAATCCTGAATAGTAATTTAATTAAAGACAAACGAAATCTCGAGCGATTTTTAACGGAAGCCCGTTCAACCGCTTCCTTATCCCACTCCAACATTGTTACCGTCTATGATGTGGGCCAGATCAACGAAGACCATTTTATTTCCATGGAGTTTATAGAGGGTGAGAATTTTATGGAAATCCTGAGAAGAAAAAGGGTTTTCAGCATTCCCCAGATTCTTTTCGTTACCATAAAACTCCTCAAAGCCCTTGATTATTCCCATAAAAAAGGGATCATTCACCGGGATATCAAACCCCACAACATCATGATCACCCGCCAAAAAGAAATAAAGATCATGGACTTCGGTCTTGCCATAATCAGGGGGGAAAGCAGGAAAGGAGAAACCGGGGTGATCACGGGAACCCCCTACTATATGTCTCCCGAACAAATCCAGGGGCTAAAAATAGACCACAGGACCGATATCTATTCATCGGGCGCCTCTGTCTTTCACTTAATTACCGGTAAAGTACCTTTTAAAGGCGAGAATATTTTTTACCAACATCTATTTGAACCGGTCCCCTCGATAAAAAAAATAAGGGACAATGTCCCTGATAAATTGCTAGAAATCGTTGAACGGTGCATGGAAAAGAAACGGGAAGATAGATACCAGAGTGCTCAAGAAATTCTAAACGAAATAAAATTAATTAAAACATAATGAAATAAAGGAGATTAAGAAATGGATTTTTCTTTAAGTGAAGAACAAATACAATTGAAGGAGTTAACTCATCAGTTTGCGGAAAATGAAATAAAGCCTGTGGCCGCGGAATATGATGAGAAAAACGAATTTCCCTATGAGGTGATGCAAAAAGCCTTTGAAATCGGATTTTTAACCTCGGGCATCCCGGAGGAATACGGTGGCACAGGTTTTTCAATCCTTGATAAGTGTATTATCTGTGAGGAATTGGGATGGGGATGTTCCGGTATGTTTACCTCGTTAATGGCCAATAACCTTGCTCTTGCCCCCATCGAGTTGTTCGGCAGCGATGAACAGAAAAAGGAATTCTTGCCCCCCTTAACCCGGGAAATGAGTTTTGCCTGTTTTGGTTTAACCGAAAAGGAAGCGGGGTCCGACAACTCCATGATATCTACCACTGCAGTAAAAGATGGTGATTATTATATCTTAAACGGGTCAAAGACCTTTATTACCAATGGTGGTATTTCCAAATTAGGTGTTATTTTTGCCTCCACTGATCCCTCCCGGGGCCCCAGGGGTCTGTCAGCTTTTATCGTTTCCATGGATACCCCCGGTGTCACGGTAGGAAAGCATGAGAATAAAATGGGGCACCGGGCATCAAATACCACTGAACTTTATTTTGACGACGTCAAAGTGCCGGCTAAAAATATCCTCAAAAGGGAAGGTTTTGGCTTTATTATTGCCATGAAAACACTGGACGTGGCACGACCCGCAGTGGGAGCGGGAGCTGTCGGTTTAGCCAGGGCTGCTTATGAAGAAGCCCTGAAGTACGCCCAAAACAGGGTCCAATTCGGCAAACCCATTGCTTCCTTCCAACACAATGCCTTTAAGCTGGTGGATATGATCTCTGAAATCGACGCCGCCCGCTTGATGGTCTACCGTTCCGCCTGGATGCTGGACAACAACATGAAAGCTTCCAAAGAATCGGCAATGGCAAAGGTAATGGCAACGGATGTGGCCATGAAAGTCACCGTGGACGCGGTCCAGATGCTCGGCGGCTACGGCTATATGAAAGACTACCCGGTGGAAAAAATGATGCGGGACGCAAAATTATTCCAGATCTACGAAGGTACCAATGAAATTCAAAAACATGTTATTTCTCTTGAGATACTGGGATCACTTAAAAATGTCGGGTAATTAAATGTATTTTTTAATACGGCTGTTAAAGTTTATTCTCCTGGGAGTTATTGCCTACATCCTTTACAAAGTGTTGTGGAAGGGAGAAAGCATCGGCCTCTTTAAAACCAAAAAAAAACAGCATCCCCAAAAGGCGATAGAGGAAATGAAAAAAGACCCGGTTTGCGGCACGTATATTCCTGAAAACCAGGCGGTAAAATACAAATTTTCCGGGGAGGTCTATTATTTTTGCTCGGAGGAGTGCAAACAGAAGTTTCAACAGCTTCAACAGCAGTGATTCCTAATTTCAAATTTCGGTTCCATTTACAATCTCATTGGCCCACAAACGGTTCAGGAAAACATCCCAGGGCAGAACCAGTATCCCGTCATGGGTTTTCCTGGGAGCCTGGTCCCGGGAAACAAGGAAACACCTGTGATCATGCTCTTCCTTAAAGGCCCTCAACCCGTTGAGGTGCCTATCTGTCACCCGGTCGGTGGATTTTATTTCCACAGCGGTCCGGTTTCCCAGGACCAAATCTACCTCCAACCCGGAAGCGGTTCTCCAATAAGAAACCGGGTAGTTGATATCCGAGTAAGAGGAGTGGGCCAATACCTCCAGGGTGAGAAAGTGTTCAAACACCCTTCCGAATAGCTCGGAACCCTCTTTCACTTCACCCCGCTGCGTCAACTGCGCCAAAATACCGGTATCAAAAAACACAAACCGGGGTGCCTTTACTAACCGCCGTTTCACCCTCTTACGCAAGGCGGGGATAAATCGCCCGATAAGTGTATCTACCAGGATCTGGAAATATCCTTTAACCGTAGGGGCACTCACACCACAATCGGAAGCAATATTATTAAAATTGACGATCTCCCCGTTAGAGATTGCGGCAACTTCCAGGAACCGGCTGAAAGCGGGGATGTTCCTGGTAACTGCTTCTGCTGTAATCTCTTCCTTTAAATAGTCTCCTACGTAAGCTTGCAGCAACTTTTCCGGCGACCGGGACAGGTAGTGACGGGGGATTAAACCGCTGTTTAACGCTTTTTTTAAAGAAAAATCGTGAACCTCCGGGTAAACCAGGGGAAACAATTCGTACCTTACCCCCCGGCCCCCTAGCAAATTGCCGTGGCTCCGCTTCAGTTTCCTGGGACTGGAACCGCAGAGGATAAAACGCAGCCCCCGGTTTTCGATTAACCAGTGGATTTCGTCCAGCAATTCCGGCACTTTTTGAACCTCATCGACAATTACCGGGTGTTTTTGGTTGGCTCCGGTCAAACCGGCGGCTTCACACTCCTGGCGTAAAATCGAAGGGTCGGCCACGAAACGCCGGTACTGGTTTGAAAGCAGTAGGTCATAAACCGGCGCATCCGGGAAAAGGGTTTTTAGAAGAGTACTTTTCCCGGTCTGACGGGGCCCCCACAAGAAACACGTTTCCTGGGAACTTAAACGTAAATCCAATATCCGCTTATACATGATATTTAAAACCTTTGTTTTATTATTACATGATATTCTAAAACTATGTTTTAGATTATCATGTGAAATCAAAACAATTGTATACCCGGTCCCCTTTCTTGTCAACCGCTAAAACATCTTCACCGGGTTTTTCTTGGCAATTGGGTGCTTTCTCCCGTAGAACAGATCATCCATAAAAAGAGCGATTCGCTGGTTAACAACATTCCTGGAAATATAAAAACGGACCAGTTTGTGTATCAAGGTGTCGGGTTTTGTATAAGGACAAACACGGATGCAAAACCCGCAGTCAGTGCCGATATTTTTCCAATAAGAAAAACAGGTTTCCTGGTTGATGGACCAATGCCTGAATCCCCGGCTGGATGGTTCATCCCCGCCAGGGATCGATTGGGTGGGACAATTGTCCGCACACTTCTTGCATATTTTGCAGAAATGGTCGATGCTTTTTTTTGAGTGTGAACAGATGGCTGAAGCGTCTTCCAACAGAGCCTCCGCATATAGGCCGCCCCTGCCAGGGGCAAGTTCGGTGGTCACGACGGAAAGCCTGACGCAGGGACCGTAAACCGGGTGCATAAAAATCCCGATCCGGCCCAACGTTCCCAGTCCGGCATCAACGGCCGTGGGCACGCACATCACCTGGTAATTCCCGTCCGTATGCGCCCTGGCCCCATAACCGAAACTGCGAATGTATTCAGCAATAATAGTGGCAATTTTTGCGGCTTCCACATACTGCCTGGAGCTTTCAAGAACAATCGGCAGGGCAGGCGCTTGTTTTATCATCTCCACATCCATGGCCACCACAATCACGATGGCGGTTTGATGGTTGCTTTGGATTTTTTCCCCCCAGTTCTCCGCATGGCGGCCCGCATGACTGTAAAAATGGTATGGTTTTAAGGGGGTAATGCCTACATCCACGGCCCCGTAAAAACGGGCCAAGTTTTTGATGATCCCGATCAATTTTTCTTTTTCTATCCTTTTCTTCTGCGCCGGAACCTCTCCCCGGGCCGCACCCTGTGTCCGGTTGAGATAGGTAAAGGCTGCATCAAATGCCGGGGTGAAATAGTCATCATAAAACAGGTGCCCCGGTTCAGCCAACTCCGGTTTGCATTGGATTTTCTCATCGATTTCTCTCTTCTCAGGGTGGGCAGAGTAATATTTCTTTGCCAGGTGCGGATGGAATTGCAGGTTGTTCCGGGAAAACATATAATCCCGCTCATCGAATTGTTCGGCAGCAGAAAGGTCCCGCTTTACCGGGGCAGGGAAAAATTTAACCAGGGAAAAAATAACCATGCCGACAAAAATAATAATCACACCGAGATTTATCCCTTGAACCCATTTTAAATGAGTGAAAAGGTTCAAAAGAATCCACAAGGCTGAATTGGCGCCCAGAGCCAGGAACGATAAAACAGCGGCCCGCCATTCCTTTTCCCGGGTAGAAGATACCAGTAAAAGGCACAGGAATCCATCGATAATAATGAGCAATATCCAATTGATTGTAACCAATGGTATTATATTTTCCATAGGTGTTTTTGTTTTAAGAATTTCCCAAACGCTTTCCTGTAGACCAGGACAACCGGAACCAGGAAAACAACGGTTTCAAAACAGAGCACCCAGAGATTGTGGAGGGAGAAGACCCGGGCAAGATTGTCTTTCCACAGGTTGGGGAATAGGCCGAAATTAAACAATTGAAGGGAAACAGGGTAAAAGAGCCGGAATCCATAGGGTGCGGCCCCGTCGATAGTGACAAAGTCCAAGAGGAGATGGGAGAAAGCCACCAGCAGAAAACCCCTGCGTTCTCTTTTTCCTGTGAAAAGGGGCCAAAACAGGAGGGCGGTTAAGAAAACGAAAAAGATGTTATGGGTATAGAATTGATGCATTTTCAGGCCTTTTTCTCCCATGATTAGAAAAAGGGCAAAATCAATATCCGGGAGGTTGCCAACCAGGATAAAAAGTATCAGGGTTTTCAGGTTCTTGGTTTCTGAAAATTTTTGCCAACCCAGGAGGCCGAATGCAGAGTGGGCAACAGGGCTCATTTTAGATCAATAATCCCGCAATGGCCGCGGACCCGCCGGAGGCAGTCAATTCGGAGATTAAATCTTTTGATGAAATAACTCTTAATAAAGGATAAAGCGGGTTTTTCCTGTAGAGTGCCAATGTATGTTTATGTATATCGGTTGAGAAAGCTGCCGTGCAATCTTCCAGTAAAACAGCTTTAAAATTATGGCAAAGGGCATCCATAACAGTGGTTAGAACACAGAAATTGGCAGCGATTCCTGCCACTGCGCAGAGGGTCACACCCTTTTTTTCTAACCATCGATTAAGACCGGTATTAAAAAAAGCTGAAAATCGCGGTTTCGGAAGCCAGAAGTCTTCTTGCTTTCGGTCCAGTTCATCGATCACCTCTGCCCCTTTTGTCCCGGAGAGAGAGTGGGATTTCATGCGTCCTTTAAAAATAAAATCCTGTTCATGGAAAGCGTCCGTTGAAAAAACAATGGGCAGTGAATTTTTCCTGAACCCGGCAATTAGCTTATTAATTGGAGCAATGATCTGTTTTGCCAGGGGAGTAATGGGGAGATTTTTCGATTCGTCGAAATTATCTTTGACCATATCGATGACCAGGAGGGCCATTTTTTCCGTCATCTGCGTTTATCTGCGGCCAATGTTCAGGCGTAACTCTCGATAAAAACAGGAACGACCTTTACATTGACTGCTTTGTCAATATAAACCTTTTCAAACTCTTTCCTGTTTTCCTCGTCGATATGTTCTATGAAAAATACAACAAATATCTCCGGGAGTTTTAATTGGTTGCCGTATCGGGCCGCTTTTTCAAGGGCGTTTTTATAATCCCTTTCATTGGTAAAGGATTTTAATTCCAGGCCGTACCTGTTTTTGCCATAAGTGACGATTAAATCGATCTTGCCGTTACCCGTGGGAAATTCCGGGAAAACCCTCCCATCCTGACTATTCAAAAAAGTGTTCAGGTAAGAAAACAAATTAAAATGATAAACCGCTTCGTAGATGCGCGTATCGCTTCGCCGGGGAACCGATTTGAACAACCACTCGTTGTTCTTTTTTAAATAAGCTTGATAAAGCTTCAACAGGTTGGGAATATTTAAATCCGTGTCGGTGATCACATTATCCAGCTTAGTAAAGGGGTCCACCAGGATGCCCATTTCATTGAACAGTTCATGAGAAAAATAGTTAAACAGTCTTTTTTGAACAAAGGGGCAGGAAAAGCGAATATAGTATTTGGTTTGATCTGCGACTTCTTTATCGGCAATGCCGTTCATATATAATTCATTGGTGGTAGGATCGTCAAAACGAAATTCCAGTTTTTCTTTGGTCTGAAACATTTTGAGAATCTTTTCTTTATTGTCTTCATTTTTGGCCTTGCTGATGATATTCAAGATGTTATTATTGGGCAAGGCATAGGTGGCGGCGGCATAGACGATTTCAAAATCCCTTTTGGTAATGGGACGGTTGAGATGGACCTGGTAACCCTCGAACCCTTCGGTGAGCAATTCGCCGAACCAACAGGTCAAACCGGGCTGGCCCCGGGTTTCGTCATACAATTGCCGGACGACTTCTTTTTCAACCGTTTGACCACTCTCTTTTTCATACCACTGGAATAAACCGTCCACTTCTTTAAAGGTCAGGTTGGGAATATGAATGCTTCGCTGCACATTAAAGGGGGAACCTCTGACATTTTCGATACCCAGGACACTTCGTACACCTATTAAGGCAACTCCATGAAGGAGATAGGTTTTTTGTTCCGTGGTTTTATCGATTTCATCTACCCGGTGGATATAAATATTCCTGAAGGCGCTTACAATGGCATTTATACTTTCTTCAAGCAGGGCATCGAATTCGTCCAGTATTAAAATAAGGGGTTTATCCAGTATGTCTTTTTTAAATATTTTTTGGAATTGTGTTTGGGCACGAATATTAGAGAGATCTTTCCCTAATCTTTCCCCGATTTCTTCTGCAATGGTATTGATGATGGTCTCGAAATCCGTTTCATGCTTGAGATTTTCCAGGTTGATCTTGAGAACATCGAATTGTGATTCTTTTTTCAAGCGAAAGAGAATTTGCTGCATGACCCAGGTTTTGCCGGTTTGCCGGGGTGCCCAGACGGTGATGTAATGTCCGCCTTCGGAGGGATTTTCTCCCATCAATTGATTGTATGCCCTGTTAATCAATTGTTCCCTGGGGGCATAATAATGCACTTTATAATTAACCGGCCCATACGAATAAAAGCGTCTCATATCCGGCTCCTTTTATTATTTAATTTTTATTTTTCGTTATCTATTTTACCAGAAAAAAAAGGGATAGGCAAATTTTCCTTCTTTTTAGCCGCAGATTATCGCAGATTATCGCGGATTTTTTTTACAGACAAGGTGACAGGCGAAATAAGTTTCACTATCCCCGTTGCCGGGAATATTCGGGCGCCTACTTTGATGTGAGAAAGAAATTAAACAAGTTCCAGGATTCGGTTTTTAAAGAAAGTGACGAACTGGAGAAAAAAGCACGAAAACTGTGGGAAAAAGGTGGTATCGAAGAGGTTAACCGGCTGCTTTCCGATTTCACTTACAAAAAGCTGGAGCAAGCTTTATCAGAAGCAAAGGATTCCATCTCCTTTGGCCGATGAATCATCATTTGATGATGATAAAAATTCTTAACATGGCAATAAAAGAAGCGGAGGGCAAAATTACATTTATCTTGTAAAATTGCATTGCATTTTTACAAGATAAGTGTATAATTGCATTATGGAAATAAATTATATAAACCGGCTGCTTTCTGTGCCAAACCGCTCTTTTTTTCTTTTTGGACCGAGAGGTGTCGGAAAAAGTACATGGTTGGGAAAAAGTATTCCTGATGCTCTTTTTTTTGACCTGCTGGATTCTTCATTGTACCTGGAACTTTCCCGAAATCCCACGAATCTTGAGGCCATGGCCGGAAATCTTCCCACAGATTCCTGGATTGTAATCGACGAAATCCAAAAAATCCCCCCCCTGTTAGATGAAGTGCATCGCTTAATGGAAAAAAAAAGGTGGCGGTTTGCGTTATGTGGGTCATCTGCCAGGAAACTGCGCCGCGGGGGGGTTAACCTGTTGGGCGGCCGGGCCCTTACCCGCAACCTTGACGCCTTTTCCTATGCAGAGCTTAAAGATGCCTTTGATTTTGATTATTCACTCCAATGGGGATTATTACCCTGGGTCCAATTGGAAAAAGAAAACGCGGTGGATATCCTGGATTCCTATGTAAACACCTACATCAAAGAGGAAATAAAGGAGGAAGGAATTATCAGGCGTATACCGC
>Ga0114923_10002663_pt1 | contig 12057 bp, 11 predicted proteins | sample SumtaG_FD_89578 | JGI IMG/M metagenome (GOLD analysis project Ga0114923, IMG submission 89578) | Deep subsurface microbial communities from Indian Ocean to uncover new lineages of life (NeLLi) - Sumatra_00157 metaG | ecosystem: Environmental > Aquatic > Marine > Oceanic > Sediment | place: near... | reverse complement strand
GCACGCTTTTTTAAAAATTTCCAACGGATCCTTTTCCGTCATTGCCGGTCAAACCTCCGACATCATCAGCCCCCTCTATCCATCGACTCTTAATTACCCGGTAATGTGGGGCGCGGGAAATATCGGTTACCGCCGACCGCAATTGAGCTTCAGAAAGGATTTTAAAACGGGAAAAAACCTCTTTACCATCCAGGCCGGTATTACCAGGACCATTGCCGGCGATTATGACGGCGACGGTATTAACGACGGTATTGCTGCCGGTGTCCCCACTGTCCAGGCACGAATCGCGGGAAAATTTAAACTGGGAGTCCATTCCAGCCTGCAGCTCGGCTTCTCCGGTCACTATGGTGAAAGCAGCGGCGATGTGAAATATGTTTCCGATTCGATTAATGTCGATTTCCTCCTGGTCCTTTCTCCCAAATTCAAAATCGTCGCTGAAGCCTTTTCCGGGAAAAACCTGGGAACATTTCTCGGCGGTATTGTTCAAAACGTGAACCTGGTGACAAATGAAGAAATTAACGCCAAAGGATTTTTCGTCAACGCCGTGATTGCCGCATCGGAAAAAGTACAATTTAGTTTTGGTTATGGTATAGATGATCCGGATGATGATAATCTTGTGAGCGGCAATCGATCGAAAAACACTTCCGTCTTCGGCAACTTTGTTGTCAAATTGACCCCCTCCTTAAAAGTTGGACTGGAAATTTCCAATTGGGTGACCGACTACCTGAACCTGGATCAGCAAAAAACACTGCGTTTTCAACATTCATGGATTCTTTCTTTTTAATTTTGATTCGTTTGCATGAATTATAAGTAGTTAAATTGCGCGTGAAGAGGGATTCCTAGCATTTTCTCTTTTCCCTCCCCCTCTTCACGCGGCTGTCCCCTGTTTTTCATTTTACCCTGATGTCGCGTCACACCAAACGCCCGAAGGGCTGTAAAAAGTTTTGATCAAACTTTTTCAAAAGTTTGGCCCGTGAAACATCGGCAGGGTCGCTTGAGAAGTCTGCTTTTTCACATACTTTATATCCTCATGGGAAAAATCGGATTTATTGTAAAGAAAATAAATTTTGTTGGTTTCATAGAGATTAACGGGAGTGGAAAGGATACCGGTTTTTTGCAGGGTAACGAAATCGCCGGTTCCGGGAACAGGAGAGAAGTAAGCCAGATGAGGACTAACACCCAGGCTTTTTACAAAATGAAGCGCCTCTTTAGTATCTGCTAACCGCTGACCGGGCAATCCGAAAAGTAAATAAACTCCCATGTCTTTTCGTTGATAACCGGCAGCTTCCAGGTTTTCCACTGCTTTCTCCATCTGGTGAACCGTTACCTTATCGGAACTTTTCGATAAAATCTCCACACCGGTCGATTCAAAACTAAGACGGAGGGTCTTAAATCCACCAAAAACAAAATCTCCGCGGTCTCCCGGTCGATCTCACCGGCATGCAGACCGTTGGGCGTATGGAAATTGACCCTCAACGTCTCTTTCACTTTATGGAATACTTTAAAAAAACGACTGCGCTTGTTGATCAGCAAGGCATCGTCAAAGATGACAAAATGTTCCGTACCACAAGTCCTATACCTATGGTAAATCTCCTCTAAAATTTTCCCGGGAGAGCGCTCCCGGAATCTTTCATTCAATATGCCGGAAGCACAGTAGGTGCAGTGAAAAGGACAACCCCTGGAAGTCAAAAGAGGCACTGCATTTTGGCTGCCCAAAAACTCGACAGCCGGATAAGGGATGTTATCGATATGGGAAAAATCCGGGTGTGGATAAACCCTGCCGTTGTTGGCTGCAATGATCTTTAAAATGTTCTCTTCCCCGTATCCGCTAATAAAATAGTCCGCATCAAAGTAACTTTTTAAAATGTCAGCCGGGACCAGGGTTGGTAAAATGCCGCCAATGACGATTTTAGCTGAAGGAAATCTTTTTTTCAACGTATCGATGGTTATTTTTACCCCATCCACCCAGTAAGTCATGAGGCTGGTAACCAGGATCATGTCCACCTCCGGGATTTTGCCGATTTTATCCAGGAACGTTTCAAAAGGAATCCCATACCGTGCATAACGGCGGGGGGTTTTTTCGTAGATTAACGGCTTTTCGACAATCTCCCGGTGATATTTACCCCGGCCGCTGATTTTTGATTGTTTTAAAGAGGAATCACCCAAAGGCGCGGCATTGGCTTGAAACCGGTCTAAAACATCCAGCCAATAAAGTTCGCTGTCGGTGTATTTTTTTAAGACAGCAGCAATGTAAAGAAGCCCCAACGGCCGCAGCCATAGATCATAAGCCGTAAAATCATAAATGTACGGATTAACCAACAGGATTTTCATGGTTTATTGATTTATCAATGCCTCCGGCGGGTCCACGGCGTGGACTCCCTATAAAGGGGGATTTTGCTTCATTTTTTTACTTTTTTTTATCAAATTTTTCCAGTAATTTTAAATCTGCAATGTCTTGAGGACGGGCTGATGCCTTTTTGTTTCTGATAAGGTATTTAACCTTATTTTCGTTTAACAATTCGATAAACTCTTTGAAATCCTTTTCTTGTCTCATTATTAAAAACAAAATATTCGTCTCTTAAACGCTGTAATATATCCAACCGCTCTTCCGGGGTCATGGAGAGGTATTGCCGCGCATCCCACTCTTCTGCTTCTGCAAAGCTTTCGGTTATATGGACGGTTCTTTCCATGGCGTTATTGTACCATATTTATGATTTTTTTCCCAGCCCTAAATCAAATTTCTCCAAAAGCAACCCGCGGAATACGACTGTAATCATTAAAAAAGTCGATGGAAGAAAAACCAGCCGCTTTTAAAATATCCCTGACCCGCTGTTTTTGATTGTAACCGATTTCCATTAAAAGCTTGCCACCCGGTTCGAGGTAACGGGGGGAATTCTCAATGATTCGCTGAATAATGGCCAGACCCTTTTCGCCTGCCACCAGCGCTGCCCGGGGTTCATAATCCCTGACCATCGGGTCCAGTTCCCCCCATTCCTCCTCCGAAACATACGGCGGGTTGGAAACAATTACATTGAATTTCCCTGGAAGAGGAGGAAAAAGGTCGGCACAGAGAGGGGTGACCCTATCACCGACGTTGTGCGCAGTAATGTTTTTTTTTAGAACATACAGGGCCTTTTTACTGTTTTCCACCGCAGTAACCCTACAGTTGGTGTGTTTCGCCAGCATGATAGAAATAATTCCACTGCCGGCACCTATATCCAGTACCTGCGCCGGGGTTTTTATTACCCGGGTTGCTTGTTCTACAAGTATTTCCGTTTCCGGCCGGGGAATCAACACGTTCTTGTTGATATAAAAGGTTTCCCCGTAAAACTCCTTTTTTTTAAGTATATAAGCGATGGGTTCCTTTTTTAATAACCGCCGCCTGTACCGGTAAAATTTTCTTAACGCACTTCGATCCGTTAAATTTTCATTTTTTCTTATCCAAAATTCACTCCGGGTAAGGTTAAAGGCCGCTTCCATTAACAGTTGAATATCCAATGCCCCGGTCCTGTCCTGGAATAGGCTTAAGGAACGGGAAAATAGGTCTGAGTAGAGCACCGTGCCTAGGAAATAATCTCTTTGAATCTCTCTTCCAGTGCTTTTTTGGTATGAATTTCGGTCAGCATTTTGACCAGTTCATCCAGGTTACCGTCGAGAATGGCTTCGACATTAAAATTTCGTCCGTTGATGCGATGATCCGTCACCCTGTTTTGCGGGAAGTTATAAGTCCTGATTTTTTCGGACCGGTCGCCGCTGCCCACCTGGGATTTCCGGTCACTGGCAATATCCTCGTGCTGTTTATTTTTTTCAAATTCATAGAGACGGGACTTTAACACTTTCATGGCCTTGTCCTTGTTTTTGTGTTGGGATTTCTCATCCTGGCAGGTGACCACAATATTGGTGGGTAAATGGGTGATACGGATAGCGGAATCGGTCCGGTTCACATGCTGGCCGCCGGCACCGGATGCCCTGAAGGTATCGATGCGCAGGTCCTTGGGAATGAGCTCGACTTCCACATCTTCTACTTCCGCCATCACTGCTGCCGTAACAGTGGAGGTATGAATCCTTCCGCTGGATTCGGTAACCGGTACCCGCTGCACCCGGTGAACACCGCTCTCAAATTTTACATATTTATTTACATTATCGCCCTTTAGATAGAGGATGATCTCTTTAATACCGCCAATGGACGAATAAGTGGTAGAGATGACTTCGGCTTTCCACCCTTTACGCTCAGCGATGCGGGTGTACATACGCAGCAAATCGGTTGCGAATAACGACGCTTCATTGCCACCGGCACCGGCCCGGATTTCTAAAAATACGTTCCTGCTGTCTTCAACCTGGTCGGATACCATTAACATTTTAATCTCTTTCTCAAGGTTTGCCATCTCTTCGTTCAGGGTTTCCAACTCTTCCCCGGCCAGTTCTTTCATTTCATCATCATCGGAAATTTTCAGCAGTTCTTCCGCGTCCTTTTCCTGGTCCATAAGTCCTTTAAACTCTAAAAATCGATCATTTAAAAATGTAAGATTTGATAATTCTTTAGAAAGTTCTTTTAATTTTTTTTGGTTTTTAATTATTTCCGGGTCGGACAACTGGTCTGAAATCTCAGTGTACCTTTGATGAAGGTCGTCAAGATAAGAAAATAATTTTTCACTGCTCTTTGTAGCCATATTTTTTCTTAAATTTTTCTATTCGTCCTTCAGTATCGATATATTTTTGTTTCCCGGTATAAAAAGGGTGACAGGAAGAGCAGATTTCAACTTCCAGTTCAGGAACGGTGGCCCGGGTTTTAAATTTGTGCCCACAGGCGCAGCCAACATTGCATTCGACATATTCAGGATGTATTCCTTTTTTCATTTTTCTTTTTCCTCCGTTACAATTAATGGAAGATTCTATCACTTTAGCCGTATATTGTCAATAAGCTTAAAATTTTAATTTTCTTAAATTAATACTTGACTTTTTCTTCCTGATAGTATTAAATAGTTATTGTTTTTAAAGCTCTTTTTAAATTTTTTTTTGAATCGGTTGAAGAATTTTTAAAAACAAAAAAATTAATACCAAAATGGAGGTGCGGTATGGGAAGTATTGTTGGCGTTACCAGGGGGACCGATAAGTTCGCTAGTTTCAAAGAACTATTGAAACTGACCAACTTTGACGATACCCTGCTGCTGGAATTTAAGAAATCGCATAAAAACAAAAAGGATTTTAGAATCATCATTAAGCCCAATATGATGGTTTATGTTAATCCCAAAGACCATGAAGTAGTGGTTACCGACAAAGAACTGGTGGAATACCTGGTCGATCATGTCATTTCTTTGGGTTTTAGCGACATATCCGTGTGTGAAGCCCGAAACGATGTGGGCAGGATGCTGCAAAACCACACCGTTGATTTTGTTTCACAACAAATCGGTTATGAACCCAAAGGCAGGTATAAAATCGTTGACCTGTCCCTTGAATCTCTCCCCTTCACTTTCCTTTATAAGGGTAAAAAGGGGAACATCAAAAAGTGGAAGGATAAAGTGGGTAAAAGCTGGAAGGAGGCTGATTTCAGGATTACCTTTGCCAAGTTAAAAACCCATGAACACGATTGGATGACTTTAGCCGTCAAGAATGTTTACGGCTGCTTTCCCCCAGCCGATAAAGTGGCTAAATATCATATCAAGAGTGAAGTGTGGATTGCCACCAGTCGTTTGCTCCGCAATTTCACGGTACACTTTGCCTTTGTTGACGGCTGGGTTGCTTCCGACGGTTTCCAGGGCTATAAAATCCCTAACCCCAAGCCGTTAAAAATGTTATTTGGCGGCCAGGATGCAGTGGCTGTGGACACGGAAATATTTAAACGGGCCGGCCTTAAACCCGAAAAATCAAAGTTCCTGAAAGCAACAATGGAACAATTGGCTGACGGTAAATTGCCTGGATATGAAGTTAAAGGCGATAAAAAGACTATGTTTAAAGACCTGTGCGATTGGGATAATATTGAAGATAAAACAGTAGAAACCATCAACGTCCTTGAAGAAGTCTACGTCGCCTGGGGATTCATCAACCTGAAACCGGCAGCAATGTCGGTTGACTATGAATTGTTCCCACCCAAAGGCTGGTTGAACAAATTCCTGGTCGCTCTTTCGCAAAAACTCTACAAGCTGTTTAACCACTTTCGCTGGTACAGGAAACTCTACGAAAGAAAATAAACTTCGTGTCCTTCGTGACTTCGTGGTAAAAAACAGCTCCCTCCACCTGGGTTATTGTGTTATCGTAACCACGGTTACAGTAACGGAGGTTGCGATAATCCCCGGGCAACCTTGCCCTTTGTAAGAAGAGGGGAAACAAACGCAAAAAATATGGGTCTATCGAAAATCTGTGGGTAAAAAAGGGTCTTATAAGAGTAAATAGTCTTGTTTCCAGCGGAAATACTTTTACCGCAGCCCGCAGTAGTTTTTTCGCAGCCTGTAATACTTTTTTCGCAGGGGGAAACGGGTTTTCCCCTGGTTTTTTTGAATTTGTTTAAACCTGTCTGACGTTTAAAAAATGCTGAAAATAGTACAGACATAAAGGAACCTTTTAAAATTGTTGTAATCAACGATTCTTAACTGCATCATTGAACTTCCATTTAAATTGAAAGCATCGCCAAATGAGCGTCCTTAAATTTGTCAAAACCTTTTTTATTTCCGTGGACGATTTTTGGCCTGTCCCTTAAAACCCTATGGCTTCTTATTATACATTCTTTGTAAGATTAACACAAGTATGGCTTTTTCACTGAAATCAAAAATCCTAAAAAGATAGAAATTCAGCCGCAGATTTACGCAGATAGGATTCAAAAGAGGAAGTTAAGAAAGGAAGAGGGGAAGAACAGATGACGGAGGACGGAAAATCGTAGGGGTTTGATGAATCAAACCCTAGGGATTAATTGCCCTGGTATAGGGCTTGATAAATCAAGCCCCTACAATAGACCATACACCATTTTCATCGTTTCCGGGCGAAGAATCCGTCTTCATGATTGACTGGGAATAAGGGTTTGATAAATCAAACCCCTATAATGGATTATATTTTTGATTAACCAATGGGCACCTAACCCGCCGAAGGAATGGGATTTGATAAATTTTTTTTCTTTACATTCTGAGCAAATTTTCGTAAACTACTGGAATGAATGGACGTACCAGTAAATAGGAATCAAAATGAAATACAATCCTGAAAAACACCATCGTAAATCGATCAGATTAAAAGGGCATGATTATTCACAGGTGGGTGCATATTTTGTTACGATATGCACACAGAACCGTGAATGTTTATTTGGCGATGTGATTGAAAAACGAATGATTTTGAATCGAAAAGGTGATATTGCCCGGAAGTGTTGGTTTGAATTATTGATAACATTCAATAATGTCAGATCGCATGCTTTTGTTGTCATGCCCAATCATATACATGGAATCATTATTATCCAACGCCAGATTCGGATTCATAAAACCCAGGAAGATAAATCAGATCGTAGGGGTTTGATTCATCAAATCCACCCCCGTGGAGACAATAATCCTGATAAGGGTTTGATTTATCAAACCCCTCCAATGGATTTGGTTCAACAACCGGAATGGATTCTAATGAAAAATCCATCTTTGACCATGGGGAAAATTATTCGACATTATAAAGCCCAGGTAACAATAAAAAGTCGTAAAAATGGGGCGACTCATTTTCAGTGGCAGCGAAATTATCATGAGGAAATTATGCGAAATAGCAAGGAGTTGGAACAAAAGCGCAATTACATAATAAACAATCCCTCGGATTGGGAAAGGGATGACGAGAACCCTAAAAATATAAAAAAAAGCACTCAACCAAACCCGCAAAGATAAATCCCATTGTAGGGGTTTGATTTATCAAACCCTATTCAGACCAATTCCCAAATGTTATTTTGGGTTTGATGAATCAAACCCCTACGGTCGAATTTTTTATCCGAACTCCATGGAACTTTCCCCGCAAACCCATAACCCGTTAACCCGCAACAGGTTCTAAGGGCGCCTCAAAGGATATCACAGCCCATCATAAACATCAGCGTTCATCAGCGGTTCTGACACTTTCGTTAGACAAAGAAGCCAGGAAGATAAAAAGATAGAAGAGAGGAAGATAAGAAGGGAAGAAGGGAAGGCAGATGACGGATGACAGAAGGTCAGTGGATCAGTGGGTCAGTGGGTCAGTGAGTCAGTGGGTCAGTAGGCGGAATTATAAAATCCTGCAAAGACATAAATAAGGAAGATAGAAGACTGATTGACGGACTGTCGGAACTTACACCTACAACCTACCATATAACTTTGCATAAACCGGAGTCCTTGATTGTTTGATCTTTTGTAATAATAGGAACATCAAAGAAATTGGCTGTTGCCATAATAAGTCTGTCATGCATTTCCAGCTTATAATCTATTTTATCAGCAGTATTCAATATATCCAGGTCTAACGGGGCGATTTCAAAATTCTCGCTATTTTCAATTTTTTTTACTGTTTCAGCAAATGATATGGTTATACGCCCCTTTTTGTAAATATACATAATTTCAGCCAATACAACCGTTGGAATAATTATTGAACCTTCTTTAACCGTTTTTTCAAATGCTTTTAATGCTTTCTTGGACAAGCGCGAACTCTCAATGAAATACCATACCAGTGAGTGGGTATCAGTGACATATTGATTTACCTTCATATGAATTTATTCGTAATTAAACATTGATTTTTTGGCATCTTCAAGTAACTGATCATCGATTTCACTGCCCTTCCATATTCCTTTCAAAGAGTTTCGGTTGTTGGGTTTATTTTTAGTGTTAATCATTTCTGTTTTTAATAGATGAACAATTTTATAAAATCCCGGCAGCATATCAACCGGGATATCATTTATTTCTTTCAGTATTTTTTCTTTATAAACGTGAGACATTTTAATCTCCTATGGCTTCTTATTATACATTTTTTGTAAGATTAAAACAAGTATGGCTTTTTCACTGAAATCAAAAATCCTAAAAAGATAGAAATTCAGCCGCAGATTTACGCAGATAGGATTCAAAAGAGGAAGTTAAGAAGAGAGGAAGGTAAGAAAAGAAGAAGGGAGCCAGGCGGAGGCCAGTAAAGTAATCCAAACCCTTTTTTTATAATCTGTGTCAATCTGTGAAATCTGTGGACTTTCCTTCTTCGTGTAATTCGTGTAATTCGTTGGCTATTTTAATAGTATGTATTGCCAAAGGGTTCAGTTTACAATATAATACCCGGTGGTTAATATCCCTTTTATTACCTGGCGATGTTGGCAAAACCTGTGAAAGAAAAGAGAAAATTATGAAGCTCAGCAATTTAGAATTTATAGTGATGAATAATCCCATCAGGCGATGGTTTCAAAAACGCCTGGAATTAAGGGTTTTTAAGCAGCATTTAAATAAATATAATATCGATTTAAACGATAAAGTAATTTTAGATATCGGCTGTGGCTCCGGGTACAGTACCGAGTTAATCAGTAAGGAGTTTGCCCCATCCCGGCTTTTCGCCTTTGACTATATGCCGGAGCAAGTTGAATTGGCAAAAAAACGAGGTGTAAATTCTGCTTTTTTTGTAGGAGATGCGACTGAGATCGATCTCGACTCAAATACCTTTGATGCTGCCTTCGTATTCGGGGTGCTCCATCATATCCCGGGATGGAAAAAAGCAATCCGCGAAATAGCAAGGATTCTTAAATCAGACGGAGTTCTTTTAATAGAAGAACCCCGGGAATGTTTTATTAATTTCGCAGACTTTTTAGGCTTTTACCACCCCAAAGCCGCACGGTTTAGTTGGCAAGAATTTGAAAAAGAACTGGAATTGGGCGGATTTAAAATTTTAACAAAAAAAACATTTTTAGTTGGAACCTTCAGAAGTTATTTATGCCTAAACCAAAAAAACCTATAACAAACCTGTTCTTTTTACACGTTGGATTTAGACTTCACCGGTCCCGGTGGTGTAACCGGTAATACTCATCCACCATTTTTTTTATATTGACCACTGAACCTTTTGTCGGGCCTTTAGTTAGCGGCTCTTTCAAGAAACGCTCCGGCAGGGTATCCTCCTCTTTTGTTAACCCGAATTTCCTATTGAGGGTGAAATCCCTTTCTATACACTCCCCGAGAATTTCTTCAAGATACTGGGGGGTATATTCGATACCGGTACAGGCTGTCAAAAGTGCGGATACATTGTCAAGATTCAAAATATCCATACATAACCCGATATTCTTGCACATGGTCATACAATCGGTGAGCAGCGCTATCTTTTCGGAATAAGTTACCAGTTCAGCTTTTCCTTCCTCTGAAAGCCTGTCCGCTGCTTTCTCCGTGCCAAATCTCTCCCTGGCGGTTTCCCACCTTTCGGTTAATTCAAAATAAGGTTCGGCCCGAAGATGATCCGCTCCCCTCGAGGCTGTAGCATAGGTTAGACCATAAGCCTTGATTCCCCTGGGGTCACCGCAAATAATGTCCAAACCCTTTACCTGCATAACTAGTTTTTGGGCTTCTTTGCCGAATCGCCGGGAAAATTTTGTCGCCCCGTCAGCCAGTTGAGCCCCGATCCCTTTCCTGGATGCTATCAACCGGATGAGCTCTCTCACTGTGCCGGTTTCTCCCCAGGAGATGCTCCACCCGTCAACATCCGCCGGTTTGACCAAACCTTTTTCCTGGCACTCCATTAACCAACCGATCACTTCAGAAGCTGAGATGGAATCCATTCCCACCTGGTTAAGATAGCGGTTCATTTCCAGGGCAAAATTTAAGTCGTCACTGCCAATCCTGGAGGTGAAACTGCACAGCGTTTCAAATTCAGGGCCTTCGGCTTCATTTTCCCCGCAGGTATAATACCGGGAACAGTGGACATTACAATTGAAACAGGCTTTGTTTTTTACTTTGAACTCCCGGGCCAATGTCTCCCCGGAAATTTTATCGACATATTCGCAAACCCCTTCCTGGAAATGGTTGGTGGGAAGGATACCGATATTGTCCAGGTCTTTCATCAACATGGTGGTTCCTAAATTGTAACGTTTGCGGTATTCGTTATGGCTGCGGATGGCTGTTTTTATCGTATTTACCTCTTTAAGAAAACCCAGGGTATCGGCAATCCTTACAGGAGTGCTGCCCTGTACAGCTAAGGCTTTCAGGTTTTTGGACCCCATAACCGCGCCCATGCCGGAGCGGCCGTTGACTCTATTACCACTGGAGACAATGGAGGCAAAAAGAACCCGGTTCTCCCCGGCCAGCCCGATTGCTGCCACCTGGATGGAATAATCCCGTCTTTCTTTTCGAATGATGTCGGTGGTTTCAATAATTGTTTTGCCTGCTAAATGAGGACAATCCACGAATTCAACCCCTGAGTCCGTAACCAGCAGGTATACCGGGCCGTCGGCCCTGCCGCTGATAATAATTTGATCAAAACCGGTCAGCTTCATCTCAGCCGCAAATTGACCCCCGGCCGCGGAATCTCCAAGGATGCCGGTAAAAGGCGATTTGGCTGAAACCGTATAATAAGCGGAAGCAGGAAGTAAGGTGCCGGTTAACAGCCCGATTCCAAAAATAAGTAAATTCTCAGGTCCCAACGGATCACAGCCGGGATTTAACTCTTCAACCAACCGTTTCGTGTTTGCCCCCCGGCCGCCGATTACATTCTTAATCCATGACTTGTCCAGTTTTTCAATGCTGAATTTCCTGTTTGAAAGATCAATTCTTAGAACTTTGCCTCCGGCGGCCAGGGGGCTCTTTTGAAAAACCGCCCCCTGGACCCCCACAAAACTTTTATTTTGCAAAATTTGATAAACACGTCTCTCACTGCTGTTCATTTTTTTTGTTTCTTTTTTTATTTTTGCCAGTGAGATATTTTTTTCCTGTCCCGGGGTATAGGTAATTGCCCCTTCGGTACAGGCTTCCGTGCATTTGGGAGAACCGCCGCATAAATCGCATACATAAACGATGTCGTTAAATACCTCTATCGCACCGATGGGACAGTTTCTTTCGCATTTTTTGCACAGGGTGCATAAAGTGGGAGAAACAATAACTTGTCCCAATGGGCCGATACTGATGGCAT
>Ga0114923_10002662_pt1 | contig 12060 bp, 24 predicted proteins | sample SumtaG_FD_89578 | JGI IMG/M metagenome (GOLD analysis project Ga0114923, IMG submission 89578) | Deep subsurface microbial communities from Indian Ocean to uncover new lineages of life (NeLLi) - Sumatra_00157 metaG | ecosystem: Environmental > Aquatic > Marine > Oceanic > Sediment | place: near... | reverse complement strand
GCGCGTCCAGCCATCGGGGCCGAGCTTGTTGGATCGGTCGGCGAGCACGTAGCCGCGGGCGTTACCACACCGGGCAGCGCCGGAGATCCCGCACATATCGCCGCCGCCGCCGTAGGGGTCGACGCCGACTACGGCGCGGTCCACTTCGAGGCCGGCGAACTCTTCGAGCGTGATGCGCTGCGCGTCGATCATCTCCTGCGAGACAAGCGCGCCCTCGACGTCAGGGAGAATCTCGCCGAGGAGTTCCTGCCGGCCAATGCGGGTGCCTTCGTAGCGGGCCTTCATCCGGCTGATGTATTTCGGCGAGAGGTTCGGCGTATTGTCGTACATCGTCGCGCGGGTCACGACCGTACCGTCGAGGTCGCGAAGCTCCTTGATGAGCCCGCCGCGCTTCGGCGTCGAGGTCACGATGATCTGCGGATTCGGCCCGGTTCGGATGCGCTGCTCGGCGAGCGTGAAAGCATCGCTTGGCGTCATGCGCTCGGGCTTCCAGGCGTCGATCTCGTCGAACCATGCCTTGTTGCCCGCGGGACCGCGGAAGCGATCGGCTTTCTGCGCGGCGAATAGCTGGATCTTTACGCCGTTGTGCGTCGTCAGGTGCGGGTCGTCTTTCGACATGCGGAGGTCGGGCGTCTGATGCGCGGGCCATACGCCCATGAGACCGGGAGCGTCGGCGGTGCCCTGTACCATCGTCCTCATCGTGTCGGTCCACGTCGGCCCGCCGACATTGATGGTACTCGCCTCGCCGGAATCGGACCACTTCCGAACCATCTGCGCTCCAGTAAAAGTCTTACCAGAACCCGCACCCCATTGCATAATCCAAATAAACCAATCGCCGCTTGGCTCTTCTTGATGAGGGAGAGGCGTCCAGAGGGCCTCAAGGAGTAGCCGCTCCGTTGCCGTTAGACTTGCTAGGAATTTCGCTCGCCTCGTCGATGAGGAAGCGATCGAGCGCAGCGTCGAGCTTAGCGTCGGAGACATCGGGGAACCTGTGCTTGTGCTCCTGGACGACCGGCAGGATGCGTTCGAGCGCGAGCTTCATCGCCCACGGTTTCCCTGCGGCAGCGAGGTCGAGCATCTTTTCGATGAGCTTCTTGCCGTGGATGCGGCACCATCGTTCGAGATCGCGCTCCGCCTGGCGGCGGTAGGTGTACTGGTTGTTGCCCTTCGGGTTGTGGACCTCGCCCGGCTCGAATGGTTCGCGTAGTCCGTCATGCTGTCCCAAGTGCGGTCGCCTCGCTGAGGTGCTGTTCGAGCCACTGATCGACAAGGGCGCGGTAGCCCGGATCTGGCTCGAGGGGAGGCCAGCCGGAGGCGATCGATCCGCGAAACACCGCGGCGGCGGGGGGTTGCGTGGGCGCGAGCCCTGGGCCGATACCCAGGAATACCTGCGCGTACTGGTTCTCCAGCCCGGTCTGCGCGGTTCGGCGCTTCATGTCATCCCATCTACCCCGGAGGATCTACGAAAAAACGGAAGTTTACCGCAACTGTTTACGGATTGTAAACGGGTGTTAAGAATCGGGAACGATGACGCGGGGTTAGAAACAAATGGGCGGCGGGCCAGGCGCCAGCTAGGACGCTTCCAGCCCGCCGCCACTGCCTTGGCGCTTCCGCGCGCCGTTGGATTCGAGTGGCGAGGGGCAGAGCCTATCGGATGCCCCCGCGCGGCCGAGCCTCCCGTCACCTCGGATCTGATACGCGCCTTCGATCTACAGGGCGGTACGTGCTCGCCGTGGCCGCGCTTTCGATTCGGATTGTAGCGGGCCGCTGCCGATCGTTCCACGTGGAACCGTGTCGCCGTCAATCGTCATGGAGCTCCATCGCTGCCAGGTGGTCGAGGCGCTCCGCTTCGATCTGCTCGCGGAGCCGTTTGTTCTCGGCGCGCAGCTGCTCGACCTCGGTGGCGAGCCGGAGGGTGGTACAAGGAAGCGTCTCTTCGTCCACCTTGCATTCGTCGAGGTTCCACTCCGGGTCGAATACGTGATCCTCCCGAACCGCCTTCAGATCGACCTCGTTCATCGCTTCTCCCCCTCAATCTACTCCCGATCGCCGCTCACAAGCCAGCCTCGATCTACCCAATAGAGATCAGCATACCAGCCAGGATGCCGACAACGAACAAGAGGGCCGCCGTTATGAGGATTTCTGGCTTCATGCTATCCACAAGGGCCCCCGCCTCATCCATTTCGGCCCGCAGCCGCTCGATCTCGTCGGCAATCACAGCGCGTAGCCGGGCGTTCTCTTCATCGCTTTCGATCCAGAGTACGACGAAGTTGCGCTCGTCTTTCCCGACGCCGATGACCCCCTGAAACCGATCGATCATTTCTTGCCTTTGTTTTCGCAGACGCTCGATCTCGTCGGCGGCTTTATTGCGAATATGATAACTGCACGCGCAGCCACATTCCCGGGTCTGTTTTGCCAGATCAACCTCGCTCACAACGCGCCCCCATCAACCCGCCGCCGACGCAGAGCGCCGAGTTCGTTTAGCGGCACGCGGCGGGCGCCGCCGTAGAGCATGTTCGCGATCCGCACCTTCTCGTAGTTCTCCGCACCGCAGAGGTAGCAGCGGCGGAAGAGCGGTTGCGGCTCTTTGTGCCGGCCTGAGCCGTCGCACCACTCCTCGCGATCTCGCGGGTGGACCCATGAGATCCGCTTGATTATCTCATAGCAACCTACCGTCGCGCAGACCTTCCGCCCGACGAGCTTGATCCATATCCAGTGGCGCTTGCGACCTTCGCGGATCGTCATTGACCGACGCCGCAGGACGGACCGCCGGACTCGCAGGGACCGCCAGGCGCGGCCGCTTCGGCCTTGAGCGATTGTTCGTCGAACCATTTAATGGCGACCGGCAGGCCGTCTTTCAACTCTTTCGACTGGACGCCGAACGACCGGCAGCCGTAGAGCCATTCGGTCGTACCTACCGCGATGCCCGTAAACCCTGAGACGCGATCCGTTACCGTATCGCCCAGCATGATCGTCGGCTCGTGCTCTGCGTCCTTCTTGCGTGACTCCATTTTACTTCTCCTCTTTGTCGGGTTCCGAGTCAGACGGCCCCTGCCGACCTCCTCGGTTCCCGGAACCGTTGGCACCTTTCTTGCGTGGCCTGAGCCGCGTCCCTTCGCGGAGCCTGTCGAGCTCCTTGTCCTGAGCATCGAGTTGCTCCTTGGTCATCGGAGGCGGCGGCTTCTCGCGCACGACGGCGGGCGGTTGCGACCTCTCCGCTCGCGGGTCTGATTTCTGGATCTCGAGCGCCTTCAAGAGCCACTTCTCGAAGCTCGCGACCCAGTTCCGCCTCGGCTTCTCTTCGGTCCTCCAGAACGCGGAGTGCTTCTCCCATTCGATTCGAAGCCGGCGGTCGTCGAGCTCGGGGTGCTTCCGGTCGCGCCAGGCTTGGACCTGCAGCCATTGCTCCGGCGTCAGGTCTTCGGGGCAGAGGGTTTCGGGGGTGCGGGGTTTTCTCTTGGGGTTGCGGGCTTTCGATTTTGAGCTGGTCTTGGGGGTTGCGGAACCTTCTGCTTCTGTATCTGTATCTGCTTCTGCTTCTGGGGGATGCGGAGTGCGCGTAGCTCCGCCGGATTCCGTTTCGGAGTCCGTGCGGAGTGCGGAGTCGGACCCCTGATTTTGTTGAGTAAAATACTGCTTGCGCCGGAGGTTTCGGATCGTGATGGTGACGCGTTGACCCTCAACTGACACCGGGTACTCCAAGCGTTCGCAGAGCGTTCGCAGTGAGTTGAGTGCGGACTGCCACTGAGTTCGACCCGTAAGCCAGGCGAGATCACCTCGACCGAGCGTGACTTTGCCGCCATCGTTGGGGGCGAAATATTGCACCGCGAGGAACCAGAGCCCCCACGCGATCCCGCGACTTTCGGGGTCGTCGAACACCTCGCCATAGCGCGGATGGCTCCTGCAGGTCAGGTGGATCTTGACGTGGGGCCGCGTTTTGCGGCGCTTCTCATCGCTCGGGAATCTAGGGCGCGGCATCATCCCTCGGTATCTCGCGCCCGCGCTTCGGGGCCGGGAAAAGCACCACCGGGAAGCCGTGGATTAGCGCGATCATCGCCCACGTAAGATCGGGAACCAGAGCGAACAGCAGCCGGCCAGATCGAGTCACCCCGCCGCCTCGAACAGATCCCCCTGATTCACGATCGCGGTCATGTGATCGACGGCCTCTTTCCAATACGACTGTTTCAATTCGATTCCGACAAACCTGCGATCCTGCTTGAGCGACACGTAACCCTCCGATCCGATGCCCATAAACGGCGACAGAACGACGTCTGTAGGGTTGCTCCACATGATGACCGCGCGATGGATCACGTCGAGTTGTAGCGGGCAAAGATGGCGCTCATCTTCGGCCTCTTTCGCACCCCTGACGTTCAATACGTTGGTCTGCTGAACCGTCATCCATACCGGCGACGCCCACTCCTGCCACTGATCGAGCGGGAAGTTCTCTGGCGTGTGTTGGATCGGCTCGGCGTTTTCGCCAGGCTTGATGAATGTCATCAGGTAGTCGGGCATCCCGCCCCGGCTCTTCGATGAATCCTTGCGGAGCTGTTTGTAGAGCAGCCCCACGTGCTTGGTCCGCGTCATTTCGACAACAGGGCACCGCCAGATTGTGCGCCGACCGTGATATACCCAGCCGGCCTCTTGGTGCAGTCGGATGATCGCGCCAGAGAAGTCCTTGATTCCGATTGCGCCATCCCGCCACTTCGTGAGCGGAAGGTCAGAGCAGTGGACGGCGGTTAGTCGTCCGGGCTTCGTCGCGCGAAATTTCTCGCGCACCGCGTACCCGTAGTGCTCCTCGAACTCCTCGTCGGTGGCCGAATTGCCCATGTCGCACAGGCTCTCGGAGTAAACAAAGAGATTCCCAAAAGGGGGCGAGTAGACCGAGAAGTCGATCGAATCGTCCGGTATCTGGCGCAGCACATCGACGCAATCGCCGAGGTACGCAGACCATCTATCGCAGTGGGCTTCGTCTAGACATCGCACGCCGCTCACCTCATCCATATTGGGAGATCCCCCTTGCATTGTGGGTCGTAGGCCACCCGAACAGTTGACTCGCGGCCGATGGATCGGCGCATTGAATCTCGCATTGCCAGCTTCATCGACCCGTGATCGTCGGCCTTGCGGTCGATCACTCGCCCAATCGAATCCTCGCCCTCGGCGACTAGCACATAGCATTGGACCGCTTGCTTCTGGCCGAAGCGCCAGAGCCGACGGATAGCCTGATACCAACTCTCGTAGCTAAACGTGCGCCCAACGAAGATGGTTCTCGCGCAGTGCTGCCAGTTGAGTCCGAAGCCGCAGACCGACGGCTTTGTGACGAGAATGCGAACCGAACCGTCCGAGAATGCTGCGATGGCGCTTTCTTTTTGCTCGGTGGTATGCGAGCCCCGGACCTCGGCAACGGAATCGAACGGCTTGAGCGCGGCCATAATCGCGTCGGCCTCGTAATTGGTGTCGCACCACAACACCCAAGGCTCGGCGGGTTCCGCATCGACCAGCGCAGCGGCCACCTTCGCACGCTCGTCGGCGGTCTCGCGCTTGACGGTGTGCATGTCCGTCGCCGACAGCGCCAATTCGCCGAACAGTCCGCCTAGCTTCGAGACGTGGAGCGACGGCGCACACCGGATGCGATGAACGTCGAGCGCCGGCAGTCGGAACCCTTCGTCGCTGTCGCCGAGATCCGACGGCATCTCGGCCATGCGACACCACGACGCCATCCAATCCCAGAACGAATTAACCCCGTGACGCTTCAGCCTCCAAACCTGTGACGCCTGCGACGTATCGTTGATAAAGAACCGCGATAGCATCTCTTGTCCGGTCATCACCCCGCAAAACGCGGCGTGCTGGCCGAGTTCCATGTGATCGTTTGGAGCGGGTGTCGCGGTAGCGGACAACCTGAATCGGTGATTCGAGAACGACTCGATCAGTGCGCGGGATATCTTGCCGGTGAAGCTCTTGATGATCGACGCCTCGTCCAACGCGACGGCCCCGAACGCCGCCGGATCTAGTTTGTGGAGCCGGTCGTAGTTGCAGATATTGATTCCGTCGCGTGCTTGGTCCTGCTCCGTGATAACCCGTACGTCGTAGTCCCACCGCAGCCCTTCGCGCTCGATCTGGCGCGCAACAGCTAGGGGCGTCAAGATCAAGGCGCTGCCGTTGGTCGCCTCGGCGGCGTAGCGACACCACTCCAGTTCGCATGCCGTCTTGCCGAGCCCGGTATCGAGAAAGAGGCCGCCAGAGCCGGCGCGGAGCAGGAACCGGACGCAATCGGCCTGGAATGAGAACAGGTGCCTCGCGAGTGCCGGCGGCTCGACGCCACGCCGATCTGCTCGGATAGCCTTGGAGTCGAGAAACGCGCCGTAGCCGGCCGTGAGGCTCACCCGCCCTGTCCCACGTCGAGCCGAATCGGAAACCAGCGCACCTCGCCCTCTCCGGCGGCGCCGATCCTGATGGCCAGCCCCTTGTTCTTGAGGTCCGTCAGACGGCGGCGGATCTGCTGGCGGCGCTCGTAGAAGTCCAGTGAGAGGCCCGGCAGGTCGAGGTAGGGCATTCCGACCATCCGCCGCGTGTACTCCGTCGCCGTCTGGCCGGGCGACCCGCGCAGGAGCCGCAATACGGCGGCCTCCTGGCTCGGCCCGCGCCCAGATCGGTTCCGAGCCTCCGCCAAATGGCTCGTGGCGGGGCAAGCGGAGCCCGTCCGGGGCGCAGAGCCGTCCAGCCTGAGATCGCGCGTCACGTGGCATCCTTAGAGGCCGGCTGCTTTATGAGGTCTTTTAGCGTCACCTGGCCGAGGCTGCCCGTGATGATGAGATCGGCCGTGAGCGCGTTACAGCCCGCCCCGAGGCAAATCTGGTTGAGCGTCGATTGCTTGACCCCGATGCGGCGAGCGAACGACGCTTGCGACTCCCCGCGGGCTTCGAGATAGGCTGTGAGCTTCATATCGGGGGGGTAACGCAAATGCGGGCGCCTGTAAATAGGCCGCTAAAGTTTTTTTGGATTATTTCCGAATGGGGGTTTACAGGCTAACGCGAAAGCGTATTATCCGAGGCGTCAACCCATAGGAGGCAAGAAGCCATGACCGAAATTACAGGCGGAACGTGGGAATATCATCCCGAAACTGAAAGCGTGATCGCTACGGTGGAGGGCGATCGATTCGACATCGCGCAGGTTTCCATGTACGAAGACGGCATCGATATAGAGGCGACCAATGCGAACGGATACGCGATCGCAGCCATCCCGGAAATGCTCGCGGCGCTCGATGTAATCGCACAGGCCCCACAGCACCACGGCGCATATAGCGCTGCTGAATTGCTCGCGAATTGCTGCCACGCCGCAAAAACCGCCATCGAGATCGCCCGGCGTTGCGAGGTGACGTCGTAATGGCCCACTACTCACTCTTGAATAACGACGATCGCGGCGACATCGAGACGTTCCTCGCGGCCAACGTCCATTGCAACGTCTGCCATGCGGAAGAGGTCGGCGCGCTGCTCGACGTCTTCAAAAAAAGGGCCGAAGCGGTAGTACGCCACGCGCCTAACTGCGAAGGCAAGCACGACAAGCGCAACCTCGACATCATCAAGACCGACTGGTACTACGCATTCGGGTCGGAGGGCTTCAACTGGACCGATGACGCCGAGGGGCCGTTCGATACGGAGCCCGCCGCGAAGGCCGCCGCGGCCGAGAAGGTCGCGGATCTGCCGCCGGTCGCGGACGACTGGATTCATCAAATCGGTAGCTCCCTACGGCCGCCGCGCCATAAATGCTTGCCCGGCATGACGTGCCGCCACCCGGAGCGCGATTACCGTCGGGCGCAGCCTGTCGATTCGATGTCAGAACTCGAGATCGCGCGCGAGTTGCTCGACGACGCCTACGCGCGCCTAGTGAGGTTCGAGCTTGCCCTACGGAACGCGGCCTACACGCTGGAGTTCCTCGCCGACGCGCTGCCCGACGGATGGCGCAAGGAACTCGCGGTGAACAAAGCCGCGGACGCACGCGCGACGATACGGGGGGCGATGTGATGGACGACAAAATGAACATGGGTAAGGAGCACCCGTCATTCACGCGGGCGAAGGCGTTGCCCGAGCCGCTGCGCTCGCTCTTCCCGAAGAGCGTCATGGAGGCAAACGGGTGGGCGACAACGATCCGCCGCACCGCGCTCGCGCCGACGATACTGGTGGTTGCAAACACGCGAATCGAGTGCGCGTGGCGCGCCTACATCGACAGTGTGCCCGGCATGAATCACGACATCGAATGGCACTCGGTGTTGGCATCAGGAACGACGCTCCCCGAGGAGGTCGCGCTAGCGATCTTCCCGGAGTTCGAAGGGGTGCCGTATGCCCGTTGATCTGGAGAGGGCTATAGAGGAAGCGTTGTCGCGACACGTACACGATCCCGATTTGCCGGAAGAGGTGCGCGATATACTTGACCAGCTCGCCAAGGGGGTGAAGCGGCTCTCCGGGGAGGTCGGGCGGCTGCGAAAGGATCTCAACGAGCGCAACATCGACATCATCGGTGCGGATCTCGTCACCGATATGGCGGCCGACAAGAAACTCGCAGACATCGTTCGGCAGTTCTGGGAAGACTGGCAGTGCGGGTACGACGCGCTCGCGTCCTACCAGTGGGATCTATTGAAAGCCGAACTCGGCACCATCCCGGCTGAGCCCGACCGAGGCGCGTCGTGATCGTCGACTTCCTCGCATCAAGCTGGCCGCTGATCCTAATCTGCGTCGCCGCTCTCGCCGTCAGCTACGCGCTCGGGCGCGTCCGGCCGATCTACAATTGGCGGCGGATGAACCGCCAGATCGACATCGGCCCCGCTGTCCGGGGCGAATTACGGAGGCGCGACCGATGGGCGCGCTGAATTTCCAGGCCCAGTTCGCACCCCTCGTCGAGAGCGGTGAGAAGCGCCAGACGATCCGCGCGTATCGGAAGGACGGCCGCGACCCGAAGCCGGGTGACACGCTCTACCTCTACACGGGGATGCGGACGAAGGCATGCCGGAAGCTAGGGGAGGTGGAATGCGCCGAGGTCGAAAACATTGCGTTTGATTATGATGATCTGGAGGTCGGCAACCGCACGTTGTGGTCGCACGAGGCCCAGACGCTGGCAGAATCCGACGGTTTCGAAACGTGGCCAGACATGGTTGCGTGGTTCGCGAAGACCCACGGCCTGCCGTTCGAGGGGCTGCTGATCCGATGGTGACGCTCAACCGTTCCATCTCTGCCTGGAGATACCGGGTGGAGAGGAGGCCGACGGGCACGCCTCCTATGGGTAGGCCCGTCGAAAAGAGTTCGGCCCGCAGCGTTTCCATACCAACGCTGGCGCTGCGGGTCGTTCTCGACCGCTGGAGAGGAGATTTTAGATGACATCAGCAGTCGAAGCGCCGAGCGCGCTCGCTAAAGCGGACGCGCTAGAGGATTTCGGGAAGCTCAATATCGGCGTAGAGCGCGCGACAGCCGTAGCGAATCAGCTGAAACCGATAGTGGATTCGCAGAAGCTGGCCGTTCGGATCGGCCAGGGCGAACATCTGAAAGTAGAAGCATGGGTGACGCTCGGGATGTTCTGCGGGGTCACGCCGCAAACCGAATGGACACAAGAGGTGCGCAACCCCAAGAGCGGCGAGCTGGAGGGCTACAAGGCGCGCGTTCAAGTAATCCGAATGGCGACCGGCGAGCCAATCGGGGCGGCCGAGTGTGGCTGCCACTTTGACGAACAGCAGAAGCGGCGAGACGGCAGCGGGCTCTATGACCGTTGGATGGAACACGGCCGTCAGAACCGACATGCCTGTATGTCGATGGCGCAGACCCGCGCGACGTCGAAGGCGCTCGCGCAGGCACTCCGGTGGATTCCAGTGCTGGCCGGGTATTCGGGCACGCCCTTCGAGGAGATGCCGCCGGATGCGTCACAAGAGGGGCGTCCGCCTCAGCGATCGAAGGGGAAGACTTCCCAGGAAGGCGACGTGAAACTCGCCAGCGAGAAGCAAGTAGGGATGCTCAAGGCGAAGAGTTACAGCCGCGCCGAGGAGCTTGGAGAAGCGGGCGACTACGAAAACATCCACGAGTACGCCGCCGCAATCCGCAGGGTAGCGATGGACGTACTCGGGTTCGAGGATGTCAGCGCAGTTACGTTCGCGGGTGTCACGCCGATGGCAAAGGCTATCGAGGCGGCGGTGCTCGATGACAAGGGGAAGGCTACGCTCCCCGACGGAGGCACCTTCTGATGAAGCTGTACGAGTATGACCAGCGCATCGAGGAGGTGCTCGCTGCGGGAGTCTCGAAGGAAACCGGCGAGATCAGCGAAGAGTGCATCGCCGCGCTTGATGAACTGGAGATCGACAAAAAGGCCAAGTGCCTCGCGGTGGCGGCGGCGGTCAAGGGGATGCGCGCCGAGGGCGACGCGGTGACGAATGAGGCCGAGAAGCTATGCGCACGCGCGCAGATCCATTTCAACCAGGCTGAGCGGCTGCTGAAATACCTCGCCGCCTACTACGATTCGGATTCCAAGCCGATCGCCGACGCGCGCTGCCAACTCCGCTGGCAACAGAATCCCGCCAAGGTGCTCATCCAAGAGGAGCGGCTTCTTCCCAAGCGCTACTTGACAGTGGTGCCTCGCAGCACGAAGCCCGATAAGAAGGCAATCGGCGTTAGCCTCAAAGCTGGCAAGAAGGTCGCTGGGGCGATTCTGCACAGCGCGCGGCGCCTGGTGCTGAAGTGACGGAACTTCAGCGCGCCGTGACGCTCGACGATCAGGCGGAAGTCGGTATCGACCAGGGCCTCGGCGCCAACATCGACGAGCCGATCGACGCGGAGATCGTAGACGACGGCGAACAGGAGAAGTGAGAGATGGACGACCGTAAAGGAATCGCCGTAAACTGCCGAGTGTGCCACCGCTGGAAGAAGCCGTTGGGCAGGTCGGCCCCACTAGGGATGGCTAACGGCCTCTGTGATTTCGAGTGCGGGGGCTATGACGCCGAACCCTTGCCCGGGAGCCTCTGGCCGGGAGAACTTAAATCCGAGTTCGGCTTCCCCTGTTCCGACTACGGGACCGTGGAGGTGCCCGATGCCTAACGTCCGCTGCGTCCTAGCAGCCTTGCTCGTGGCCGGGGTGGCCGGTGCGGAAGAGCCAGAGCCCACACCGCTCCCTGAGGTGATGTTCGCACCGTTCTACCGTTTCGATCCCAACACCCCGACAATCGACAGGTGCTATGAGTACCTCTATAGCTACGCATTGCCGTGCCCAGAGGGTTATGGCCGCGTGGTCGTGAACACGCCGTCCAGCGACCGCAAACATAAATGCAAGGAGAGTTTCGGCGCGATCATCGAATGTGGGCGCGTGGCGGAGGAAACAGATGATTAACGTCCGCTGCGTCCGAGTCACTGTTTGTGGGGAGGCTGTTCGATGAAGATATTGATCGAAGTTGAGAGCAAGGAAGAGGCAAGGCTTATCCGCACAGCGTTGGCTGATAAGGAAACCCGTGCGTTGGTTAAAGTGATCGGTACATTGTTGCCACTCAAATCCGACAGAACAAGAGTGCGCGTGCTGAAGTTTGCTGCTGATTCGTTGGCGGAAAACGCCGAGGGTTGGTAGGGGAGGCTGTTCGATGAGTGAGAAGACTGAAGATTGGTTCACGGAGAAGTGCCGAGATCCAGAATTCGTGAAGGCATACTTGGCAGAACAACAAGAAATGTACAAGGATGACCTCCGCGCCGCCGTCGCCGCCGAGAGGGAGAGGTGTGCGGAGGTGAACGAATTCAGTGTTGTGTGTCCCTGGTGCAAGGCCGATATAGGGTACGAATGTGTGATTGATAGTAGGCTCCCGTGCGACAAACTTTGTCACTGGGAACGCTGGCGAGCCGCCATTCGAAAGGAACCCGATGCCCGATCCTGAGAGCGTAGGCAACCAATCGCGCGAGGAGTGCGAGGAAGGAATAGAACGGATGATGAGTGAGGTTGATCTGGAGAAGGTTCAGACTGTTCTATGTGATTGCTTCGGAGATGCCTTTAGGCTTAAGGATCTAGAGTTTGAGTTACACAAGCTGGTTGATGAAAAGTTTAGGGCTC
>Ga0114923_10002660_pt1 | contig 12065 bp, 13 predicted proteins | sample SumtaG_FD_89578 | JGI IMG/M metagenome (GOLD analysis project Ga0114923, IMG submission 89578) | Deep subsurface microbial communities from Indian Ocean to uncover new lineages of life (NeLLi) - Sumatra_00157 metaG | ecosystem: Environmental > Aquatic > Marine > Oceanic > Sediment | place: near... | reverse complement strand
TCTTTATCTTCATTAAAAATACAAAAACCGTAGCTGTCATAGCCGCGGTATTCCATTCGCTTAAGCCCGGATAATAAAACCGGGAAGGCAGGTTTTTTACCTAAATAACCTATAATGCCGCACATTGTTTAAATTACAATGTTTATTAATTTATCTGGAACGAAAATTATCTTTTTAATGTTTTTACCTAATATTCTTGTTTTAACTTTTTCACGATTTAGTGTCAAATCGCGCGCTTTATCCTCAGAAATATTAACCTCTACCTTAATTTTATCCCGAACCCTGCCATTAATCTGAATCATTAAGGTAATTGTTTTTTCTTTTGCTAATTTTTCATCATATTCTGGCCAAACCTGATTATGAATTGAATCTTTGTTGCCAATTTCTTTCCAAAGCTCTTCAGAAATATGTGGCGCAAATGGAGCCAGCAACAATAGCATTCTTTCAATCACATCCTTCCCAACGCTATCTTTGTTTTCAAAACCAAAATTAATAAATTCCATAAATGCAGCTATCGCTGTATTAAACTTCATTTTCTCCATGTCAATTTCTACCTTTCTGTTAAGCTTATGAATTTCTTTTATTGCATTATCAGAGCTTTTTTCATTCTTAAAACAATCAAAAGTTAACTTCCATGCTCTGTTTAGAAACCTATTAACGCCTTTCACTCCTTTACTACTCCAAGAAATTGCCTGTTGGAAAGGACCCATGAACATTTCATAAACTCTTAAGGTATCAGCTCCATATTCTTTAACAATATCATCAGGATTTATAACATTGCCAAATGATTTTGACATTTTTCTGCTGTCTTCGGCTAAAACAATGCCATGAGAAGTTCTTTTAGCATATGGCTCTAATTGGGAAACAACTTTAATATCATAAAGAAACTTGTATATAAACCTAGAATATAGAAGATGCAGGGTAGTGTGCTCCATGCCGCCATTGTACCAGTCAACTGGCATCCAATAATCTGATTTTTTCTTATCAGCAATTTGTTTGTCATTATTTGGGTCAGTATATCTTAAAAAGTACCAGTTAGAACCAGCCCAGTTAGGCATTGTATCAGTTTCTCTTTTTGCACTGCCTTTGCATTTTGGACATTTAACTTTAACCCAATCAGTTATTGCAGCTAAGGGAGATTCACCAGTATCAGTTGGTTCATATTTTTTCACATAAGGAAGCTCAACTGGCAAATCTTTTTCTGGAACTGGAACAACGCCGCATTTCTCACAGTGAATAATAGGAATCGGCTCTCCCCAATAATGCTGACGGGAAAATACCCAGTCTCTTAACCTATAGCGAATTTGTTTTGTTCCTAGTTTCTTGTTCTCAAACCATTTAGTTATTTTTTTAATTGCCTCTTCTGATTTTAACCCATTAAACTCTCCTGAGTTTATTAAAATTCCATATTCAACAAAAGGTTCTTTGGAAATGTCTCCGCCTTTTATTACTTCTTTTATTTCAAGTCCATATTTCTTAGCAAGTTCATAGTCGCGTTTGTCATGAGCAGGAACAACCATCACAGCTCCTCCTCCATAAGTTGCAACAACATAATCACCAACCCAAACAGGTATTTTTCCATTATTAATTGGATTAATGCAATATGAACCAGTGAAAACTCCTGTTTTTTCTTTTTCTAGTTTTGTTCTTTCAAATTCTGTTTTATTTTTTGAATCTTTAATATATTTTTCAACTGCACTTTTATTTTCATCTGTTATTAATTTTTCAACCAGTTCATGCTCAGGAGCTAAAACAATAGCCGTTGCTCCAAAAACAGTATCAGCTCTAGTAGTAAATACAGAAATAACATCATCAGAATTTTCTATTTTGAAATCAATATCAACTCCATAACTTCTGCCAATCCATTCAAGTTGTTGAGCTTTGATTTTTTCCAAGAAATTAACTTTTTCTAAATCTTCAATTAGCCTATCAGCATATTTTGTGATTTTTAACATCCACTGTTTTAGTTTTTTTTGGGAAACCTTTGTCTTGCACCTTTCACACTTCCCATCAATAACTTCTTCATTCGCCAAGCCAATTTTGCATGACGGACACCAGTTAATAGGCATTTCATTCTGATAGGCAAGATCATTTTCAAAAAGCTTCAAAAATATCCATTGAGTCCACTTATAATACTTTGGGTCAGTGGTATTGATTTCTCTTGTCCAGTCTAACGAAAGGCCCAGACCTTGCATTTGTCTTTTAAAATTAGCTACATTCTTTTTAGTGGCTTCTTGAGGGTGAATGCCAGTTTTAATAGCATAGTTTTCAGTTGGCAAACCAAAAGCATCCCAACCCATAGGAAACATCACATTAAAACCTTGCATTCTGTATTTTCTAGAGACTGCATCCATAGCGCAATACGGCCTACAATGACCAACGTGAAGGCCGTCTCCAGAAGGATAAGGAAATTCAAAAAGAATATATCTTTTAGGTTTTTTTGAAAGATCTTGAGCTTTATAAAAACCCTTTTTCTCCCAGTATTTTTGCCATTTAGGCTCTATCTCCTTATGAGAATAATTCATAATCTTATCTTAATCCTAGCAAAGCTAAGAATCAAGTTATATTCCAAATAATGTTTTTGCGTTTTCAGTAGTAACTTCTTCTACTTTTTCAAAATCCATGTTCTTTGTTCTAGCAATCTCTTGAGCAACATATTTTACAAAAATAGGTTGATTACGTTTTGTTTGAACTTGAGGAGGTGCTAAATAAGGACAATCTGTTTCAATTAAAATCTTCTCCAAAGGCGTAGCTTTAATAATTTTTTCAAAATCAATACCTTCAATATTTTTAAAAATTATTCCATTAAAACCAATATAATATCCTAAATCAATATGTTTTCTAATATCATCAACACTGCCAACGAAACTATGTGCTACTGCTTTTTTGGGCCTTAAATCAGGATTCTCAGATAAGATATTAAACAAATCATGATTTGCCATACGGCAGTGAAAAATCACTGGTAAATCTAATTCTTTTGCAAGTTTTAACTGCTCTAAAAGCAAATCTTTTTGTTTTTGCTTGAATAATTCTTTTTTTACTTTTGTTTTTGGCCTCCAATAATAATCCAAGCCAATTTCACCAATTGCAACTACTTTTTTAGATTTCGCTAAATCTTTGTACTTTTCATAATTAAAATCAGATTCAATACTTTTTCTTTCATTGACATCTGCTTTTATTTTCACCAATCCTGTTTCTAAATTCATTGGATGAAGCCCGACAGCAGAATAAATGCCTTGTTCATATTTTTTAGCAAGCCCTGCTGCTTCTTTGGATGTTTTTAAATTTGTTCCAACATTAACGACCCAGACATTATTGTCTAGGCATTTTTTAATAATTTCATTCCTGTCTTTGTTAAAAGCAGAAGAATTTAGATGGGCGTGGGTATCAATCAACATAAATCTATTCTATCTCTTTTTTTCAATAAAAAAAACCAGCAATGCTGGAATTTGATAGTAAGATGATATTTAAGTATTGATGATATTTAAGTATTAATGCGTGCTGGGTCTTTTTCTTCATCAAACCAGAAATTCAAAAGTTCTGTTACTTCTATGTTAAGATCTTTAGCGAGCTTTTTTATCTCTTTGATGTCGTCTTCGTTAAAATCTCTCAAAAGTAATATCTTCTTTCTCCGGGTAGAGACAGTAGGATACAGCACAATCTTTCCATTCTTAGCGATTATTATCTCGTAAGAAGGATTTTTTTCTGATTTATAAATTTTTTTTATTTTTTTTATAAAGTTTTTTGTTTCTTCAAGTTCTAAAATAGCCAAGTCTATCACCTCCTTGTTAATAAACTATCTCTATAATATTGCTTTTCTCCTTAAAGTCAAGCTGCTTTTGGAAAACTAAAAAGAATTCAATTTAGGGAAAAGCGATTCGCTTTTTTTAATATTAAATATCCACTCGCTTTCTTTTTCTTTTAATCCAAGTTGTTTTAATATTTTTTCAGAAGTTTCAGGAAGAAATGGTTTTAATAAATTGGCAACGTTGCCAATAGTATATAGTAAATACAATATATTAGTTTTTTGATTTTCGCTTTTGTCCCAAAGCTTTTCTTTCTCAATATATTCATCACAAAAACTAATCAGCTCCCAAATTGAGGCTAAAGCATTGTTAAATTTAAATTCTTCCAAAGCTCTGTGATAATTTTGTTGAGTTTTATCTATTTTTAATTGAAAATCACTTTCTTTTATTTTTTCAACAACAAAACTTTCAGTTTTTAAGCCTGTTTTTTCAGCCAAAGACAGAACTCTTGATAATAAATTGCCAAGCCCTTTTGCCAAATCAGCATCATACCGTTCTTCAAATCTTTTCTGAGAGAAATCACCATCTTGACCAAATGGTATTTCACGAAATAAAAAGTATCTTAAAACATCTGTTCCGTATTTTTGAGCTAGTTCAATAGGATTTATAACATTACCTAACGATTTACTCATTTTTTGCCCATCAACAGTGAAAAATCCATGTACAAAGATTTTCTTAGGCAAAGGAATATCAAGTGCTAAGAGTAAGCCACACCAAATTGTAGCATGCACGCGAATTATATCTTTTGCCATCAACTGAACGTCTGGCGGCCAAAATTCAGAAAGTTCTTTTGGATTGCCATTCCAGCCAAGACCAGTCAGATAATTCAAAAATGCATCTATCCAGACATATGTTGTATGTGATTCATCAAAAGGCAACTTGACGCCCCACTTCACCTTTGCACGAGAAACAGCAACATCATCCAAACCTCCTTCTATAAATTTAATTATTTCATTTCTTCTATTCTGCGGTTCAATTATTAATTCATTATTTTTAATCTTGTCCAATAAAGTCTGTTGGAAATTAGAAAGTTTAAAAAAATATGATTCTTCTTTTAATAATTCTGGTTCTTTTTTATGATCAGGACATTTTCCATCAACTAAATCTTTTTCTGTTAGATACTTTTCACACCCCACACAATAAAGTCCCTCATATTCTCCTTTTTTAATCAAATCCTTATCAAATAATTGTTGTAGAACTTTTTGAACCACCTCTTTGTGTTTTGGATCAGTAGTCCTAATAAAATTATCATTAGAAATATTTAATATTTTCCAAGCATGCTTAAATTTCTCAGAAATTTCATCACAAAATTGCTGTGGGTCTTTACCCGCTTCCTCTGCTGCCTGAGCTATTTTTGTTCCATGCTCATCTGTCCCAGTTAAAAAGAAAACTTTCTTCCCTAAAACTCTATGATAACGAGCTAAAATATCGGCAGCAATAGTAGTATAAGCACTGCCAATATGAGGAGCTTCATTTGAATAATAAATAGGAGTTGTTATATAAAATTTTTCATTACCTTTTAACATAAGTTATTGTTTGTTAGCTATCACCACATTGTTACTTTAGTATCTTTACAAAATGAAATCAACCTTTTTCAAGGTTTCAATTACTCTAAAGCTAATATCAGATAAATTACCAATAGGAGTAGCAACAATAAATAAATCTGGCATGTTTAAGTAACCAAGCTATTTTCCTTTCTTTTTCTCAAGTAATCTCTTAAGAATTCATAGATTATACTTGTTAAAGGAATTGCCAAAATTGCACCCAGGAACCCCGCCAATCTTCCGCCAACCAAAACTGATATCAAAACCAAGACTGCAGGAAGTCCTACTAATTTCCTGGTTAAAATTGGGGTAATAATATTTCCTTCTATTTGTTGAATCAAAATAAAAGCAACCAGCACAAAAAATGCTTTGAGCCAAGAATCCAAAGCAGCCAAAATTGTAATAATTGTACCGGCAAAAATAGGTCCTAATACTGGGATAATATCCATAATTCCTGCGAACAAGCTTAAAACTGAAGCATATTTTACATCCAAAACACTTAAAGCAAGATATGAAACCAGGCCAACAAAAATACTGCTCAGCACCCTTGTTCCAAACCAGGCAGCGGTTTTAGTCTGACCCCTTTGCCATAAATTCAGAAAATATTCTTCGCTTTTTTTAGGAGCAAGAGATTTAATTGCATTTTGCACTTCTTTTTCTTCCATTGAAAAGAATATTGCAATTGCAAATATACTCACTGTTGAAAAGATTCCTCCGAAAATAGAAACTATTACTCCAAAAATACTAGAAGATGCTTTGATTAGCCACTCTTGCAAAGCAAGCGTAAAGGTTTCAAAACTATCAAACGCCTCTAACCCAATACTTTTTAAAGGCTGGGATAGTTTGCCGAAATATTGAGGAAAAAGATGACCAAACTGCTGAATTTCATAAATAAAAATAGGCACGGTCCAGTATAAAACTAAACTCAGCAGCGCAAAAACGCTAACATACATAAAAATTGTTCCAATAACGCGGGGAATTCTTTTTCTTTCTAAGAAACTAATTGCAGGATTAAATAGAATTGAAATAACTAATGCAAAAATAATTGAAACTAAAATATCTTTTATTGAATAAAGGGCGTAAAAAATCAATAAAGTGACACTGATTCTTAGAATTGTTGACCATGATATATCTAAAACTTTTTCTTCATCCATATTTTAAAATTATATTTTTAATATTTTTTTAAATTTTTCCCTGTCTTTGAAAGGTCCAATTAAAGCTAGATTTAATTTCTTAGATTGAAATATATCTTTTGAAATTTTCAAAATATCATTAGCTGTTACCTTATCAATCATTTTAAAAATTTCTTTTAAGCTCGTTATCTTTCCTTCTAAAAGCTCTTGATTTGCAAAAAAAGAAGCTAAAGCATCAGAAGATTCTAATAAAAGCGCTGTTTTACCTTTAATATATGATTTTACTTTTTTCAATTCTTGCGTATTTACTTTTTCTTTTGAGATTTTTCTGTATTCATCTAAAACTGCTAAAATCACTTTCTCAATTTTCCTATTATCTACTCCCACTTGGGTAAATAAAGACCCTGTATCAGGATCAGCATCAGAAACAGTATTAACATAATAAGCTGCACCCATTTTCTCCCTTATCTTAACAAATAAACGAGAGCTCATCATCCCTCCTAAAATCACTGACAATAACTTCTGAACATACCTGTCTTTGTGAAATAGATTATATGCCCTTACCCCCAAACATAAATGAGTTTGGTCAGTTTTTCTTGTCTGGATAATTAATTCAGGTTCTGACTGCCTTTCAATGACTTTTTGTTTCTTCTCTGAATCATTTTCTTTTATCTTTAAAAAATATTTCTTAACTTTCTTAACAGCTAAATCGCTTTTAATATTGCCAGCCACGCAAACTATTGTATTTGCTGCTACATATTGATTATTCATATAATTAACCAGTTTCTTTCTTGTCATATTGATAATATTTTCTTTTGTGCCAATAATGTCCCATCCAGCAGGCTGGTCGCCGTATAGCAGTTTAGACCACAAAACATTAACATAAGTCATTGGATGATCCAACCGCATATTAACTTCTTCAATAATTACTCCTTTTTCTTTTTGGACTTCTTTTTCAGCTAAAGTTGAATTTAAAAAAATATCAGAAACCCAATCCAAAGCTGTTTCAAACTCTGAAGCAATTGTTTTTGCATAATATCCAGTATATTCTTCTGAAGTGAAAGCATTATAAATTCCGCCAATTTTATCTAATGTTTCAGCAATTGCCAGCGTTGTTGGTCTTTTTTTTGTTCCTTTAAAATACATATGTTCTAAAAAATGAGAAATGCCGTTAATGTCTTTTTTCTCATATTTAGAGCCAGTTTTAACCAATACTAAAACTGTCACAGCTTCAGTGCTTTTCTGTGGAACAGTTATAATCCTCAAGCCATTTTTTAAAGTGGTTTTTTTAAACATAAACTTAATTAACTATATCATAATCTAGCTTCTAAGAAAAAATATTATAAGTAATCTAATATTTTAAAAGCAATTCTAGAACCAAAAGCCCGAGCAAAATACTCGAGCTTGTTGATGTTATTTCTCCAGAATCTAAACACAACTATTCTTAATCAGCATTTGATCCTTTTTGTTTTGCTTTTCTTGACGCTTCTAAAGCTTTTTCAAGTCCTTGTTTTGCATTTTCAGAAGCATTTTGAAAATCTTCTTGCGCTTTTTCCAAAGCTTTTTCATGCTTATTTGCAGCACGTTCTAACTCTTGAACCAAATTTTGCGTATCTTCGCCTTTATTTTTTAACTCTTGATTTTTTTGAAGTGCGTAATTAAGCTGTCTTTGATATTTTTCTAGAGTTCTTTGGGCAATTTCTTCTTTTCCTCTTTCCATCATTTTTTCATATTCAGCTAATCTTACATCAGCTAAATGAAGGTGCTGTTTGGCTTTGTTCTCCTCTCCGAAAGTGAAAAAAAGCTGAATCTGTTCTTTCCATTCTTTGAAAAAATAAAAAGAACTATCAGGCAAAAGTCCTGGATCTGGGAGCTGTTCGTCTTGAGCTAAAGCTTGAAGACCAAAAGAAGCAAACAGAAACAATAATATTGTAATGTAAATTATCTTTTTCATATTGTTCAATAATTAAATTTACAGACCTTTATTTCATTTCACCAAAAGATCGCTTATTATGCAATTTTTAACTGCTCCGGAAAGGTAAAGCTGAAGAAAAATCACTTATTTTGCCAATAAGCTTCTCCTTCTTTTTCCATCTTTTCAAGCCTTGTATAATAATCTGGAAATTCATTTAAGTGGGCGAGGACAATTTTCCCTGTCATAAGAGAGTCATCATCTGTAACATTGGTATTTGGGTCTTGCAAACCATGCTCTAATTCTACATCCATTCCCATTCTGAATTGCTCCACATCAAATTTAGTCCAATCAATACCCAACTCTTCACCAATCTCCTTAGCTTCTTTGCTTGTAAATTGTTTTTTATTTTCCATATTTTTTGATACGTTAATAATTAAACAGACTTCCTATATTTATTCTGCTTAAAAACCGCCTTCTTGACGATTCTCAATGAGCTTCGGAGGAAGAACTATTTTAAAAAATCCTACTTCTTTTCTTTCCCTGTCTTTTCTTTTGATTTTTTAACTTCTTTTTTAAGCTCTACCATTTTTAACTCCCTACCCACAGCAAACTTTTGGAACTTTTCAAGCTCTTCAACTCTTTTTTGAAGTTCTTTTGTTTTTTCTTTTATTTGTTGTTCCAGAGAATTTGTGAACTCTTGAAGCTCTTTAGTTCTTGCCTTTACTCTAACTTTAAGAGTTGACCTAGATTCCTCTAAAGCTTGTTTTGTTTTCCTTAAAGAAAAATTAGTTACAACAAGTTCCTCAGTGCTTTTATTAACAAAATATCCATAAGAAACAACAAAAAGAAATAATAAAAGAATAATTGATACAGAGATTTCTCCTTCTGTTAAAAAAATAAAGCATATGGAAAGTGGAATTAAAACCAATGTAATTATTAAATAACGAAAAGCTGGACATTTTTGAAATGTTGTTTCGCAATACCAACAACGCTTAATCGGAGAAGCATTAATAGTTTTAGCCAACCAGCAATTGGAATTAATATAGTTTGGCTCACCTATTTTTTTAAGATCTGAATCTGATTTTTTAATCTGGGACATGTTTTTATCTTTCTTTTGAGAAAATTCTTTTAAAGATAGCGTACATAATTGAGGATGTGCACAAACCAGCTATCCCTGCAAGCAACATTAACAAAGACACTATTAGAATCAAAGCCCAACCTATCTCCACAAATTTTCCCGAATAAAAGAATACGAGAGAGGTAATTAAAAAAACCGTGGCTAGACCACAGGCGAAACGCAATTCATTTAATTCTCTTTCTACTAAAATTGGTTTTTCTCCCCCAAAAGACCTAAGAAATCTGTAATGAAGTCTATAGAAAATATTATAATTATTTGAGATTGTGCCCAAGGCCATTAATATTGTAATTATTAATACCATCCACACATTGCGGGATAAAAAAGCAGCTAATGATAAAAACCCATAAATGGTTCTGGCGAATCTCAAAGAATTATCGTCAATTAATCCTTTTTTCACAATAAAATTTCTTTTTATTTTATTATACTTTTTATTTATTATCGCTCTTCTAAAGATTAAGTCAATAAAAATCCTTATTTCTTTTATACATGGACTATATTAAAACCTGTTTGATGAATTATATTTAATCGTGCTCAGAACCAGCTCCGCCCTTTTCTAATCTTTTCTTATACTTCTCAAGTATCATTTGCAGCGCTTCTTCTAAATCAATATCAAAATGATTAGCAACCGTAATCAGAGAATAAAGAACATCACCCAATTCAGATTTGAGCTCTTCTCTGAATTCCATAGGCTTCCTGCCATAATTAGTCATTTTAAGAATCTCTTTTGCAACCTCTCCTAACTCTGACATGGTATCCAATAATTTATGCTCTATTGGCGAATCAAGATTGCTTTTCTTACAGAACTCTTTAACTTTTTGTTGAAGATTTTTCATATTTTCATTTTACCAAAAAATCGCCTTAATAGCGATTTGTTAGCTCCGAGGATGGTACAATATTAGAACTTGGTTTTGGGATAATTTTCCCGCGATAGACGATATTAGAACCTATTTCAAGGAAGAACTTTACAAAAAAGGCAAAATAGTGTTTACTATTTACAGCACACACAACCAAAGAGGTAAGTAAATGAAAATCATATATGCTAACGAATCACCAAACGAAGATCCTTGTCAAAGTATTTTCTTAGCGGGGCCAAGCCCACAAAGCAAAGAACATTACAATTGGAGACCAGAGGCTTTAGAGATTCTTAAAAAAATAGAATTTGACGGCTCTGTTTTTGTTCCCATTTCTCGAGACGGTAATTGGCTACCCAATTACAATGCTAAGGTGGAATGGGAATTAACTCACTTAGATATGGCTTCTGTTATTGTTTTCTGGATACCAAGAGACCTTGAAACACGGCCCGGATTCAGAACCAATGTTAAGTACGGGATGTACTTAAAGTCTGGGAAAATTATACTTGGCTTTCCTGAGAATACTCCCAAAATGAAATACTTAGCGCATCTCGCAGATATACATAATATCTCTATCTATCACACACTCGAAAAAACTTTAAATAATGCGTTGCAGAAACTTCGCTCTATTTCCTAAATCTATACCGTAACCAATCAGTTATTAGTTGCGGTATTTTTTTATTAGAATTTAACTGTTGGCTTTGGACCAAAGATAAATAATTTGCTCCCCTGGCTGGACGATGTTCGAACCTGTTTAGCTTATTCTTAAAAGGTTTACCATCGCCCAATCTATGTTGAACGATTCAAAGTCTAACAATATCTCTTGTAGGTTCTATAATTTATATTGAAGAAATAAAAAACCACCATTTATATCCACGGTGGTTTACTTGAAAAATCCAATTCGTAAGGTTATATAGCATCTACTTTTCTACCTAAATGATTAATAATTTCTATGGTGTCATCCAATGTTTTGATTAGGCGTTTCTTAGAATATGAGTCGTCAACCTTCTTCAATGCTGCTAAATGAATTTTATTTCTCTTTTTTCTCATACTTTCTGATTTTTCAAATAGTTTTCTTGTAAGTATTCTTGCTCTTAGTGCGATTCTATTCATTTCTATGAATGTAATTCTGTCCGTAAAACGATTAAATTTTTTACTTCTTTTGCCAGCACACACTTTCTCGCTGGAAGATATTTCATGTAAATCTGCCTTATTACTATATTTCCAACTCCAACTCATAACATCCTCTGCTTTCACCTTTTTTTTATTTAGAAAATACTTTATAGAATAATAAAGACAACTTTCCGTTATTGTCGCTGAACAAAGGATTATGTTCTTATAAATAGAATACAGAAATGGTCCAGAAAATTTATGCTTTTCCGAAAGCAATATAAGAAATAACATATACTGAAAAACAATAGCAATGTTATTTCTAAGAACTTGGTCTTCTACAAAATCAAAAGATTCTGCAATTTCAGTTTGTAAAACAACGTATTTCTTTATGTCACTTTTTCTTACCGGCATTTTTTCGAAGCACCTGGCTTAAGGAAGAATAGCCTTTATCTTTTAAATAATTACCGAGCTTTTTGTCTGACCTAACACCAAAATCCCTACCATATTTTTTCTCTATTGTAGCCATTCTTGTATCAGACCTTTTTCTACGAATTATTTTTGCCAT
>Ga0114923_10002658_pt1 | contig 12071 bp, 29 predicted proteins | sample SumtaG_FD_89578 | JGI IMG/M metagenome (GOLD analysis project Ga0114923, IMG submission 89578) | Deep subsurface microbial communities from Indian Ocean to uncover new lineages of life (NeLLi) - Sumatra_00157 metaG | ecosystem: Environmental > Aquatic > Marine > Oceanic > Sediment | place: near... | reverse complement strand
GATTTAAAACAGTTTGCAACATCTGAGCGGATTGGAGTTGCCAGAATTGCTAATCAGCTTTTCGATGAAGCAGTCAGGAAATTTTTAAAGAATCCTGATTTAACAAAAATATTCAAATAGGAGAATGAAGATGGATGAAAAAATAAGTATAGAAAAACTCGCTGCACCAATGCCGAAAGAAGCTATACAGAAAACATCAGCCGCACAAACACGGAAAGGATACGACACCACCGGATTCGGCTACCAGTTTATAGTTAATCGGTTTAACGATGTACTTGGTTTAGGTTGGGGATTTAATTGGCAACTTATTAAAGAAACTCAGGGTAAGTATAAAAGCGGAACACCTTTCTGGGAATTAACGGTGCAAGTTAATATATGGGTAAGCGACCCGACACAGCCCCGTAGTTGTGTGGGCGGACATACTGCAATGAGTTTTGGTGATGCATATAAAGGTGCAATAAGTAACGGCTTTAAAAAGACGGCTGCTTTCTGGGGTGTGGGCAGACAGGCGTTTGAAGGAACGCTTGACGATGATGCCATTGAACCAGAATCCAGGACACAGAAAACACAGGCTGCACCTGAAAAGACAGTTGCAAACGCATTAGTTAAACAAGTTGTAGATGAATTTCCCGGAGCTTTTAAAGACAACCCTTTACCCGAAAAAGATATCAACGGAATGAGCATTGAAGATGTCCTTCAGGATTATGATAATTGCTCTTCCATGAAAGAATTTCTCGCCCTTAATAATGATATTTCAAATAAGAAGTTTTCACCGGATGAAAGCGACCTGATAAACAAAAAGAAAATTCAAACTAATAAACGATTAAAGGAGAAATAAGATGATTTGTAATTGTTGCGATAAAGAAATGTTGAAAGTTGATTCTTGTATTGAAAATGATATAGAATATCCTGATGGAATTAAAATAAAACAATCAACTTTTTATTTTAATGAAGATTCGGGAAGATGCCATGATTGTAATATTAAACATGGTAATTTCCATCATTCCGGGTGTGATGTGGAAAGATGCCCACGTTGTCAAGGGCAATTGATTTCTTGTGGTTGTTTAAATGAAAAGGAGAAATAAGATGGATACATTAGCACAAAGATTTTACAATAATGCAAACGTGCTTGATGCATTGCTTACCGAGTATACACCCGCCAATCTTGACGAGATAATAAAATTTCTCCAGCAAATAGAAGAAGAAATGAGAGAATTACAGAAAAAAGAAAAGATGTGGAAAGAATTGAAAAAACTAAACCGCAGTTCAAGTATAGATTTTAATGACAAATTGAGGAAAATTATTCGGCAATTAGAAAAGGAGAAATAAGATGGATATGATATGTGGCAATTGTATTTTTCATGTTTACGGTTCAAAGGGGGTTAAGATTTGTAACAATAAAGAATCTAATAATAAATTTACATATATACCTATAACTGGTTTTTGTTCTGAACATGAATTGACAATTGCTAAAGAAATAAATATAGAAAACAAATACAAAAAGATGTGGGAAGAATTGAAAGAAAATTTTGAAACATTATTATCACTTGGGAATAGAGAAGGATATAATGGTTTAAGCAAAATGAATCAATTAGAAAAGGAGAATAAATAATGACATTAAATCTTTATGACATCGTAGCACTTGAAAACCAGATAGAAAGAATAGCTGAGGAAAATCTGGGCGAAATTCCAGAAGAAATGCTGAAGGAGCTTGTCGAAGCACAGACCAAAAGTCTTGATATGATTGAACGGCTATGTAAATATGTCCGGCATCTTGAATTGGGCATAGAGAATTGTAAAGCAGAAAAATCCAGGATAACAGAAATGCAATTCAAGGCAGACAACCGGATTAAGTCAATAAAGAAATACATGACTGATTATGTAGACAAGGCTGGCAAGATTATAGCCGGAACTTTTACGCTTTCAATCAGGAAATCAGAAGCAGTTATGAAATCAGAATCAGAAGAATTAGATAAAAATTTTGCTGAACTTTATCGATATGAGCCGTTTGTAGATTCTAAAACTTCTTTTCATGCAAACAAAAATGAGATAAAAAAATTATTAAATAAGGGTGAAAAAATAGATGGCGCACAATTAGTACAGAAGAAAAATCTACAAATAAAATAAGGAGGAAAAGATGGGTGAAAAATTTAGTTTCAATACAGAAATTGATTTAACAGAAATCGAGGTCGAGGTCAAAGTTACGCATTTTATTCCATACAGACCAGCCCCGGCTTGCAGTAATCCGGACAGTCCAAAGTTTAGCGATTCAGGAGATGATGAAGAAATGGAATATGATTTGAGTTTTGTGTGCAGGGATTATAATAAAACAATAATTAAAACAATCCCATTTCCAGATGAATTATATGAATTTATTGATTTACAATTAGTCGAACAACAAATCAGGGAAAACATAAATGAAACGAAAAAAAGTCAGAGAGCTAATTAAAAAAGTCAAGCGCAGAGTCAGGGCTAAAGTTATTCGGGAATGCCTGGAGCAGCACAAAAGGGAAATGAAAAAACTCCAACGGCAGCATGATAAGGAAATCAAGGCAATGGAGTATGAGGTCAAGGTCGCTTTAAGAATAAAATCAAATGCAGTCAGGGCATTTAATATGTTTAAAGATGACAGGAAATATATCAAGGAATACATCAACAAACATGAGCCGGAAATTGATGCGGCGATTATCCAGCTTGCGGGCCTGAAACATATTTTCAATAAGTGTAAATATCTTGACTATCGGAATGTGGCAACTGATGTTAAGGTTGAACAAAAATTTAAAAAACAATAGGAGGATTAAGATGAACAGTAATATTAAAGATTCTTTAGATAGATACGTAAGTGATGGTGTTCCAACTGGTGGTTTTTTATATGCCGTGTTGACAAATAATTTAATGGATGCATTTGGCAGAGCAGATGAAGAGAACAGATATGATTTATTTGATATTTGTTCGTATGTTTATAATAAAATGCCAGGGTCTTGTTGGGGTTCAAAAGAAATTGTAGACGAATGGATTGCAACAGGAGGATTAAGATGAAAGCAACTACAAAAGAATTAAACTTTAAGGATTACATCGGGGAGATAGATTTATTTGTAGATCGGGCTGAGAAATGCCGGGAAATTTATCCTGAGTTTGAGAAATTACGGGTGGATATAGACGATATTCCGGCAAGGGTGTTTTACAGGCTGTTTAATTATTATCGGAAATGGGTAGAGAATCAATATTCCAGCCCTTGCGATTGTAAAGTTGACTTTGAATATTGGATGCCGTATGACAGGGAAATAAAAAAGTATAAGCGATCACAAGACGAATTGATAATATTTTATTTCAATATTGACACAAAAGATGTTACCATTGAATGCAATTCTAAAAAACACCGGGAAATAAAACCTGAAAAAGATAATTATACGGAGGTTGAGGATGAAAATAAATAAATTTATATCTGGTAGAACCGAGGTATTTATCGATGATACTTTTGAATTTGACATAACCATAGAAGATATAAAATTGATTTTATCAGAATCGAATAATTTATTTCATTTGAAATCACAATTAAATAATATATTTCAATTTATGAAAGCAATTCCAGATGAAATGATTTTGGGAATGGATGAAAATATAAAAAACCTTTTAAAAGATTTTCTTTTAGAGCAAGCTGAAAGATATAAATAATCAAGGAGGATAAAATGAAAATATTATTATGTTTATTGCTGTTATTGCCGGGATGTTTTGAGGATTTTCCAGATAGACCGCCTAAAACATTTGAGGAAATTTCTCAGCCATATCTTGATAAATATGGGGTTGTAGAGGAAGAAGTTTTATATGATACCGAGAATCATGATTTTGTTGAATGGCATTGGTGGACACAAGGGTACAGTGTTACTTTTGTTATCAATATAAAAATTGAGAGTTTAGGCTGGTATCTTCAAGATTCAAAAAAATATGACCCAATTTAAAAAAAATAGTTTACAAATGATATAACTAAAGTAAGGTGGTAACATAATTTAGTTTATGGGTAGACTTGATTATAAAATAACGTTATATTATAGACGACCCGAAAGGGGACTGAATCGTTACCCATATTGAGATTGAGATTTTAACGATCTGATTTCAATGATTCAGCTCCGTTTCGGGTTTTTTATTGGAGTGAATAATGAATGAATTTTTATGTAAACATGGATTTCATGGTGATGGATGCCCACAATGTCAAAATTTAATGAATTACAAAAAGATATGGGAAGAATTGAAAGAGGGCATGGAAAAGTTTTTAGAATGTGAAGAAAGCCAAGTATTAAAAGATTATTTATATTACATGAATCAATTAGAAAAGGAGGGGGAATAATGAAATGGGCATTGATTAGTTTTACAATAGCAGTCTGGGGCACTTTGTTCTATATTATTAGAAAAGAAAAAGAAGATGATAAATAAAATATATAATGACGACTGCATGAATATTATGAAAAATATGCCAGATAATTATATTGATTTAGCGATAGTTGATCCGCCGTATGGTGTAAATATAGAAAAAAGAAAAGATATAAATGCAAGTAAAAATAAAAAGTGGGACATTGAAATTCCAGATAAAAAATATTTTGATGAATTATTTAGAATATCACAAAAACAAATAATTTGGGGAATGAATAGATTTTTAGATTATTTGCCAAATTGCAATATGACAATAATATGGGATAAAGAAAACGGGAATAATTATGTAAGTGATTATGAATTAGCATGGTGTAATGTTGGTTATAATAGGAATCGAATTTACAAGCAATTTTGGATTTCTAACATGATTGACAAAAATGAAAAACCAAGAATACATCCAGCACAAAAACCATTTAAATTGTATATGTGGTTATTACAGAATTATGCAAAGCCCGGCGATTTAATATTAGATACCCATTCCGGCAGCGGCAGTTGTGCCATTGCCTGTATGCTTGAAGGATTTGATTTCATAGCTATTGAAAAGGATTATGATTACTGGAAAGTATCGGTTGAAAGATTTGAAACAGAAAAGTCACAATTAAAATTATTCACTTGACAATTCAATTTTAAAATAAACAATGGAGGTTAATAAATAGTTATGGTCAGGCTTGTACTATACAATTACTTTGTTAATCAAAGGGCAATTTCCAATACAAGCCCCGTATTAAGTGTTAAAACTTTTTGCGGATTGGAGATTGCCCTTTCTTTATTGGGAGGTTTTATGGCAGATGTCCAGTGGATTAAAATAACGACTAATATATTTGACGATGAAAAGATAAGGCTTTTAGAAACCTTGCCAGACGGGGATGCCATTCTTGTAATATGGCTTAAGCTTTTAACAATGGCTGGTAAATGTAACGATTGTGGGATGATATACTTAACCAGGGATATCCCATATAATGACGAAATGCTTTCAACCTTAATGAAAAGGCCGATAAATACAATACGGTTGGCATTACAAGAGTTTGTGAATTTGGGTATGATAAGTATAATTGATGGATTTATTGAGCTTATAAATTGGAATAAATATCAAAATATTGAGGGGTTGGAAAAGATAAAAGAACAGAATAGAATAAGACAAGCTAAGCACAGACAAAAGCAAATAGAAAATAACGTTACATCACGTGACAGTAACGGCATAGAGAAGAAAAGAGAAGAGAAGAATAGATTAGATCAGATAAGAATAGATAAGAATAGAAAAGAGAAAAAAGCCCCATTCAAAAAACCATCCATACAGGAAATATCTGAATTTTTAAAAGAACTAAATTCATCAGAAGACGCTGAACGTATTTATTATTTTTATGAATCAAAAGGATGGATGGTTGGAAAAAACAAAATGAAGGATTGGAAAGCATCCGTTCGTGGATGGGTAAAGCGCAGCAAGCCAGAAGAAAAGAAATTAAGCATTGATGAAAGGCTGGATAAATACGAAAAACTTAAAAAGAAAATAGAGGCAGAAAAATGACATATATTGAATTTATGACAGCTATTGAAGAATTTTATGGTTCTTATGATACAGAGTTTAAAAGAGAATATGTGTTTAAATATTTAATGGATAAATGTAAAAAAGAAAATTTACAAAATTTGTTTTCAAAACTTACAGAAACTTTTCCCTCTAAATTCAAAACTGCACCGACAAATGCTGAAATAAAAATTATACTTGAACAGCAATTCGGAGTTGAAGAGCAAGCACAACGAGCCTGGGATATTGCAAATGATTCTATAATTACTTGCGGTATGTATAGAGGTATATTTTTTGAGGATACCAGAATACAGGCAACAATTGAAAATATGGGTGGCTGGACAAAATTTTGTTGTAGGGATCCAAAAGATGAAACGTGGGATAAAAAAGATTTTTTTAAATATTTTTCTCATTATGCTTTAGAGTGGGAATTGCCGAAGCCGAAAAAATTAAGCGGTATAAATACAGATGGTAAATTTGAATTTATTGGTGATAAAAGTGTTTGTTTAGAAATGCTTGGAGAAACAAAATTGTTGGAGAATAATGAATAACAGGGTTGGCGATACAGTGCAGTTTCAGGATGTGTTTAAATGAAAAAAGATAATAAAGAATTAAAATTAAATTGTAGAATTCAAGACGGCAAGATTGAATATTATGACTTTGATTTCCGTAAAAAGATAGATGATTTTAAAGCGGGCAAGGATGGCAAGAATATCAATATCATATTTCAGCCTGCGGATAGCGTTGAATATTATCAAATGAAGTTTTACAGGGGCTACCTTCTCCCGGATGTTGCACATTTTATGGGCGAAAAGGATTCAAATTATGTCCATAATTTTGTATTGAAAAAAGATTTTTTGTTAGTGAAAATTGATTTAAACGATGTGAAAAGCATCCCGGCAAGATACCGGGCAAGGTGTATTTTGCTATGTGAGCAGCGGGATATTGGAGACGGTGAATTAAAAGATGTCATCTGGGCATATATCCCGTCAACCGCTGATTTGACTTACGATGAAATGAAAGTATTTATTGAAAAAGTTGAGCATAGATTATTTGCAGATTTAAATGGCAGACTTGGCGAGGTCGATGAAAATGGAAATGTTTTATATAATGAAGCTGCAAAACAACGACAAGATGAAGCTGGGGAATTGAGGGATAAGATAGCGACTGAAAAGGTTAAGCAAGAATTTAACGGAACGGAGGTAAAGGATGGATAAATGCCATGTAACTTGTGAGAAGTACCGGGATTTCCTTGAGGCGGTTCGTATGGACCCGTGGTCTATTTTGCCATGTTGGCGATGCATGGAGGGAAAAGATGGGTAAGATAGCAGCCGAATGTTGCGGGAGTTGTGCTGATTGTAAAACTGATCTTAACGGGTGGCATTATTGTGGCATTAAAGAAAAGCGAGAGATTGTAGGAATATCGAAAACTTGCAATCATTACACTCCCCGAAACCCGATAGATAATCCGCTATATCAAGAGTTACAAGAATCAATTCAATTAGCCGACAAATGGTATAAGTTTGTTATTAAACATGAAAAGTTTGAAAAGAAGTGTGAAGAATTGAAGGAATTTAACGACCAGCTTTTAAAAACAAACGCCTTAATTGCAAAGGAGCATAAAGCGACAAAAAAGATGTGGGAAGCAACAAGAGAATTTATATTAAGGAATTATGCATTGCCAAATAAAATTTCGGATGCTATGAATCAATTAGAAAAGGAGAATAAAGATGATATATGTTGATGAGTTAATAAATTGGAATTGGCGTATTCGTAAACAAGATATGGGGAAAAGTTGTCATTTATTTGCTGATGATTTAGAAGAACTAATTTCTTTTGCGGCGAAGTTGGGTTTAAAAAAAGAATGGGTTCAGGAAATATGCAATGGTTCGACTTTAAATCATTACGATTTGACAAGAAAGAAAAGAAAATTGGCTGTTGAAAATGGAGCAAAGGAAGTTGATAAATATTTCATAGTTAATTTTATAAAATCAATTAGAAAAGGAGAATAAGGATGCCTGAAAAGAAAACCAAACATGGACATCTTCAAGTGTATTTCAGGCAAGAAGAAATATACAAGACATTTAAAAGCGAGTGTATGAAGATGGGAATACCGATGGCGTCAGTTGTCAGGATGCTGATAAATGACTTTCTGGAAAAACGGAAAAAGGGAGATGCATGATTGAATTTGAAAAGAGAATATTGGAAGAATTGGAAAAAAATGATGCTACTTTAGATATGGGTGAAAGACTTAATTATATTTTAGGAATGATAAAACGGGAGGTAAAGGATTTTGGTGATAGCATTAAATGCAATGTCAAGTTTGACTACAAGCCCGTGGGCAATCTGGATTCGGAATTTAATGTTAAAGATTTGTATAAGGATAGGGGAATAAAATGACTGATAAGATAGCGGCTGAATGTTGCGGGAGTTGTATGAGTATTTATGAGAGTGATGGATGTACTGAATGTGATGTCGATCATTGTTATGTTAATTTTTATGACGATGACGATTGTGAGCATTATACCCCCCGAAACCCCATAGATAATCCTTACAAGAAATATAAAGATTTAATAGATAAATTATCTGGAATTGTAGAAAAGGAGAATAAAGATGGATTTAAATAAAGTATATTACGATTCAGACGGAAATGCAAAAACTATTTTGCAGATGGTTAAATTATATCCCGAATGGGCAGCTAATAGAATACAAGAGGGTGAAAAGGCTATAAAGAGGTGGGAAGAATTGAAAGTAAGAATGAATAGAAATTCTGGTGGACATTTTTTATTATTAATTATGGATGATATAGAAAAGGAGAATAAGGATGACTGAAACAGAAGAAGCAGTTTTTGATAAGCTGGCAGAAATTAGCCGGGAAATAATGGATATTTATTTGAAGTTAGGGCAGTTGATATTGGATGCCAAAGTTGATAAGGTTGAGTTAAAGAAAATTATGCGGGAAATACAGAATGGTGGATAAGCCAACTTGTTGTGGGGGCAAGATAGTTACCAGTTTTAGCACAATGACATCCCGGACAGAAGTTTATCTTTGTTGCAGATGCGGTAAAGAATTGGGCGTAAAAAAAGATGATACAATTTATAAAACCAGGTACCGTAAATCAGAAAAAGATTTAAGGAGGGCAATTGATGGAAATACGTTCTAATAAAGGGATGCCGAAAATAATAGCGGGTTGGAGATCCGAATGGTTGAGAGGAATTACAACTGAGGATGAATATAAAAGCCGGGTTAAAAATTATTTAAAAGAACAAACAGAAAAATTAAGGAGGATGAAAAATGAGGTCAATGAGCCAGGATGAAGTTCAAATGATATTTGATAGGGATTTATGGGTATGTCAATATCTGGATGAAGATGGAAATAAATGCAATAAGAGAGCTGTTGAGCCTGCACACCGGGTAAGCCAAGGAAAACAAGGGCGGGCAATGGTAAAAGAATATTTTGCATCTGAATTTGATGTTGATTTATCCGGGGCCGGGGTTGATATGGTTATCCATCATGAATTTAATGCGGTTGCGGTTTGTTCAGACAAGACACATAATTCCAGCTTTGCATTGAATATGGCTACACAGAAAAACGAAATTGCAAGGCTGATGGAAAGCATTTACAGGGACTTGGTTATCAAGGGATTGATAGGGGGGAATGATGGCTAAGATATATTTGAAGAGAGTGAAAACGTCCAGAGGGGATTGCCGAGAATGTTATTTTTGGGATGAAGAAACCCCGTCAAAATGTATAGATTTGCCAGAAATAATATGTCGACTGCCAGTGGCCGTTTTCATCCAGGTTCCCCCGCCAGAAGGGGGTAAATAATGATTCAACACATGAAAGACAGCAAGACAATCCGGGAGCTTAAAAAGTACAAAAAGATGTGGGAAGAATTGAAAGGATTTATAGAACGACATGGACCACATGGGTATAAGATTTTATCTAAATATATACAAGAATTAGAAAAGAAGAATAAATAACATGGATATTGTATATAAAGTAAATGGTAAATATATAATTTGTGATGTATCAAAAGAAGAATGTAAAAATTTTAAATGTTTTTCTCCCCATAAATATATACATCAACAAAAATCCATTGATGGGAAAGATTCTTCTCGCCAAGATAAGTATTATTCATGTTCACATAGAAATTATCATGGGTGTCCAAAAAATCCTGTAAAATGAATCATTAGAAAAGGAGAATGAATGACAGAAGAAACCGACAATAAAAAAGAGATTCGTGATTGGCTTTGGCTTAACGGCTGGTTTACGTTTTATAATTTGCAAGGATTAGGAGCATATAAAGGTATTGCTGATTTAATAGCCTGTAAAGATGGGGTGGTTTTATTCATTGAAGTGAAAACAAAGAAAGGAAAATTGTCACCATATCAGCAATATTTTAAGAATGATATTGAAAGTCATGGCTGTAATTATATTATTGCAAGATGCTACGAGGACATTGAAAATTATTTAAAGGGGGAAAAAGATGTTACCGAAAAAAACGATAAAAAAGATGCGGGATATTGAGAGAAAAAGACAGGCTGATATAGGGAAACGGATAGAAATCAAGGCAGCAAAAGTAAAGAAGAAAAAGATGAGGCTGCTTGATTGAAATAAACAATAGTGACGTACTTGATGACATTAAAACATACCCTGATTATTTTTTTAATATCGAATTTGCTGACCCGCCTTATAATTTGGGGTCTGAAATAATAGTTGACAAAACAGACGGGAAACTTAAATTCAAGGGTAAGGCTCAGGACTTTATGAACAAGTGGCAGTTTGGCCATGAGCAGTGGGAAACATTTATGGCTGAATCATTCAGGGTGTTAAAATATGGCGGCTTTTGTTTGCTATTCGGGATGGATAGGCAATTGTCATTGATTCAATATTATGCATTAAAGGCAGGGTTTGAAATCCAGCAAAGTTTATACTGGTATTTTATTAGCTCATTTCCAAAGGCGACGGATGCAAGCAAGATGATTGATAAGCGGTTAGGATTAGAACGGGAAATTGAAAAAGAAAATCCAAACAATAGACCCAATAAAATGATTGATGGGAAAAGAGTTACACCAAATCAATATATAACATATAATTATGATCCTATCACAAAACCAAATTCACCCCTTGCCCAAAAATACAATGGATATAAATACAGCATAGCTCCACTAAAACAAACACTTGAAACTATTATGGTATTTAGAAAACCTGTAAAGACATCAGTAATTGACGATATAATGACAGAAGATGAAGAGTGCAGCCCGGCGGTTCTTAATATTGATGGTGGGCGGGTAGAGACAAAGCAGGATTTGGGGCGATTAAATAAAGATGCGTTTGGATTTTGTGGACAGGGAACGGTGGGATTGGGTGCAAATAATTTTTATAATGTACCGATTGAAAAGCAAGGTCGTTACCCCTCCCAATTATTCATAGATGAACAAGCCGGAAATGTGATTGATGGACAAAGCGGGGAAAGTTTTTCAAGTGGTGGTATGAATCCAGTTCGTAAAAATAATGTAATGCAAGAAACAAAAGGAATGTATACACCGAAGCGTAATTTTAATACAAGTCAAAATATTGGTGGACTTAACGATTTCGGCGGAGCATCCCGTATACTTCATAAATGCAAATACGAACTTGAAGAAATAGACCTGATTAAATATTCACCTAAAGTCAGCAATAAAGAACGGAATTTAGGGCTTGACGGTTATGAGTTAATTATTTATATTGACACATTATGGAAAATAAACAATACGGAATTACAGGAAAAAAGAGTACGGCTATTGGTGGATATGGAACAATATCGGCTAAAGGCTATAGGAGAATGTGGGATAAATCAGAAAGACGACAAAGATTTGAACATGTTCTTGTTTGGGAAAAGTATAATGGAACAATTCCTAAAGGATTACAAATGCACCATATCAACGGAGATAAACTTGATAACAGGATCGAGAATCTTGAACTTGTTACAACAATTTATCATAAACGAATCCATTCGGGGTGTGAGCTACGAAAAGATGGATGGTGGAAACCTTGTTATAAATGTGACAGATTGCTACATGAATCAAATTATTACAGAAGCAAAGAAGGATGGATTCAGCCCGAATGTAAGCAAT
>Ga0114923_10002657_pt1 | contig 12071 bp, 15 predicted proteins | sample SumtaG_FD_89578 | JGI IMG/M metagenome (GOLD analysis project Ga0114923, IMG submission 89578) | Deep subsurface microbial communities from Indian Ocean to uncover new lineages of life (NeLLi) - Sumatra_00157 metaG | ecosystem: Environmental > Aquatic > Marine > Oceanic > Sediment | place: near... | reverse complement strand
GTGTCATCGGTAGTCATTTCAGCCTTAGTCCAAATTTTCTTCATTGATTCAACGTCATTGCTTTTAACAGCAGTCAACATTTCACGCATGCGCTTGTTCAATTCTTTTCGTTTTGGCATAACCTCGGTAGAATAAACGCCGGCTTTTTTACTGGACAATTCTTTTTGTTCATCCAACCATTCCTTAATCTGAGCTTGCATCTTTTTAATAGCGCCTTCTGTTGCATTTTTAACTAATTCTTGAATACCTTTAGCAACTTCATCTTCTTCAGCACCTTCTTCTCCACCTTCTTCTTCAGCACCTTCGCCTTCTTCTGGGAGATCAGCAACCTCTTCTGTTTTATCTTCGACTGCTTCTTGTTCTTCAGCTGGAAGATCCTTAACAGCCTTTACTACTTTTTTCTTTTCATCGGGAGTAGCATAACCCTTTTTTAGAAGTCCTTTAATGAACTTCAATAATTCAGCTAAATTCATATATTAATTTCCTTTACTATTTAATTTCTTCTCCTTAATTAATTTTCTGATAGCTCGATTTAATATTGAATTTTCCTTGGCTCCTTCGGTTTTTGACCGAGTTTCTGACCTTTCAGCGCCAAGGCCTTCAACGGCTCTCATTGTAATATTAAGAAGTTTTTGACGTTTTGTTTTGATTTTATTATCTTTTTCAACTAAAGATTTAACAGCTTTTACAGTTGGATTGATTTTTACAGTAGTTTTTTCTTCAATAGACTTTTTAGCCCAGTCTCGGATCATTTGCTGGTTTGTGCTAAACCATTTTTTAGCATCATCAATAGTCCAACCATCATTTTTGTCGAATTGCAAACCCTGAATTTTCTTGATAGTCCCACCCGCAATTACTGCAATGTTTGCTTTAATCTTAGGTTGACTTGATTTCAATGTAATTTTCTTAAAGCTACCTTCATCAAATTCAGCAACATCTCGAACTTTACAATAGATCATCGAGTCAGCCTCGTCCCACTTGCCAACTAATTCTTTTTTACTGGCTTCTTTAGCCTGTTTAGCTTCTTCATCTCCTCCGTCTCCGGGAGCTTCTTCATTATTAGCTTTTGTTCCTGCTTCACCACCGTTGTTGTTGTCGGCAGCATCGTCCCCATTGCCCGGCGGATTCGGTGCATCAGGAATATTGTTTGATTTATCATATTGTTTAAATAATGCGTCTGCGTTTGCCGGAACACTAACGCCGCTATTTTCCAATAATTCTGATTCTAAAATTTTACCTTTATCATCAAAAACTTTTGGAATAAAACCAACGCTGCTTGTGTTTAGGAAACCGCCAGCCACTAAATTAAAAGCTAATTGGCCTTTTGGATTATCAAGAGCAAAAATAACATCGCCCTGAAGTTTATTATCTTTGACCTCAATATTTTTAACCTTCCCAATTATATGCTCGATGCTATCATAATTGTGGCTATCAAGATAAACAGGATTTTTCTTGTAGGCTCTCAAATCCCATTTTTGTTCAACAATATCTCCATGTCTATCCTCTTTGGCCGTAGAAAATATTGCGTGAAAACTGTTATCACTATCCTCCACTTTTTTAAAAATAGTGACACATTCAAGAGTTAAGGCATTATAACCATCCTCTTGAATTTTCTGCCAAAGCTCTTTGTAATTTTTAACATTCAATTCTTCAAAGGATTTATTTGACAGTTGATAAAATTTTCTTTTCATACTGTTATAGTTAAGATTAATTTAATTATTCTAAATTGAACATCTACAATTTACAGTCTCACTTGCGCCACCAGCGGGATCCCCTGGGAATTGTTGGCCGTTAGTAAATGCATCATTTATTGGTCGTTCCTCACCATCTTGACTAGCATGACTATCTCTAACATTAGCGTCTCCAACTGTAACCCATATTTTAATTGGTATCATTGCTTGTTTATATCCTTCAAAAGTTCCTTTCTGCGTTGCTCCGAGTACTTCAGTTCTAGCTATTTGAGTAGCCTTCCATTTTTCAATTTGATTATCATAAGTATCTTCGATACGTCTAACTAATTGAGATCTATTCTCCCCACCTGCCAAACTATCAGCAAACTCACTTTGTAATTTTTCAAATGTAGTTATATTAATTTGTTTTGTAAAAATATCAACTTTCTGATTAAGCCAACTACCAATATCACTACTTAAATTAAATTCAAAATCTGAACCTGCAAATACCATAGCGTTAACTCCCGACTCTTCGACAATTCTTTCAAGGATTGGCGTTAATTCTTCTCTAGCAATATTAACTTCGATCTCAGCATTAAATGCTTCATCAATAGCATTCTTAGTCATGCCAGCCCCAACGCTAGAACTTAGACTTTCAATAACTCTTTTTTGCTGTCCTCTAAAATATTTCTTCAATGCCTTTATAAATACTTCTTCATTGCGATCCATCCTTTTAATCATTATGTTGCCATACATTTCACGAACATCTTTATCTCGTAATGGATGCGGATATTTTTTTATTAACTTCTGTCTTCTCTTGAGTGACTTTTCTGTGTCACCAGATTCTCCTAATGGCACCAAGTTAAATGGTACTAATATATCATCACCACCTTTTATTGGTTCAAGATTAATTTCCTCACGCTTTTCATTGGTGGTCATTGCATTAATTTTATTTGCAGTTTCAAGGTTTGCTCTTTTAGTCTCCTGGTCCTCGGGAGTTGGATCATCAAAACTTAAAGTTAAATTATCTTCTGGAAAAAACTTAGCATCGAGTTTATCTGTCAATTCTTTTAATAATGGTTTGATAGTTTCTCTTAAAAATATCCTTAGGCTAGCTTCGGCATTACTAAACTTAACTTCATCAAAGCTTCCAAGTAATGTTCTAGGCACTCCGGTCATCATTAGAATATCGTTTATGTTTAATTTCTTACTATCCAAAAATGCTAACTCGTCTGGGCTTAGAGCAACTTTTTTATAATCAGCTTCGCCTCCTAAGAATAACGGCATACCTGATTTTGCCGCACCGGCGTATTGCTCTCTATAACTATCTCTAATCTCCGTTAACTGAGTTGGAGTTAATCCAGTAGTTTTAAAATTAATTACTCCCTCAACCTTACCTCCATTACGGATAACCTTAGATTGATAGCTAGTAATTTGATTTTCAGTATCAATAGCCCTGATCCCGGATCTCATTATACTTTCTCCCATGAGTGAATTTTCTGGATCTGGATTCCATAAATAAATAATTTCTTTCTCTGAAAATCTTATTGTTGTGCCATTTGGTGATTGAAATTCATAGCCTACAATTCTGCCTTCTTTATCAACTGCAACTTTTACCCTGTCTGGTCGTAATAAAACTAGGCTATCAATTTTTCTATCTTCAAATAATTCACGTTCTTTAGGTACTATCCAAATAAACGCCTGGCCAGTTATATCTCGATACTTTTGATATAAAGCCCAAAACTGTCGTCCTGTGAATAATGGATTTGGATTTTTGAAAATATCTAATCTATCATCATCAGTAACAATTTCACCAGTACTTTCGTTTTTTAAAACAAAGTCGATCTCACCGACTTTTTCCGCACGTTTCGAAATAGCTTTATTTGTTATTAAACTGATCTTATAGGCGTTTAATAGCGTAGTTTGATTCCAGTCTACGTCAGGATCTGGTAAGCGATTTGTACTTACACTAAAAATTCCTTTTTGTCGACCGAATTTTGAACCTAAATTTTTGATAAATTGGCTAAATTTAGACATTTTATTTCTTTTAAAAAAGGACACTCCCACGAGGGGAGTGTCCTTTGGTGTTTCCATTCGGACGAACGGAGAACTAATTATTAACCAAAAATTACTATGGATTTTATCACTATCTTAATTTTAACAACATTTTAAAAGCACTGTCAAGGTTTAAAGCTGTCACTCGATTCAATCCACTGAAGATTGACTATTTTCCCGGCGCTAACAGTTAACTCAATTTTTACCTTTCCATGTTCTGTTTTTAAGCCTCTAGCCTTTTCTAATAAAAAACCAAGTAACCGGCGCTCGGCTAAACTCTGTGGTTCAATTATCGGAGCATCATTTATTTGTTTATCCATGGCACGACAAGCTATTTATTTTTTAATTAATGCTATACCTTGCATATCAATTTCTCCATCTTCATTAAAAGCATGATCGTAATTTGCTTTTTTTAATTTTTCTGAAATTTCATTGTAGGTATTTTCGCTGACTTCTAGTGTTGAATAAGTATGACTCATAAATTTCTATAAATTAATTTTAAATATTTCTTTGGAAACAATGGCCAATAAAACCAGATCCAAACCCATTTCGGGATCCAGCGAGGCCTGGCCCGGGTTATTTTATTAAGTGATTCGAAACTATTGCCCATTATTTTGCGAGCCTCTTTGCGAAGTTTTTTTGCTTGTTTTCCACTCATACACTTTCTAAATAAATATATTTTTTAGATCTAAATGCTTTATCTAATTTTTGTTGTCCAATTACATTAATATCTTTATCTATCACCACAAAAATATAATCACTAATTTCTCTTGATTTAATAAAAAGAACCCTATAATGATATTCTGTAAAGTTTTCAAAAATACATTCTTGTTTATCAATAACTTTTGCTCTCAATTTTTTTGTTGGTATATCCATATTAAATAAATCCTACAAAAGGCTTATCGTAAAAAGTCAAAACGAGTGCATCCCAAAAATCAGGGGACTTGCCATTGGTTCGTTTTTTCAAATCTTGCTTTGGCTCAATCTTAATCTGCTTATCCGAATTAACTTTATATTTTATCCATGTTGACTGTTGCCACTCATCACGCTGATCAAGTCTAGTATGCTCTTGTTCAATCCATTTTTTAGTCTTCCAGCTTAACTCCGCCTTTAAATTTGAATAAGTCTCTTTGTCTGTTGCCGCATCTCCCACACTTACCCCGCAGTCAACGCCGCACCTTTCTTTTAACCGATCACTTACTCCCCGCCCGATTCCAATATCATCAATATTAACATCAGCCCATTCAATACCAAACCTAGAAACTATTGTTTCAATCTCAGGAATATTAACCATTGTATCCTTAGATTGATTGGTCCCGGCCACCGCCGCAAACTTGCCATACTTAACAACAAATACATTCTTATCTCCACCACCACCGATATCACCACCAAGCTTCGGTTTGATTTTAAGCGACTCTCCATCTTTTAACTTAGCCCTGTCCTTTTGTATCAACTCTAGTATTTTATCGGCTGTAATCCCAAATTTAAGCGACTCGGCTAATACTAGAGGTCTATATCCTCGCTCATCCATCACATCGATTGGTGGAAACTCGCAATCAAATAAAACTTCATAAAGTGGTTTTTCTTTTGCTTCCTCTAAAAATTCCTCAGTATAACGTCCTTCTTTCAATCCCTGTTTAGCATCGATAAAAATTTTATGATATCTCTGACCATCCCAACTTTTTTTAAAATGTGAATTTGGTGGAACTGAATAAAATGGATTACCTATTTTACAATAAAATGCGTCTGCACCTTTACCAGCAATCATTCTAAAAATAGTTGCCTCTGTATTGTCCTGGATTAAACAATACTCATCTCCAATAACTATTTTTGCACCGGCTCCCATTGCCGCCTCAATACTTTTATTTAAAAATTTCTGTTGCGCCGACAATATAAATATGCCACCACCATTATTTAAAATAATTCTCTCTTTATTTTCTTCCTGTTTTAATCTCTCTAGTTTAGTATTTTTTTCAAGTAACAATGGCCATAAAGGATTATCGCCAAGATGATTAATAAAATATCTCATCATCAACTTTGCCTTCTCTGCACTGGGAGCAACAATCGCAACAATCTCACCCTGGACACAAGATATAATTATTGCCGCTAAAGCCACCCATAAAGTCTTGCCATATTGAGTTGAACAAATAATCTCTACTCATTTATGCTGTCGAAATATCAAAGCGGCAAATATACAAAGCTGTCCATAGGTTACAGCTTTACCTCCCCGCTTTCCCTCAACATTAAAATAATCAGCAAGATGGAGGCTCGACTGTACTATCGCCGGAGAAAGTTGTGGTAGCGGAGGCTTTAGCATTGTTAATTAATAAATTTAATTTATCTAATTGATCTCTAGCTTCTTCATTTAGTGGGGTTTCAATCTCAACTTTTTGTTTGTTAGCAAAAAGTTTATCTACCAACTTAGCCATCATTTTATCGTCACGAGTAAGAACCATAAAAGCAAAAATATGTTTAGCTCCGTATTTTTTAGAAGTAATTATTTTTTCTAATTCTTCTTCGTTTAAATCTCCATCCCAAATCTGTTGCAAAAACCTTGCATCCATATTTTCTTTATATGCTGACTTCCGGCCAGCATTAGATCCGTCATGATCCTTAGCATTTTCGTTTCCTTTTGGTGCCGCCATAATTGTAATTAAATACTATTATTTATCTAAATTAAGCCGATGCTGGTTCTGCCGGATCCAATAAAATAGCTTTCTCTCCAGTATAATCTTCCCAGCGTTCTATAATCACATCAATATATTTCGGGTCCAATTCCATCATAAAACAAGATCTATTCATTTTCTCACAAGCTACTAAGGTCGAACCTGATCCACCAAATAAATCAAGTACAACATCTTCTTCTTTGCTAGAATTTTTTAGTGCCATACAAATTAATTCAACAGGCTTTTGTGTCGGATGTTTATAATTAACATCACGACCCATCTTCCAAACTGATGATTGTCCATTTTCTTGTCGTGTTGCTATTTTTTCAATCATTGCTTTTGCTTTATCGTAGTCCCACTTCTCATCCCAAACTGTATATTGTGATCTATCTCCGTAAAATTCAACATTACTTTTTTTAATCGTAGCATAAAATATTGGCTCATGCTTCCATCGATAATTTCCCCAGCCCATACTCGCAACCAATTTATTCCAAATGATTTGATTTTTGACAAATATTTCAGCGATCGCCATGGCTTCTTCAAATTGTATCTGACTACTACTTGAATGACAGATATAAAATCCAGCCGATACTTTGCTAAATTTCCTATAATTTTTAAATGTAGCAATTAAAAATTTATAAAAATTCTCTTTGTATGGTGGATCAGTAAAAACCATATCAGCTTTAATGCCTTGCATTAAAGCTTCCACGTGTTCTTGCTTTGTAGCATCACCGCAGAATAAAAAATGATTTCCCAATTTATAAAATTGGCCAATTTCCGATATTGGTTCCTCGGGTTCATCAGGTACTTCGTCATCCTCTTTTTTATAATCTGAAAATAATCTATCTAGTTCCTGAGTATTAAAACCAGTATCCCTCAAAAATTCTTTATCAAATTCTTTTAACATTTCGTCATTCCAACCACCAGTCTCAACCGACTTATTACTCAAAATTAAAAACTTATCTTTTTGCTCCTCTGTCCAGCCAGTTATTCTAATACAATCAATTTTTTCTTTGTCAAGAGATTGCATGGCTTTGACTCTGCCATGCCCAGCTAAAATCATATTGTCTTCATCGATAACAATATCGTCAACAAAACCAAATTCCGAAATACTTTGTTTAATCAATCGATCGTTATGTCCCTTCGGATTTTTAGGATGATATTTTAATTCGCTGATGTGAATTGTAACGTGTTCTTTTTTCATTTTGTTAATTTAATAACAATTTCTTTTAAACCAGCTGACCTAGGTGAGTCTGGACGAAGACTATCAGTAATGTTATGGCCGGTATTATTTATTTCCTCAATATATTTTATTGCTTGCAAATGATTGTCGTTACCAAATACTGGTTTAAAATTTTTGACTGCTTTGATATATTTTTCGTGTAGTGTCATATTTCAACTGGGCCATCAGGTAATTTAAAATTGCTAATTAGAATTTCTTTACCCTGTTTGATATTTTTATGACAACTGTACGACTTTTTAAATTTTTTAATCCAGATAGTCTGCAAATGCAATCGATAAAATTTACCTTTCTCATTCCTGTGTATTCCTAAAAACGCACCATTACCCAACTCGAAAATCTTTTCAGGATCTACCTTAACGTTAGGAGCAATTCGCTTAGATAATTTCAGGAATTGCTCAATGGAGACGTTCTTCCTTGACATTTTTGCAACTTCTTCTAATGTCATAATTTATAATAATTTTTCTTGGTAACTCTCTGCATACTTATTTTGTATTTTATATTTTTCTAGATAAAAATCGGGATGCTGAACTGGCCCAGGCGATCCGGCCATGTGATACTGGATATTCCCCTTTTCAGGAAATACCATGACATCATTCCTAAACCCTATAAAAAATACCCTGATTCTGTTTTGTGGCACTCCGTAATCAGCGGCATTTAATTTATACCAAGCTAGATGATAACCACACTCTGCTAGGTCAGTACAAATTTGATTTATTATTCGCCCCTTGTCCATTGAGATTATTCCAGGTACATTTTCAAATAGAAATGTTCTTGGCAATATCCCTTTAACCATTCTCACACACTCCTTATAGAGCGAATTTCTTGGATCGTCAATCATTCTTGGACCGGCATGGGAAAAACCCTGGCAGGGAAAACCGCCTGAAACTATCCCGCACTCTCCTACTTTTAATTTTGCGACCGTAAGAACTTCCTCTGCGGTAACTGTCTTTATATCACGCTCCATAATCACCGGCTCAGGTTTGTGATACCAATCCGGAATATGGACACCCTGCTTTTTCAATTTTTCGGCCTGTTTTATATCACCATCTTTACGAAAATAATCTATATGACTCTGCCAACTTTTCGTTAATCCATCAAGCGTCCAGTTAGCTCTTAATGTTGAGCAAGCATACTTATCAATCTCAATCATCACCCTGGTTTTCCAACCAGCCCGAGAAAACCCTAAATCTAGTCCGCCTGCTCCAGTAAATAACGAGATATGCGTATTTTGATTTTTATTTTTTACTTTCTTCAATTCAGATTCAGTAACGGTCTTTAAAAACATATTACTTTTGTAACTAGAATTAGGCACTTGCCGGTTCTTCCCATTCGCCTTCTTCTGATCCCATTTTATCTTCATCTTCCAATTCAACGCCAATTTTTAAATTAGTTTCTGGTTCAGGATGTCTTTGTTTATATTCCACAACAGCTAACATTAACATTATGTAGTCGCTGAATACCATTTTCTTATAGTCGATTCCGAAATTCTTTAAAACGAAAACCTGTAACTCTTGTCCGAGTTCATTTTCTTTATCATAGGCAAGAAAAACATCAGGATATTTTTCTTCCAGTATTTCCCTTGCTTCTTTGCTACCATAAAAAACTTCTTGCCATAAATTCATCTGAGTTACAGTTGTTATTTTACCATCCCTATCGATTTTAATTGGATGCTGTCCGAATTGTGATTGAACAGTCTTTAGCTTTTCGGATGCTAAATTTTGCATCCGTTTAAATTTTGAAGTCAAAGCAATTAATGCCTCAAATTTATCCGGTGTTAGTTTCATAATTGTTTATCTTATTAATTATTGGTTGCGGGGGGAGGATTCGAACCTCCGACCTCCGGGTTATGAATCCGGCGAGCTGCCACCGCTCTACCCCGCTTTAATTCTCCCGGTAATGTTTAAAATCATCACCAATTAATTCATAGACTTGCCCATTCAAATATTTGAACTTAGTTATATTATGCTTTCTAAATACCTTCTTATAAAACTCCCTGCGCTTTCGAAATGGTTTGTAATTATCATTAGAATTATGAATATGATTTATCTTAACTTCTGGAGTAAATAAAATCTCCCAGTCAGTTTCACTTAGTCGCCAAAAAAAATCAGTATGCTCCCCATGTATTTTAATAGCTGGGTCCCACTTAACATCTAAAAATACTTCACGCCGAACCATCATAAAATTCATTACCGATCCAGTAGGCTTAACCTTAACATTATCAATATTCTCCCAGTTATCACCATCAGACTCTTGTTGCATTAAATCTCCCTTCTTAGCGAATTTAAACTCAAATGGGGTAACTATGCCATCTTTTATCACTTCTCCTCCTACAATCCCCGTCTTAGGTCTATTTTTAAGTAATTTAACCATAGTTTCAATCTTTGTATCCTCTGTGAACTCAAAATCGTCCTCCAAAATTAATTTATACTTTGCTTCACTATGTTCAATTAAAAAATTTCTAGCAAAGGATAAACCACAATCATAAGGTAAATTATGAGCCGTTGGCTTATTTTGAAGTCCAGCATCAAATAATTTTTTCCAAAGCTCTTGATATTTTTTAACTTTAAATTTTTTGCTTTGATCGCCAATTATAATATTTGCATCAGGATAATATTTAATTATTGAGATTAATAATTTTTCCAATGCTTCCGGTCTTTCAAATGTAGTAATTAAAAAATCCGTATTCTCAATACCAGACATAATCGGGCATTTATCTATTACTCCATTAAAACCTTGTATATAAGCTATGTTATGCTTTTCAAAAAAGTATTCTTTATCACTTGCCCGAGATCTATAATATTTATAATCTACATTTATACCTATACCTGGGTTAACTCCTGGTGCTTTATGAATTACGATCGGATCCGGTGAGAATACTACTTTGCGGTTAGCTTTTTTAACAGCAAGAAACCAATCCGAATGTTCATATCTAACCTTAATATTTTCATCCCATAAAATCTCTTTTAATAATTTAGTTCGAGCGACAAAAAAATTAAAAGTTATATCACACTCTTTAAATTGCAAACCAGATTTATCTCTTTGCATCCGCTTATTAATATCAAGTGCATTATATTTTATATGATCTTCGTTTATTTCGAAGTTGCCTTGATAATTCCTGATCTTGTGTCCTTCAAAAATTCTGCCGCCAATTAAATCAAACTGATCATTATTTTCAATAAAGTCAAGCATCTGATCAACTTTAGCCTCTGAACCATAAAGAAAATCATCATCACCAATTAATATAAAATCTGTCTTAACTTGTCGGACTAAAAAATTACGAGCAATACAAACACCACTATCAAAAGGCAAATCAAAATATTGACCGCCATGATCTTTAACAAACTGCTCCATGTCCCGATCATACTCCCCATTTTCCGCAACCATAAATTGAATATCCGGATAAGTCTCTTTTAAAGATTTAATACAAGCCTTAGTATAACCTGGCCGTAAAAAACTAATTATAATTGCTGTTAAATTATTCATTTATTTTTATTCAATTCCTAATACTGTATTTTTACTAATATAAATTTCATTAATATTTTGTGATGGAATACTGAAACAAGACCTCTTAGTTTTTCTAAAAAATTTAAAAGATATAATTGATATTAATTGATGATTTTTAAATTTCTTTGGCAATTTTATTTTCAACGAAATTTTATATTTATTTTTTCCGACGAAAATATCATCGATTACAATCTTAGTAACTTTATATTCTACCATCAATATAGACATCCCCAACGGAAAAAATATATCAATATAATCAATCCCTTTATGTGTTGCATGGCTATTAACATGATGAAAAAAAACTATTTTTGAACCACTAAAACATTTCAGTATTGGAATTTGATATTTCATATAATTATCCATTAATTTGTTTAAATAAATTGGTTTTAGACTTTATAAAATCTGCATAATTACGACCATCAATTACATCATGAATTTTATTACCTCTAACATTAAACCATCGTGTTGCATACCAATGATGAAAAACAATACTCTCGCCTTTTAATTTATATTCATCACCCCAAACATTTTTAAATTCAGTTTTTTGCCATTGCAATAATTTTACACCATATCTTAAAGATAATGTTTTAAAATAAAAATGGATTCCAACATCAAACTTAACTCCTTCCAAATCTTTAGCTCTGAAACTCATGTCGTTGTCAATAAAAAATTTCTTCTCAAAGAACATAAATAAAGGCCGAATTGGTTTTAACTTTCCACCCGCAGCTCCAATTATTTTTATATTTTTGTCTTCGTTATATTCCTCAATTAATTTTAGATCAAAATCTTTTGTTAAAATATGACTATCAATATCCAGTGCTAAAATATAATCACCTGTCGCATGCTTTAAAATTGCACTATTAACTCCTCCGCCATGGCCTAAATTAGTCCCTGACTTAATAATTTTAACATTCTTAGTATCAATATCTATTT
>Ga0114923_10002655_pt1 | contig 12075 bp, 14 predicted proteins | sample SumtaG_FD_89578 | JGI IMG/M metagenome (GOLD analysis project Ga0114923, IMG submission 89578) | Deep subsurface microbial communities from Indian Ocean to uncover new lineages of life (NeLLi) - Sumatra_00157 metaG | ecosystem: Environmental > Aquatic > Marine > Oceanic > Sediment | place: near... | reverse complement strand
TATTCAACAGTGCCCAGGTTGACACACACCATATAGCGGGCGCACTGCTTTACAACGAAAGGTTTGTGCGTGTGACTGCGGAGACAGCTTTAGCTAGCTCCATTACTCAACTGTCAGGCACTGTAGATGGTCACACCGGCAGTATCACCGCTCTCAATATTGTGGATATCGATTTACAGGGTGGTCTTGACGATCTCGGTAATCTGGTGCCGGGCACCGCTCTTGTTGCCAGCATTACGCAGTTGAACTTCACAACATCAGAGCACAGCACCTCAATTGAGGAGCGGCTAGAGATCACCGACTATCAAGCTAATTACATGGTGCGCATCAACACTGAGACAGGTTATGTGGCGGGGTTTGGCTTGGGCGTAGAGTCGCTCCCGGGTGGCGGCTCTACATCGGCATTCATAATCAACGCTGACGCATTTTACGTGGCCGATGCCGGCTTTGAGGAAAGCGGGCAAGCTATTTTTGCTGTTAGGACCACGCCCTATGTAGACCCCACCACTGGGGCGATTTTGCCAGTGGGGATCTATCTGAACGGTCAGGTATTCAACAGTGCCCAGGTTGACACACACCATATAGCGGGCGCCGCGATTGCGCGCACCTGGGGCTACGGTGGCGTAACCTCGCTTGTTAGTCACGAGACAAATGCCCCACTAGGCCTTTCATTTACTGGTGCAAAAGAAGGGGGCACCTACCTCATACTTGCCGACATTAGAGGCTACACGGGCACGGTGCCAGCCAGCGGCAACGGGCATTATGGCGAGATGCGCATTAATGGCGCCTGGGCTTTGTCTGAAGGGCGGACAGGCTTTGTAGTGGGCGATGGTCAATCCAGCAACCATCAGTTGAATGCTCAAGGTTTGGTATACTCGGCAGCCGGCGCCCCCATTGATTTATCCAGCAATGTTCGTTGGAAGCAACTCAGAACGCTTGACAATACAGCCAATGGCGTAGGCACCTTTCAAGCGGTTTGGTCAATTGTAATTTTGGAGATACTAAGGTGATTCCGATAGACGAACGTAGGTCCAAAGAGTTTGTGGTTTACGACGACGACACCGGTGAAATTGTGATGGCGGCCAAATGCCCGGTATTTGAAGTAGCCGAAATGCTGGAGAGTGTGCGAAATGCCCCTTGCACCGCTCGAGCAGGTGGGGGCAAACGTAAGCTTGGAGCGGTGCGTATGGATGGCGGCATGAGACCTGAAGATTTCAAGGACAACCGTGTGGACAAAGACGGCGAAGGCAAGCCCGTTGTCTCGCGCAGGCCCGAATCGCCGCCCGGCCAGGCATAGCGCTCTTTTGATTTGTCTGCTATAATCAATGCAACACTGACATTTTAACTTTTATGGAGACTCCTGAAATGAGATCTTTTGTCAAACTTTCCATCCTACTTTTGTTCATCGTCGCAACTATCGGTTGCGCATCCACAGCATCTGTTGTCAACCCCGATTACGCTGCCTATCTCAAGGCAAAAGAGATCGCGAATGCCGAGCAGAAGCCCATCGTCTACTTCAAGGCGGTCGACGGCCAACCCATTCGAATCGAAGCTGCTGAATTTGCCGTATATGCGCCCAATGATGCAGTCCTTGATATCAGACCACTCGCGCCGCCCAAGAGCGGGCTTGAAAAGTTTGGCTATCTCGTCGGGCAGTCAACCAACCTGGTTCTCGGCCTAGCCGGCATATACAGGGATCTTGAAGTCTCCGAAGACAACATGAATGAACGCAGGTTTCTCTACGAAACCTTCGCAAACATGGACACCGGAACTTACTACTACGACTCCTTCAATCAGACCGGTAACTTCGGTGATGGCTCTGGTGACAATCGTGATAATGATCTGAGCACACATCAAACTGGAAACTTTGGTGACGGTGCCGGCGATAACCGCGAGAATGACTCCAGTCAGACCGGTAACTTCGGTGAAAACTCGGGTGACGGTCGAGACAACGACTCCAGCCAGAATGGCAATTTCGGCCAAGATATTCAGAATGGCCCACGGGACAATGACAATTCCGTGAACATGCCTCCGCTGCCAGACCCGCAGCCGATTGAACCCGGCCCTGGTTTCTGAGTAGAATTTTCAATCACGCTGACGGGGGCTTAACAGCCCCCGTTTTGCGGTCAACTGCCACAAGTTAAGGAACGTCATCATGACATTGGATATTTTAGTTTGGATTCTGGGCGCTGCCGGTGTATCGGTCGTCGCCTGGGGAATCAAGATGACGTTCATATGGAAGAACATGGACGAGCGCGGCAAGGAGATGAAGACGGCGCTAGCTGAATGTTTGAAGCGCTTGGATAACCCAGAGAAGTATGGCCTCGGTGCCAGTGGTTTGAAGAGCGTGCTTGAGCATCTGACGATCGTAGTGGAGAAAAATACGATGCAGTCAGACATGCAGATGGAAATCATGAAAGTCTGGATGAGGTCGAAAGACTGATGAAAACAATGGTGAAAGACAACGCAGCTGGATGGCTGCTTTCAATGCCCTGGCTCGCGGGCGCCATCCTGATCTACTTCTTCTATTTCGCAAGCACCCCGTTTGCCACACAGTCGCTAATGTTTGCGGCTATCAAGGTATGCGTCGTAGTGCTTCTCACCTGGGTTGCCGATCGCAGTCTGTTTTGGGGGAGTCCGCCGCACATCGCAGCCGAATCGGGAGCGTATTTGCCACAGATTCGTAGGGCGATACTCTTCATTGGTATTTGCCATTTGATGTCTATCGTATGAAGCCACTCCTACTGGCGCTCACTCTGCTTCTGGCAGCCTGTAGTGCCCCGGTCGAGTCTGGCCCACTCCCTCAAAATTCATATCGCTATCGAGCCGTTTTGATTAAGGAGGCTCGGGCGCTATATGGGCTTGACGCCCCTATTCCAATGTTCGCGGCCCAGATCCATCAAGAAAGCACCTGGGACCCGAAAGCCCAAAGTCGATACGCTTCTGGACTTGCTCAGTTCACAAAACCCACCGAAACTGATATGCAGCGCTGGTATGGGGAGACACTGGGCCCAGATGACGCTCTCAACCCCGTCTGGGCGCTCAGGGCGCTCGTTCTATATGACAAACGTATCAGGGCGCGTATTTCAAGCTGGGGAGCTTACACGCTCTCTGAGTGCGATCGGTGGGCGATGACACTTGCGGGCTATAATGGTGGCCCCACCTGGATAAAACGTGATAGGATATTGACTCGTGAAAACGGATTTGACCCCGACCGCTGGTGGGGGCATACTGAGAACTTCTCCAACAGAGCCGGCTGGGCGATGAAGGAGAATCGGGACTACCCGAGGAAGATTTTGTATCAACATGAGCCGCTCTATAGAGCAAACGGCTGGAGAGGAGCACCGGTATGTGGATAACACTTTTGGCAAAGCTGGGCTTTAGCGGGGTCAAGAAGCAAGGTTGGATCATCGGCCTAACAATCGGCGTGCTGGTTGCCGGTGGGGCCTTCGGCGCCGGCTACAAGTTTGCTCGCGATGAAATGATCCGAGAAACCTTCGCCGCAGCAAATCGTCGAATCGAGCAGGAGCGCACTGTTACCTTGCGCACCGCTAGGAAATTGGAAAAATCTCTGGAGCAGTTGGAGGATGTTGATTCATTCTTCGAGGACCAGAAAGAAAATTTGGAGCAAAAGTATGATGAGGCTACTGGCAACGATCGCGCTGTGTTTTCTGATGACGAGCTGCGGGACTATAATTCCGGCAATGAGCGGCCCGAAGGCCTTCATCCCTGAGTCATACATTAGGTTGTGCCCGCAAGACTTGCCCTCCGTTGAGACGGGCGACCTTAGCGCTGTTCAGCTCAACCATAAGGATCAACAAGAGCAGTATCACAACTGTGCCATTCGGCACGAGAAACTGGTCGAAACTCTGCGGGATCAACAAGTTATTGACTGACCGCGTATAATTCAAATAGACAACAATCTAACGTAGGAGCTGTTCATGAATATCGACCCCAAGAAGGAGCCGGTGGATAAGAATGCTTTCGCCAAGATTTTCAACGACGTAGAGGCTTACCCTGCATTGCGGGATGTTGCTTTGAAGTTGGGCGTTTCGGTGCAGACGATCAAGAATCGAGCAGGTCGCATGAAGAGGGCGCACGACAGGGGTAAGGATGCGCCCTACCTGGTTAGCCGCGTCACCCCAATGTCGGAGTCTGAATTCAAATTGCACGCAGACTGGACGGAGGAGGATTGCATCACGGAGCTATTGCGTATTGCTGAACTCGACCCTGAACGTTTCCTCACCCGCAACTACTTCCGAAATGAATCTCAAGTTTCTGAGGCCACCTGGACCCGCTACTTTGGGTCGTTCGCAGAATTCAAGAAGCAAGCAGGCATCACGCCGCCCCGGGCAATCAAGAAGCTGGAGCGCGAGATCGGCAAGCATGTTTCGCTTGACCACTATCGGCGCTTGAGCGAGGAACGCATGGCTTATGGCGACCGCTACAACTACGAAAAGGGAAGCAAGGGGCAGTGGAAGACAATCCTGGTCGGCAGCGACCTGCACGATGTAGAGTGCGACCGCTTCTGGCTGCGAGCCTTTCTTGAGGCGGCCAGACGAGTGCAACCAGACGTCATCTGCCTGAATGGCGATATCTTTGATATCCCCGAGTTCGGCAAATACTATGTTGACCCCCGCACCTGGGATGTGGTGGGCCGCATCAAGTTTGTGCATGAGCAGATACTTGGACCCCTGCGTGAAGCTTGTCCGAATACCACAATCGATTTGATCGAGGGCAACCACGAGTTTCGGCTGGTGAAGCACATGTGCGACCAGTCGCCAGCGATGATGACAGTGTTATCGGACCTGCACGGCATGACGGTATCAAAGTTGTTTGGCTTGGATCGGTTTGAAGTTAACTATCTCGCGAAAGCCGAGCTGGCTGCTTTCAATGTCAACGACATCAAAAGGGAGCTACAGCGGAACTACAAGATCTATTGGGACTGCCTGTTGGCGCACCACTTCCCGCAGGGGATGCAGATGCAGATGCCCGGGTGGAACGGTCACTGCCACTCCCACAAGGTCTGGTCACATTATTCACCAACATTTGGTTCATATGAATGGCAGCAGATAGGCGCCGGCCACGTTCGTGAGGCCACCTATTGTGCTGGCGAGAAGTGGAGTAATGGTTTTGCGATTGTGCATTGCAACACCATCACCAAGCGCAGCGTCTTCGACTATGTGTCGGTAGGCGATGTGGCGGTTCTGGGTGGGGTATTTATGGAGAGACGCGAAGGAGAGTAGATAGCTGCATGGGCAAATGCAACCCATCAATAAAAGGCTTTCTCAATGACCAAGAAACGTGATCGGCGTGGTAAATATGCGGACAAGCAGGGTGCGCTGTCCCCGGCACAACAATCTATTCAAGCTCTGACGGAGGCACAAGGGCACTACATTCTTTCCATCAAAAGCAACATCATCACATTTGGCATAGGGCCAGCGGGCACGGGGAAAACCTGGGTAGCCGCAGCCCTGGCCGCCGAAGCGCTGGAGAACAAATCCACTCGACGGGTGATCATCACCCGACCAACCGAAGATGCGGGCCGAGGTTTGGGTTTTTTACCAGGTGAGTTGGCGGAGAAGTTTGAGCCGTATTTCGCCCCGCTGAGAAAGGTATTTACGGAGCGCTTGGGCGCCAGCCAAACCGAGTATTGCCTCAAGCGCAACAGAATCGAGATTCTGCCGCTGGAGCATATGCGGGGCCATACGTTCGATAACGCCTTTGTGATTCTCGATGAGGCACAGAACACCACGCCGACCCAGATGAAATTATTTCTGACCAGGATCGGCAAGCATTCCACCGTTGTGATCAACGGCGATGTATCGCAGAAGGATATAGTGACGGAGGGTTTGGATGATGCCGTCGACCGCATTGGCGATGTTGCCGGTGTGGAGGTGGTGAGATTTCAGTTGGACGATATCGTGCGTTCGGGTATCGTCAGGGAGATCCTATTGCGCTACTCCAAGTAACGTAGCGACGGACACTACCAGTTGGTTTGTTACGGTTCAACCGCGATGTTACTATCAGCATGTCTATAATAGAAGCAAGCAAAGCACTGACTACGACGGAGACTAGGTTTGACTGGATACGCGCAGCATTTAGCATCGCATTTAGGCGAGTTCCACGGGGCGCATCACCGCACTCCGTGGAACTCTGCCATTCAGGAAAGCATGGCTGACAAATGGCTGCAACTGGATCGGGATCAAGCAAACCTCCGTTGGTTCGACTATTTGGGCGTTCACCCAACCACCCTCACGTATTACTTTGCACACTGCTGGGAAGCGGTGCATAAACTGTATTGGCGTCGGTGCAGAGATGAACGTTCGGCGGAGTTTGTGCGCCCCTGGAGGGGAAACGATCCCATGCTGCGAAGCACACATGCGGTTACTTGTTTGTGGCGTGCGCGCCAGACCGCGGACTCACTGAGCTGCCGCTACCCTGTGTTTCTCAATTCCTGTTACAAAACCTCTACCGATCGGGGCTGGGGCCGCATGCCGCAGCCGAATCACATGTATTCAGAGGCGATGCTTGAGTCAGCCCTTGACGCCTGGGAGAATGAAAAAGGCGCGTCAATTCAATGGCCTACAAGTCCTCAGTTTCGTCTTTACAAAAGGGGAGGCTACAGTAGTGTGCAGCGCCGCTTTATTGTTTGGCTCTGTAATCAAATTCGCCAGCGTGAGAGCAAGATCCATACGCTGGCAACCGCACTGACTCGAAGACACTTGTCGCCCGAGATCGTGGCAGGCGTCTTCGGAAGTGAGCAACTGAAACGGGCACAACGCCTCATAAAAGGAAACCGCAAATGAAACCGCAAATGAAACCGAAGCAACTGCATTTAAACAAAAGGCAATCGGAGAGCAGCTCTGCTCTGAAAGACCGATTCAATCATCAAAAGCGTCTGGAAAACGCCATTGGGCGAAACATCTGTTTTTGGAATTTGAATGGCGTGAAGCAAAGGGGGCAGCTTCTTGGTGCAGACCCCTTCACAATCACAATCCAACTGATTGATGAGGATGATCTAGAGCAAATGCCAAGTGAGACTTTCATAATCTTCAAACATGCGATCCTCGGATTCTGCGTAGAAAATAAGGAGTGATCAATCTCGGTGCATTGGTAGTAATGGGGCTGGTGGTGTCTTTCGTCGCCATGCTCCCATTTCTAGCTTGTGTTTTGTATACACTGTTTTTACTGTGGAGAAACGGCAGTGGCTCATAAATATGAATTCGATGAGGCTTATCAGAAAAAGATCCTGACGCTGATGCTTAGGGATGCGCAGTTCAACCAGCGCACCGAAGGCCTTATCTTGCCAGAGTATTTCGAGAATGCGATTTTCGGCAGCATGGTTCGCGTGTTGCAGGATTACTGGCAGAAATATAAACGCATCCCGTCTCAGGCTATATTGGCGACGGTGATGAAACAAGCCCGGGCCGACAAAGTGATTCGGGATGAGTTGTTCACCGACGTAATCACCCTGCTGAAAACCTTGCTATCCGAAAAGGTGACAGACCGTGAGTTTGTGATTAATGGCGTTGAGGAGTTTGCGCAACACCAGGCTATGGAGAATGCGATACTCACGGCCGCCGAGCTACTGGAGTCCTCTCGCGATTACGCCAAGATCGATAAGGTGATCAAGAGCGCACAAATGGTCGGCGCCGCAGCAGAGGAGCCAGCCTACGACTTCTACAAGCGCATTGAGGAAAGGACTGAGGTGCGAAAGGAGAAAATGGCTGGCGTTTTTGTGCCGCAGGGCATCACCACCGGTGTTCGCCAGATTGACAAGCTGCTCATGCACAGAGGGTGGGGCCGCAAAGAACTTTCCTGCTTGATGGGTCCGGCGAAATCGGGCAAGTCAATGGGTTTGATAGGCTTCGGCTTGAATGCTTCCCGGGCAGGCTACCATGTGATCTACCTATCGTGCGAAGTTTCAAAAGAAATCATCGCTGAGCGATCGGACGCAAACATTTCCGATATCCCCATCAACGATCTTGAGGCGGGAATGGGTATTGTGAGGTCTAAGGTTGAGACTGCGAAGGCGAAGGCCGGCAGCTTTGACCTTTACGACTTTCCACCAGGCTCGCTTACAGCTACCGACATTCGACGCCTGCTCAACAAGATGGAGGCAAGGGGCAAGAAATATGACCTGATCATTATTGATTACGCCGACATTATGGCTCCCGAGGTGCGAGTGCGTGACGACTCCATCGAAAACTCCAAACAGATTTACCTGGGTCTGAGGGCTGTGGCGCACGAATTCGACGCCGCGGTGCTTACGGCTACCCAAACGAATCGGGAGGGCTTCAAGGCGACTGTGGCCGGTATGACGCATGTTGCGGACGACATTAACAAGGCGCGGACGGTCGACCTGTTGATATCAATCAATAGCACAGAGGATGAGCGGGCTCGCGGCGAGTGTCGATTGTATTTCGCCGCGTCCAGAAATCAAGAAGGCGACATGACCATTCGCGTGAAATCGGCAAAGGAAAAGGGCAAGCTGATTACAAAAGTCATCGAGTTGATGTAGGCGTGAGTGAGCTGATGGAAATGCTGGAGCAGATCGAGATGGAGGATTTCCTCGACTATGAAGGTGTCGATTACATAATCAGCACCGGCTCCAGCGGTGTCCAGCTCAACGTGAGGGAGTGCCCATTCTGTGGCAACTCACGCTCAAAGGTCTACATCAGTCAGGAAACGGGGTTAGGCAATTGCTTTGCTGGCAGCTGTGAAAAGGGAACGTTTAACAAATGGGGATTTATCCAAGCGTCCATCGGGCTAAGCAATAGCAAAACCTTCCTGTATATCAAACGCCTGGCGCAAGACGTGGGTTGGCGCCCCAAGCGAGAAGCCGTCGCCGTGCATGAGCCTGGTCTGTTGCAGCTTCCATCAAACTGTTTGAAGCTGCCGATCAATGGGCGCAACCTCAAATACCTCGACATGAGACTGATCAATATGGATCTTGTGAGGTATTTCAGCCTGCGTTACGCTCACAAGTCCTGGTTCACCTACAGGGATTGGGAGACGGGCGAGGAGAAGTTCCAACTGTATGAGCGGCGCGTCATCGTTCCCATTTATGATATGCAGGGTAAGATGGTGTCGTTTCAGGGGCGAGATATCACCAATACTTCTGACAAAAAATATCTCTTCCCGCCTGGCTTTGCCTCGACCGGCGTGCATCTATTCAACGGTCAAAACGCAATACCCGGAACGAAAAGGGTGATATTGGCAGAGGGGGTCTTTGACGTCATCTCAGCCAAGAAGGCGCTCGATACGGATGTGAATATGCGGGATGTGATCCCTCTCGGCACATTTGGAAAGCATCTGTCGAATGACCAGTTCGCCAAACTCATACAGATGAAAAGGAACGGCTTAGAGGAAGTGACCATCATGTGGGACGGCGAGAAGGTAGCCATCTCTGACGCCATCAAGACGGCGGCAAAGATTGTCGCAGCCGGGCTGAAAGCGAGAGTGGCTTTTCTGCCAGCGGGGAGAGATCCAAACGACATCACCGTGACACAATTCCTACAGTGTTTTCGTGTCAGCGTTGGCTACACGAAGACGGCAGCTGTGAGGATGATCAGCAAAGCGCATTCATTGTATATATAACGCATACGTGACTATTTTTCCCTGGGTTTACCCACTGAGATGACTATTTTTCCCAAGATATAATAGCTATGATGCAAATCACACTGACTGACTGAGGATTAAATCATGACAAAAGAAACGAAGGTTCAACAATTGGATGAGTTGATGAAGTTCGCAACCGGGCATTGCCAGGAAAACGAGTTTGACCCCGACCGCTCAATGAAGGGCGACAACGCTTTCTATCACCATTGCGATGCATACGCTGGGCGACCCTCCTACGCAGTGTGTCTCTACAAGCTTCACGCCGTCGATGAAAGTCGCCTGCATGCTGACGACTCCTGCTCGAAGGTGATCGGCATCAACCAATGTCCGGCGGTTGCCATGCGAGAGCAAGAGAGGCAAGCTGGTCGCGCACTCTACTTTATAGATCGCAACTTGCAGCGCGCCGAGATCGATGCTCAGATGAGCCAAACAATGCGGGATCTGCGGATGCGACCTGGTTATGACGAGGGTCGACCACTTGCGCCACCCAAAAAGCGCCCTGGTATGCAGTTGGATATCAGACCTGCTTCGAAAGAGGCCGCCTCTCAATTCGAAACCCCTGGGTTGAGGATTGAAGGCGACAGCTTGCTTCAAAAAGCAATAAACAATCGAGTGAAAAAGGAGATGGATAATGCTTCCGATGGACGGTGATCGAATTTACGACCTTCTGCAAAAGATCAAAGGGCTATCCAGCACAGCTCTGAAAATCGAAACCTTGAGCCAGTATGCTGACGACAAAGGTTTGCGCAACACTCTGGTTGCCGGCATGGACCCAAGCATTCGCTTTGGGTTCAAGCCGGCCTGGAAGGATTTCAATTTCAGTGGGGAAGGCAATCCCATGAATATGGACAATCTGGGGATGAGTTTTTGGATCAACTCGAAGGCCACGCCGATGGACAAGAAGCGGAGGCTGCGCAAAGATCGGAAGAAAATGTCAGAGAAATCCGCCCGCCTGTTGACCTCAATTCTGTTGAAGAAGTTGGACTTCGGCATGGGCAAGACCTATGTCAATCAAGCCATCCCTGGTTTGATCTCCACCTTTGACGTAATGCTGGCGAAGCCGGTAGTTGAGCGCCACTTGCAGTTCCCGATGACAGTCGAGCCAAAGTATGATGGCATGCGCTTGATCGCATCCTTCGACGATACTCTCGGTCGCTACAAGTTTTACACCCGCGCCGGTCACGACGTCGGGGTTCTGGATCTGCTTCAAGCGCCTCTTGAGAAATTGATCGAGTTGCTTGGTCAGCACTACGCTTTCGACGGCGAGATTGTCACAGGCAGTTTCAGCGAAACCATGTCCGACGTGCGCAAGATGGATAAGCAGGTCGCCAAAGCTACGTTCCGCATCTTTGATATTCTGCCGCCGGATTTCCTGGGAATAGGCACGCTTGAGTGGATGGATCAAACGCATCGGCGCAAACTGCTGGAGTCTGCATTCAGGCCTAACGGGGTGTATATGGATATCACCGCCGGTAGCGGCGCCACCCTGATGATTCCGCCGGTCTACAAGGTGAATTCCGAGGCTGAGATTTACAACTACTACAACGCCTTCCTGCGTGACGGCCATGAGGGTGCGATGATCAAAAAGCCAGACGCCCCCTATGTGCGCAAGCGCTCCTTCTTTTGGATGAAGGTCAAGCCGAAAGAGACTGATGATCTGCGAGTGATTGGTGGTTTTGAAGGCACTGGCAAGTTTGAAAATAGCCTGGGTGGCTTGATCGTGGATCGCAAAGGCGTTCAAGTGCGCGTCGGTGGCGGCTTCACCGATGCTGACCGCGAATTGCTTTGGGCTCAGTTCTGCGAGGACGAGTCTGAGGGTGAGGATCATGCGGGTCGCATCATTGGCCGCCTGATCGAAGTCAGCTACCAGGAGGTGACGCCAGACGGTTCGCTTCGGCACCCCGTATTTCATCGCGTTCGCAACGACAAGGTGGAGGCTTCATTCTGATGAAAACAATAGTCACACTGACCGGCCCAAGCTGCTCTGGCAAATCCACGATGGCCAAAGAGCTTGGCAAGCTTGGCATCCCCGAGTTGGTCTCACACACCACTCGAGAGCAACGGCCCGGGGAGGTTGAGGGCATTGACTATCACTTTGTGACGCCATTTGTGTTTGACATGATGCAATCGGAGGGGCAGGTCGTGCAGTCGGTCGTGTTTGGCGGCAATAAATATGCCACCATGAAATCGGAGATCGAAGTGCATGGCGGCGATTGTTGCATCGTGGTTGAGCCGACCGGTGTTCGTCAATTTCGAGACTATGCCAAAGCCAATGAGGGGTTTGACGTCTTTGCCGTCTATGTGCAGAATTCATTAGTCACCTTGACGGTGCGGATGCTTTTGCGGGTGTTGAAAGATGCACACCCAAGTCGCCACGATTATCACGCTATGCGTCTGCGCAACCTCGTTGAGACTGAATTCCCAACCTGGGGAACGGCGGCTCAATATGAC
>Ga0114923_10002654_pt1 | contig 12076 bp, 20 predicted proteins | sample SumtaG_FD_89578 | JGI IMG/M metagenome (GOLD analysis project Ga0114923, IMG submission 89578) | Deep subsurface microbial communities from Indian Ocean to uncover new lineages of life (NeLLi) - Sumatra_00157 metaG | ecosystem: Environmental > Aquatic > Marine > Oceanic > Sediment | place: near... | reverse complement strand
GTTATCCCGATAGATGGCAGGCGTACCATCGATCAGGGTGAACAGCGCAACGAAGTCTGCCGGCAGTGGCGCCTCGAAGGCATAGCCACTATCGCCGGCAGGTGCAACACCCGTCAGCTGGGTCATCAGCGAGGCGTACCTGGGCTTTACAATCTCCAGGCAGTAATCGACTGCGTCTTCATCGTAAAGAGCGTCGAGATCTCGGCGGGTAGCGGCATCATCGGTGTCCGTTAACAGTCGCCGCTCACCGAGCAGTTGCAGAGAGCCGTTGAATAACGACAGCTTTGTGGCCATGTCCTACCTCATCAGTTTGCGACCTGCATACCTGCCGACTGGATATGGTCGGTAATGTACTTGATCGCTTGTACCTGGGTGTTGAAACCCTCTTTCACGACATCACCGTTATGCATATCGCATACTGCGAACTTCCGCACGGTGCCGAAGTGGCGAACAACATAGTCATCACCGATCACAATTTCCTTCGCGATCTGCGGTGCTGACAATTCAATCCAGTCATAGATCTGCACGTTGATCTCCATCGTTACCGTGCGTCGAATGACTGCCATCGCAACCCAGGATCCATCTTCCGCAGTACAGCGGATCAAGTCGAGATCCTTGAAACGGGTGGCCATGAATGTCCAGGTCTTCTTGTCTTCGACCTGGTCCTGGTTGTAGTGGGATGGGAGGAAACAAGCCCAGTTATTATGCATCTGTTCCTGGGTCTTGACGTCACCTGGTTTGACAGGATTGACGGGGAGCCGTACCTTCTCGGGTGCGGCTGCTTGTACTGCTTTCTTTACTACGGCTTTTGGTGCCGCTTTCTTAGCTGCTGCTTTCTTTTTAGGTGCAGTCATTCTACTGGTCTCCAATATAAAAAGGGCCAGCGATCAACTGGCCAAAAATGACCAGGCCCCTCCGGAGAGAAGGGCCTGATCCCCAGTTACTATCGGGTCTTAGACCAGTGTTACATCGCCGTTAGCAGCGACCACGGTAACCAAGGTAAGGTTACTTGTGAGTCCGCTAACCAGCACCTGGTCACCAACCTTCAAGCCCTTATCAATACCATCATCGATATAACCTGCAGCGATGATTGTGGCCAAGGCAGTGGCTGGTTCGATGTAGTTCCAAACCGAGCCTCCGGTCTCGCCCACGTTGGCTTGAATAAGGTTCAAGTCTTCTGAAGTGTAAGCCATGTTATCAACCCCCTATGTGGTGTTAACAGGGAAGGCAGCTGTATCATCGTGCGTCATCTTGACCACGCCGATGTCCTGCAGCAGCTTGCTACCCATGAAGGTTGTGGCACGCGCCCACGACTTGTCGTTCTTTCGGTCGTAGCCCACTTCGGTGCGGATATTTTCAATATCGCATGCATGGCCAATGGCCGCTTTCGCATGCATGAAGCAATCCGCAGTAGCGGTACCCGTGCCTGGGAGGCCTGCGTCCACAATCCAGTTGACGCCGTACCAGTTGAAGGCACGAGATTTACTTACATTCTCGAAGCCTTTCAGGTTGACGAAGTCGCTTGAAGTGAATTGACGAAAGCCCATCAGTTGGCCACAGAAGGCAGGCGTGATAATAGCGAATGGCTCTTCATCCAGGGCAAAGTTATTCGCGAGAATAGTCCTTGCATCGGAAACCAGTGCTACGGTTGCTGCTGCTGCGCCACCTGTCCAGGTAGTGGAGGCGGTGTTGAGTTCGGTGTAGATGTCATCATCGATCTTTCTGTTGATGACCTTCATCGAGGTCTCTTGCATAATCCGACGACCATCACCCTGGGACGCATAGATGTTGAATCTCGTGCGTTCCGGAACATCGTGCCACTCTTGGAGTAACGCGGTGAACTGGTTCAGATTGTCGGGGCGAGTTGGAATGTCACCATTCACGCCACGAGTGGTTGCAGTCGCACCTCCGGAATCCGCGACGAGGAACGTGGCCTCGTTGCCATTGATTTCGGTCTCTACGGTGGTCGTGCGACGAGCCAGACTCTGGCCCTTCTCAAAACCCATGACGACTTCCTGGCGAAACATTTCTTGGAAGGCTGTATCAGCCATAGAAATCTCCTGTTCAGTTAGTGGTCAGTTAACCGCTTTGTCGGAGGAGGCTCTAATGTCAGGTCTGCCAGGGAGGCCGTGTTGTTCGGGGCTGGCTCGTTGAGGTTGAGGGTCGTTCTCAGCGTCGATCTCGATGATAGATCATGGATCCGGAAATGCGCAAGGGGTGAGCCAAAAGAAAATCCCCGCTACCTGGTTGCTGCCAGGGCGGGGATAGTGCGCGAAATCAGCGAGTCACATGGCCAAGGATCCGCGGGGAGCTGCTCGAGAACATCAGCTCCCTGTTGCTCAATAAAAACGCCCCGCTGTCCATACGACTGGAGCGGGGCTGAAAGGTCGCACACAAGTTCGACCCTGCCCAGCGGATTACTAAAACACCAGGCAGGTCAGCAGTTTACTGCGAACCCTCGAACTGGTCAATCATGGTTTGAGCGTTCATGTACTCCTGCTGGGCCGACTTGTCCTTGTGCCAGGCAACCGAGTCATCACGCATGCGGGTCTTCGCGGCCTCGACCACCTTACGCGCATCGTTCAGCGTAGCCTCGGCGCCACCCTTGATCGGATCCATCGGTGTGATCTGCCGATCGACATTGACCAACCAGGTCATGTACTCGGGGCAGTTCATGATGCCGCGGCCATCGGGCATCTTGGCCTGCTTGATCGCGTCACGGACTGCCTCCGGTAGCAGGTTGAACTGGTTGGTGGCTCGGTTCATATTGATCTGATACTCAGGCCCCCAGTTCTCCTTCGCGATCTTCATGAACTCCTGGGCATCCAGGTTGTCCTGGACATGCATCTGCTCGACCACCTTGTCGGTCTCACCCATGTAGGTACCCATCAGCTCGTTCAAGGCCTCGTTGGAGATGTTGTACTTGTGAGCGACCTCGGCCACCGGACCCATCATCTCGACATCCATCTCGGACAGCTCACGCTCGGATCCGGTGAAGTCATAATCCTCGTGCTTGAGCGGGATGTCATTGGCCAAGCGGAAGTCGCTCATCTGCTCTTCGGTTGCATCCTCTGGTAGGCCGAGCGATACCTCGCCGGCTCGAATCTTGTCGTGTGCCTGGAACGCTGACTCCATGAATTTGTCCTGGTCGGTGTAACGCTCGAGGCGCTTACCCCAGTCTTCGTTCTCGCCGGCCAGGTTGGTGCGCCAGGTATCGCCGGCACCGGATCCACCGTCACCACCGTCACCATCGCCATCCCCATCACCGTCACCATCTCCACCTTTGCCGCCGTCACCGTCACCATCGCCATCGCCTCCATCACCGCCATCGCCATCGCCGTCACCACCACCACCATCACCGCCATCGTCGCCGGCAGCTGCTCTGTAAACGTGGCCACTGAGCCACCTGTTATTCATGTGTTTCACTGGGTATTCTCCTATTATGGATTGTTGTCTTCAGCATCTTCCTCACCGACATTTCTGCGCCGTTGTCGGAAGATTTCTTTGCCTACGAACACGCGGCCATTGATGAAGCCGGTCTCGTCGGGGGCGCCAAACTGAATGGGTTGGATGTCCATCAAGCAGATCTTCTCGCAGATAACTTTGATCGCGATGGCTTGCTGTTCGGGTTCGGCATTCTCTTCTGGATCCGCTGTCATTTGCAGCGCGACCAACTCATGCCTTTCAAGGACTGGGACCTCGAAGACATTGAATTTCTTCTTCATTTTTTACCTCATATTGGAGTCATATCCCTATGCTTCTTGAAGCCGTTGCCCTGGACGTCATACGGGTTCGACAGGTTGGTGGCCTCGTCGGACTTGTCATCCTGGTCCCGATTGTAGTCGGGCTTCGGCGTGTCGGCGCCACCAGGTACTGGACGTTGTTGTTGTTGCTCTGGCATCAGTACCTCCTGCGCCTGGGCGTGATTGGACGTTTCTTCTTTCGATCTGGCATTACGCTGCCTCCGATGCAGCTTGCTCAGTCGCCTGGGCTTGAGCTGCTTGCTGTTGTTGCTCGGTCATGGCCTTCACATCTTCCAGGCTACGCAGCCATTTTTCTGGTGCTCCGGATCCCTGGATTGCATCGCGTAGGCTGACGCCAAAGTCCACATGGTTGGCCACGGCTGGGTCGCCGGCTGCTGCTGTCTCCAGGAGCTGCGCGACCTGCTGGAACTGCTGGACCTTCTTCTCCTCGTCGGCTTCGGACAATGGTGACTCGAACTTGAATCGGATCGCCTGGCCGAGCAGGGATTTCGGGATGTCCTGGGGTGATCCCAGGAAGCCATGCTTGAGCGCAGTCTCGAAGGCCAGCTCACACATGCGGCCTGAGTACTCGTGCTCGATCGGTGCGAACAGCGGCAGGTTCTCCCTGCGGAATTGCTTCATCCGTTCGCTGACTTCGTAGGCTGTCATCTCCCGACCGATGTCAGGCATGTTGATCTTGTTGACGTAGAACGCGGCCTGCAGGACCTCGACAATTCCCTCGCGCATTTCCATGCCGAGCGGGAAGCCCTTGCTGTCCTGGACCAGTGGCCGCAGGCTGGCGCCGAGGCGCTCGTCGTAATCTTCGGACACGAACGTGATGCCATCAGGGTAGAGATTCGCATCTCCGCGGATGACATTCTCGGTCGCAATAATAGGCGGTCTCGCGTGACGTTCCCCAGCTTCCAATAGTGTATGAGTCATCGCTTGAAGGGTTCGAGCGTCTGGGAGACCTACCACAGTTGCAGGCGAGTACGCATACGGGCTGCAAGCAATGGTCTGGAACCGAGGCACGATGTATCGAGGGTGCATGCTGCCACCGATCTCGAGGATGGTCTCGGTCTGCAGGTCGAGCGTCAGCTGGACCCGCGGGAATCTTTCGAGCATTGGATCGTCGTACATGCGCGAGGTGATGTCGAAGTGGTGAATCGGCACCTCGTGGAATGGCTTGTCCTTCAGGTTCTTCTGGTGCTCGATCGGCATGTTATCGACGCCGTAGTACTGCGCCATCTTGTACAGCGCGATGTCTTCCTTCCTGACCACGCCATCGACCTGGCCATTCTCATCGTCCCACCAGGCGATGTCCTTCATGTGCCAGGTGCGGAACAGTAGTCCGGACGCCTGGCGATTCAACTCGATCGACATCACGCCATTGCCAAAGGTGACGTAGTCGTTGTCCATCTCCTTGGTGGCCCTGCGGAAGTTGGCGTTGCGCTGGTTCATCAGCATCATCAATCGCTTGGTCGCCCACTCGAGCCACATCTTGCCCTCGTGATCAGGCTCGTCCTCGATGCCGATCGCGAACCACTCACCATCACGGAGCATCGCCTCGAGGCTGTTGGCCAGCTCACGGCGAATCAGTAGTGGTTGGGATGACGCCAGGGAATCGGTCAGCTCTTCACCGATGTAATGGGTCCGGAGAAAATCGTTGCGCTCGGGGTAGAAGTTTTCAGCCAGCTCCTGCCACAAACTGAGCACAGGGTACTGCTTCTCGAACCGCTCTCGAGAGAACTTCCGGAGCATGCCAGGCGACATCGTCATGACTTAACCCAGGGCTGAAGATTTGTCGAGTACGCTGCCTGATCGACCAGTGCCGGCACGGCGCATTGCGATTGCCTTCTGCGCTGCGATACGGCTGGTCGTTGACATGGATCCGGTCGGGGTTGATTCGGCCAGCTTCCTGGCTTCCTCTTCCTGTTGCGCCTTGGCTTCCTTCTCGGATTTCAATGCGTCTGCCCTGGCCTGCTGGGATTGTTTCTCGGCTGACTTCCTGGCTTTGTCGGCATCCTTGCTGCTCTTGTGGGCGGTGTACGTCGAGACCGCGGCCATCACTGCTGTTGCTGCCATTATGCTATTGCTCCGGTGGTTGGTCCTCGCGCTGCTGCGCGACCAGTTCTGCGGGATGCCTTCTGCCGCTGTGCTGCGACATTCGTGGCTACCTGGGTGGATCCAAACGCGGAGGCGCCACCCATAGCCTTCGCCTTCAAGCCAGAGGCTCGGGTGTCTTGCTTGATCCCCTGGGTCTCGTACTCGATTTTCTGGACTTGGTAAACGGACTTGCCCTCACGGCCTGCCTTGCGTTGTGCAGTGGCCTTGGCGGCAGCTCGGTTATCGACACGGTGATCATCCTTGCCGCGGGTACTGAAAGCTGTGCGTGGTGCCTTGTAGTGGAACTCCCAGTTGCGTGGATCGTCGGCGCGGTTGCCGGTGTCTTTGAGGAAGTCGCTGAAGCCTTTGCGCTTATCGACCTTGCCGCGCTTGTCGAGGATGTTGGCGCCGGCTACGAATTTGTCTTTGCCTTTGAGCTTGCCGGTGTAGTCGAAGTCCTTGGTTCCCCTGGTTTCCTTCTTCCTCTTTTTATTGAAAACGTCTTCAGCGGCCTGTCTCTTGATCGCTTGTTGCCGGCGCCTCTCCTGATCTCGTCGGTCTTGTCGGCCTTCACCGCCACCGCGACCAGGGCCACCGTTGCCACCGCCGCCGCCGCCGCCGCCACCGCCGCCGCCACCGCCACTATCACCTTGGCCGTTTTCCTTCAGGCCTCGATCCCAGCTCATCCAAAACATGACTTAGTAGCCCGAGTTTTTCTTGGAGACCTTAGTCCCTCCGAAGCCATCGCCAGCCTTCAGCGGTCTCGGTGCGCCTCCATGGCCATCACCGGCCTGGTCGTTGTAGGTGTCCTTGAACTGGCCACCACCACTACCATCATCGTTCTTCAGGCCTGCGCTTTCACGCCTCACTCCCTTGTTGGAGCCGAAGCCAGACAGCTGGCCTGAGTCGAAATTCTTGCTTGCGGGTTGGTCGGCACCAGGTTTGGCACCTCCGGTATTCTGCTTCTTGGATCCGTAGTTTGGCATTACAGTACCCTCTCCCAGTTTTCTTCAGTTAGGTGGAAATCGAGTTTCTCAAGTAGAGACCGGAAAGGGTAATCAGTCTTCATGTGTATCGTCAAGATGTCAGCTCCAAGGTTTTTTAGATCCAGAGCTGCGTGTTTGATCAATCGGTAGCCAGTCGTTCCACCTCGATAGGCTGGGTCGATGTACATAATATCGTTGACGGCCAGCGTGGTTTGTTTGTAGTGCAGGCCTGTCATCACGATGCTGACGAAGTAACCGATCAGCCGGCCTGGTGCTGGTGGACCATCAGCCTCGGCCACCGACCGCGCCGTGAAGATCCGGAGCAGGCCAGCCTCCTCGAGGCCCTGGTACCGCTCGAGATCTGGGTCCAGGGGCTTGATCGCTTTGTCGGTGGCGATCTCAACGTAGTGCGCGTCGAGCAACGGGATTGCTTCCTCGTAGCAGTCGTCCCACTTCTCAACCTGGTAAGTGATCACCCGTTGATCCTCCCGCACGGCTGACAGTAATCCTTCAGCAGTCGGCCATGCTCACACTTGTTGCCGGCCCATCGATCGAGCGCGTCCATCATCGTGATCTTCGGTACCTCCTCGTGGCCATACGCGCCAGTCGATGCAGCGGCATTCACTCTGACCGCGCACCAGTAGACCAGGTGCCGCGGCAGCTTCCAGGCCACCCACATTATGAATTTGTTTCCGTATCTCTCATACCATTCTGCCAGTCGTGCTCTCATCGGTTTGCCCTCCTCGAGATCTTGGCCAGGTCACGGCGCCTGCGTCTACGTCGAACGCTCGGCCAGAACCAGGGTGAATAGTCGCTACGCGATCGCGCACCGTCCTTACATTTATTCTTTCGATGCATTGGCACTGAACTTCTCCTCGGTTAGTTTCTCCAGCTCGTCCAGCTGTTCAAGCCCGATGCCGGCACGGTCCATGATCTCAGGCATCATCAGCTTGGCGGCGACCTCTTGGATGTCACCCTTGACCAGCCAGACGTAGGCCTTGGTGAAGACGGTGGTGGTGCCGTTGCGATCATGTTGAATGCCGGCGACCAGTTCAGGGTTGATGAAGATTATGCCGGCGTCCTGAATGCCACGGCCATCCTCGAACTCGACCAGGATAGTCATCGCTCGATGTCCACGATCAGGTGGATCCGGTCCTCTTCCATCATGTTGATCACGGTGTGCATCTGACGCACATCGGTCTCCCACATCTCGCCGGTCTCCATCTCCTGGACATTGCCATCGATGATGAAGAGATTGTCACCACCTCCCACGACCACCAGGTGGAAGCGTCGATAGAACTCAGGCACCGGACCCTCGTCCTTGTGCGGGTGAATCGTCTGCATGTATGGCAGCTTCGTCATGATCACACGGCCCAGGCGCAGCGGACTATCCAGGTGCCGCATCTCGTCACTCGACAGCAGGTACGCCAGGTTGTTCGCGATCTGCAAGGTGGCCGGCATCAGCTCACCAGCTGGGTAATCCTCGCAGGCAATCTCGACATGCAGATCCTGGAGCGAGGCAGTGTGGTAGTTGACCGGACCACGCAGGATGATGTCCTGGGTGTCAACGTGCGGGGATCCAGGGAACAGAACCCTGGGTGATTTGCCCCAGAGCAATGGCTGACTGTGCAGCTCCTTGTGGATGGGATCGACGTCGAAGGTGTTGCCGACACGGTGGAAGTGAGGCTTCTTGAACCGCTCTCTCATGACTTGGCCCAGCCGTTTATCCAGATCTTGAAGTTGTCCCAGGGTGACCTGGTGATCATCAGCTGGCGCAGTGCCAGGATCTCAGCGTCCCGCTCGATGAGATCTTGCTTCAGGCCCAGGATGGTTTTGCCGTCCTCGTCCATACACCTGCCTCGATGCTTGGCCAGGTCAGCGATGTAGTGGACCTTGTCCTTGTCTGGGATATTCATCTGGGCGATCTCATCGATGCCTGGGTCCTTCGCTGCTTCGCTCATGCCGGCACCGGCAGCTGCAGGAAGACATGGCCAACGAACTGGCCACCCATCAGCTGGAAGGTACCCAGGTGCTTGAGATACTTCTCGTGAATCATGTGGCCGGTACCATAGATCCGGATCGTGTAGATGCAGGATGCATTGCTTGGATTCACCATCGCCCACAGGCAGGCCTCGTCGTGCTGGACCTGGACATCGAGGAACTCGGCGTCCTGGTGCGAATGGATGGTTTGCTCTCCCGCTTGTATCAGCGGGTACTTGTAAATCGTATTCATATCTTCCTCCGGATTCTCCGCTTCGTTGCGGAGCCTGTGTTGACTTTGACATTCTGGTTCTGCGCGTACTTGTGTGACCTGGCTGACCTGGGTGCCAAGTTGATCTTCGGTGGTATGCTCGGGCCGTGATCCCTCTTCACCATCTTCGGGAACAGCTCAGTGAATCCCCAGATCAGGGCATCAGCTCGGTCGGGTGATCTAAGCCCAACGTAGCCAGATTGTAACATGGCCATGAGCTGCTCCTCGACCTCGGGAAAGTACCCGATGTGATGGATGTTGCCCTGGTCATAGATGGCACTGATCGGCTCGGCTCTGACTTCCTTGCCGCGGCTGGCCGTGACTGCTGTGAATGGCAGCTTTGGATCCTGGGCCTGGATGACGGCGCGTACCATGTCGCCACCATAGTTGACCTCGCCAACAATCCGATCGGCGCTGTGCCTCTCGTATGCATCGGCAACGATCTTGCCCCAAACCTCGGGTGGTGCCTTGATCGATAGATCCTCGATCAGGTACCCATGCCCGTCAGTACCAAGGGCAACGACAACAATCCCGACTTCGTCTGATCGCTTGTCTTCTGGTCCCTTGGTGCCTGACGGATCCACAGCAACAACAACACGAAGCCACTGGGGTAGCTTCTGCCCTTCCTGGCCGAGCACTCTGTTTTGCGAGAGTGTCTCCTCAGTCCAGAGGGATCCATCTGTATCATCTGCCCACTGACCATAGAGAAAGCGTTTCTTCGCCGCTTCCCCCAGGGCCTCGAGTTGCGACAGGTACTTGGGATCCAGGTTCGCCGCGTTGCCATGCGGGTTCATTGTCAGGTAGTTGTAATCGAACTCGTTGCGCAGGTTGCGATGTGGTGGCTCCGGATCCTTCTTCGAGATGAATCGAATGTAGGACCAGTGTCGCTTGCTGGGCGGGTTCAGGTCGTAGTAGGCCTTCAGCTTCAGGCCCTTGTGATGTGCCACCAGGCGCTCGTCCTTGTCGAACTCGTCCCAGCTGGTCTTCTGTGCCAGCCTGGTCAGTGCGGTCTCGACTGACTTCCAGGGGATCTGGCTGCACTCGTTGAAAAACATCGATGCGTACTCGTGGCCCAGGACCTTCTCGACGCGCTTCTCCTCGTCCAGGCCACTGACCCAGATCTCGGATCCATTCGGCAGCTTGTAGTACCAGTCGGTCTTGTCGAGCATGTCGTCGGCGCTGGGCAGCTCGGGGAAGCACAGCCTCACGACTTTCGGGATGGTGTCCAGGCCGATGGCTGTCTTGCACACGTTGAAGCGGTAGCGGCAGATCAGGTGCCGTGAGTTTGGAACGGCACAGGCTCTCATGAAGATGGCGCGGACAATCAGGAAGGTCTTACCGGAGCGGGATCCACCACCGAGCGCACAGTGCGTGGCGTCAGCGGACAGGTTATTCATGGCCGACATTTGGTCGGTCGTTAGTTTGTACTGGAACTTCAGGGGCGCGTCAGCAGCTGGGCTGAAACTCATGGGCCTTACCTACAAGTTGGCATCCTGGGCGCAGTATTGTTGCACGACGATGATCCCACTGCCAGCCTTCTGGTGCTCCTGGTAGGCGTTGTAAAACTTCATCACCATGTCCAGGTACTTGCCCTTGTCCTTGCCGTACTTGATCTCGGTCTCGTACCTGGTGGCCGTGACATCGCCGGCTTCGTTGGTGCTGTCGGTGCTGTACTGCTTGAACTCGTGGATCATCTTCCTGGCAACGATCGGCATCTCGTGGATCGGTAGCACTCGGCCATCGTCATCGAACATGTCCTTCGGATCGAACATGGCCAGGCCTCCGATCTCCTGCAGGGTTTCCTCGAAGCTGACCATCAGGTGCTCGTGGCCATGGATCCGCAGCTCCTTCAGTCTCGCCTGGATCTCAACATTTCTCAATAGATTCCAGCCCAGGGTTGCAGCGGAGTTGTCCTGGATCGGGCGCCTGGCTGTCGAGTAAGCGAGGATGTACGACTGTGTTGCGTTCTGAGTCAGAACGTACTGCTGGCAGAACTTCTCACGCTTCAATCCATCGGCGCGTTCAGCTCTCATCAGCTGCGCTCTCTTCTTCGCAGCCGGCGTGATGACTTTCTTCGCTGGTTTCTTTTTAGTCGCCATCCTTCGGCCTGTACATGTTCGGGTTCAATCCGGTCAGCGCAACATGTGTGAGCTGCCTGGTTATGATGCTGACGCCCAGGCCAATCAGGTGGCCGCGGCTCTCGTAACGCTGGCGCTTCATCGACTCTTCGAGCCGGCGCAAGTGATACTCTCGCTCGAGCTGAAAGATCGGATTCGGATGATACTCTCTACTCATGCCGCGTCATCAGGTGTGTAGTTCGTGAGGCCCAGGAGTTCAGCTGCCGATTGTTGATGGCGCACCCAGTGCTGGATGTCCTGATCGACCGCGATGACTGATGGCTTCTCCTGGATCGAGACACCTGTCTTCTGTTGTCCGGATCCCGCTTCCATGTATGCGTCACGCAATTTGACAGGCACCTGGAGCCAGTGCGTTCTACATCCCCATAGCCGGCCAGCCACGAACTCGTCGCAACCAGGCCAGCCACAGGTGTGACCGCTTTGTACTACTCGCCAGGTTGGTCCTCGAGGATTAGGCATGGTCGTCGCCTTTACCTGGTGTCGGGTGGATCGTCTGCTCGTGTGACCAGTTCATGAACGTCATCAAATTGGTTTGGCTCGGCAGGTTGTCGGTGTGTCCAATGAAGTCGGCCAGCAGCTCGTCAAACTTTTGGTGCAGCATAACGTGCCGTGCCTTGTGCTCTTCCTTATCCATATTTGTTCCCCAGGATTTGGTAGAGATCCGGATGCTCGATCGATGACAGCTCACGGCCATCGCAAGGGATCCAGCCATACGGATGATCGGTGAATGCCTGGACCTCGCCAGACAGGGGTTGGATGTGGTAGGCGACCTGGTTCTGGACCACATCGGATTCATCGATCCACACGCCAGAGATCTCGTGGCCCATCAGCTTATCGGTGATCTCGGCGTCG
>Ga0114923_10002653_pt1 | contig 12080 bp, 10 predicted proteins | sample SumtaG_FD_89578 | JGI IMG/M metagenome (GOLD analysis project Ga0114923, IMG submission 89578) | Deep subsurface microbial communities from Indian Ocean to uncover new lineages of life (NeLLi) - Sumatra_00157 metaG | ecosystem: Environmental > Aquatic > Marine > Oceanic > Sediment | place: near... | reverse complement strand
GTTGAAATCGTTACCGGAGCCCGTATTAAATGCCACTGTATTGGATGCTTTGGCGCAGGCCATCGAGTCCGGTTGGGCAATGGGCGCTTCGGATGAGTCGAGGGAATACTCCAAACAAGCGATAAAACTGATCCTGGATAATATTGACAAAAAAAAGGGAAATGCCATTGACATTGACCGGTTAAGCCGGCTTCAAATGGCCAGCCACCTGGCAGGCAAAGCCATCAATATTTCGAAAACGACGCTTCCCCATTCCATTTCCTATCCCATCACCTCTCATTTTGGTGTTCCCCATGGTATCGCAGTCTTCCTGACATTACCCAAGGCAGCGGAGTTAAATTATTATACCACGGCAGATACGGCCCAGGGGGGTATCCGGCCGGGACATATCGAGGAGAGTTTTTCTCTTTTGTTTTCCCTGTTTAACGTTGAAAAGATAGAAGAGTTGATAGAGAAATTAAATGAAATCATGATAAGATTAAAGGTGAATCCCCGGCTCCATCATTATGGAATAACAAAACAAGATTTACATTTTCTTGCGGCCAATGCATTGACAAAAGGCCGCAGTGATAATAATCCCAGGAAAGTAGACAGCGATAGTGTGCTAAAACTACTGAAAGAGATTTTTTTATAAACATCGTATCCTCCCTTAAGATATCAATAATAGTATAAAAATATAATTATTTCAACTGCGAAAATTATTTATGCCTCCGGCGGGCAGGGGCTCTTTTGTAAAACCGCCCCTGCACCCCACAAAACTTTTCACTTGCATGGCTGTTCTGCCACTCGTTTTAAATCGCACAACCCAGGTTTAATATTTCGTAGTGCTAAATTTCTTCTTGTCCTTTTGGCAAATTATTTGGGTAACATTTCTGCCGGACATAATGGCCGTTGGTAGGCCGCCCCCGGGTTCCACCCACTGACCTGCCATATAAAAATCCCTCAAACCGGGTAACACCTTTTTCATTTGCTTTAATCCCACCTCCGGGGTCAACAGCCACCCTTCCAGGCTTCCTTTCCAGTTGTTGGTATACCGGATCACCGTGGCCGGGGTCGAAATATCCACGACCTCTACTTTCGATTTTATATCGCCAAATTTATTTTCCAGTATTTCTATAAACGCATTGGCAATCCGCTCTTTTTCCGATTTATATTTTGCCTTATCTTTTTCTTTCAAATCCACCCAATACTTATAATTGTAAGTGGTTAATAAAGTGCTTATCACCGTTTTACCTTCCGGTGCCAGGGTAGGGTCGAAATTAAATATTCGCAGTCCGATAGTTTCAGAAGTGGTTTCAGGATCGATAACCAGCGCTTTCTCCAGGGGGAAAACCAGGGAGTACGAGACTTCGGGAAAAGTACGGGAAATACCCAATGAAACCTGCAGATAGGAAGGAAAGGGTTTATAATTCTCATAATAATAGCGGATTTTGTTGTCGATGTATTTGCCTTCCAGCATCTCAAAAATGGTACAGTAACCGTCGGCAGCCGAAACCACGATGTCTGCCCCGTGGGTTTCCCCATTTTCCAACAGGATTCCTTTTGCCGCGTCGTTTTTGGTAATGATCTTTTTTACCCTGGATTTGTAATGAATACGACCCCCCAATTCCAGGTATCTTTTTTCGATCAGCCTGGCGAATTTCAACGAACCGCCGATAGGGTAACCGGCACTTTTCTTATGCATCCAGACAATGGTCATAATCAAAAACAACACCGACATCTCCTGCACAAACATCGCTTTGAAGGTCTTTTCCAGCAGCGGATTTTTACATTTTTCGGCAAATTCCTTTGCGGAAACCCGGGACCACTTGCGAAAGAGCCCCAAATAGGGCAAGAATTTAACAATCATTTTAAGACCATCCAATAAATTATAGGTTTCCGGTGCTTTTTCCAACGGCATTTCTAATTTCAATAATTTTCTTGCGGCTGAGGTAAATGCCGTGATCAACTCTTTATCTTCCGGTGCTTTTGCCAACATCTCTTTTTCCAATTCATCGACATTCGTTCGTACGCTGATAAATTGACCGTTTTCATCTTCAACTCTTATGTATTCCGAGTAATCGATAAATTGTATATTTTTCATATCCACCAATTCATTCCACAGGTTATAAAAGTTAGTGGACGGACTGGAACCCACCAGCCAGTGAATACAGCCGTCAAAAGTGTACCCTTTGCGGTCCCATGAGGTACACAAACCGCCCGGGGCTGTATGCAGTTCGAAAATTTCCGTATCATATCCGTTCATCTGCAGGTAACACCCCGTGGACAACCCGGCAATACCCGCACCAATAATATTGACCTTCTTCTTCATTGTTCCTCCTTTTTTTTAACCACAGACACACACAGACTGGACACAGACATTAAATGATATGCACTGTTGTCAGTGTCTGTCTTGTGTAAGTCTGTGGCAATTTTTTTATAAAAAATATATTTAAAAGTATTAATTACCATAAAACAATAGAAATCGCAAGGGAACCCTGCGGCTAAAATCCTGTTTTTTCATTTGACATTTGCTTGATTTTGGGTTATAAAACTTCCTTAATTTGTTATAAAAAGAACTATTTTTAACTCAATAAGGAGGTTGATCTAGATATGAATATTTATGTATGTATCAAGCAGGTTCCCGATACGGAAGCGAGTCTCCAGGTTAAAGACGGGAATAAAATCAATGAAGCCAACATCAAATGGATTATCAATCCTTATGATGAATATGCCCTGGAGGAAGCGCTAAAATTAAAGGAAAAGATTCCAGGTGCAGCGGTTACACTGCTCACCCTGGGGCCCAACCGGGTGGAAAGTTCGTTGAGAAGCGGTCTTGCCATGGGTGCCCAGAATGCCGTTCATATTGAAACCGATGAATACCTGGATCACAAAACCACAGCCCTGGCCCTTGCCAATGCCATTAAACAGGACGATAATTACGGCGTGATTTTTATGGGAAAACAGGCCATAGACGACGATTCCTACTTGACTCACATGCTCCTGGCGGAAAAGCTGGGAGTTCCTGCAGCCACCAATGTGATTGCTTTCAGTCATGATAACGGCAAAGTGACGGTAGAAAGAGAAATCGATGAAGGGGCACATGAAAAAATCGAAATGGAAATTCCCTGTATCGTCGGGGCCACCAAAGGGCTAAATACACCAAGATACGCTTCACTGATGGGAATAATGAAAGCCAAAAAAATCCCCATTAAAAAATTGACTTTAGCAGACGTGGGCATCACAGAGATCAACAATAAAATCCGCTGTGAAAAACTGTTCGCGCCGCCTGAAAAACCACAGGGTAAAATCATCGAAGGTGAACCGGAAGAAGCAGTTAAAGAACTGGTCAAGCTTCTCAAAGAAGAAGCAAAGGTGTTATAGGATATAGGAGGACAACATGGCTAACATAGGTGTATATATTGAATTAAAAGACGATCAATTTAAAAAGTCCAATAGAGAGATATTGAGTTTTGCCAAAAAAACCGGGAAAGATGTTTACGGCATCATTTTCTCCACCAACAATGCCGCCGGGGACTTTGCCGGGGAATTTAAAGGGGTAAAAAAGCTTATCCAGGTTAAAAATGAAAACCTCACTTACGATCCCGACGTATACGCGAATACTATGGCAAAAATCATCACGGAATTTAACCTGACCGATTTTGTCGGTACCTGTTCCGCCCAGGGCAAGGACTTGTTTCCCAGGATTGCCGCAAAAGTTGAAAATGCCACCGTTTTAAACGACTGCGTTGAAGTAGACCTGGAAAACAATACCTTTACCAAACCGGTATACGCGGGAAAACTTTTGTCCGCTTATGTCATTGAAGATGAATTCCGGGTATTTACCTTAAGACCCAATGTGTTCCCGGTGGAAAGTGCAGACTCCGGCGATCAACCGGAGGTGGTGGATTTCCACCCGGTTAAAAAGGAATCAAAAGGTAAAATTGTCGAGGTAATCAAAGGCGTTTCCAAACGGGTTGATTTAACGGAAGCCGAGATCATCGTATCCGGCGGCAGGGGCATGAAATCAAAAGAGAATTTTCTCGTGCTTGAAGAATTAGCCGACCTTTTAAATGCCGGGCTTGGGGCCTCCCGGGCAGCAGTAGACGCAGAGTACGCCACTTACGATATGCAAGTCGGACAAACCGGTAAAGTGGTAAACCCCAAACTTTACATCGCTTGCGGAATATCAGGTGCTATCCAGCATTTTGTCGGTATGAAAACCGCCAAAGTGATCGTCGCGATCAATAAAGACCCGGAAGCACCAATCTTAAAAAAAGCAGACTACGGCATCGTCGGCGACCTGTTTAAAGTGGTCCCGCTGCTGGTTGAAGAATTGAAAAAGTAGACAGTGGGTCAGTGGATCAGTAGGTCAGTAGTGAGAATTGTTGCCACAGACGGACACAGACAGACACTGACAAAAAGCAGGTTTTTTAGTCTGTGAAAAGTCTGTGAAAGTCTGTGGCAAGAAAAGAGGCACCATAATGAATCAATCGATACTCGATCATCCGTTGGTTACGGAGAGGTATTTTTTTCCTCGCAGGGAGGAACTGGAGAATCCCTTTTGGGTAGATTGTGGTGATGTCAGGTTAAGTTGTTATTATCAGCAGAAATACCCTGACTCTAAAACCATTATTTTCTTTCACGGCAATGGTGAGATTGCGGCGGATTATCTAGACCTTTTTGTGCCGATATTTGATCAAATGGGATACAACCTTTTTTTTGCGGAGTATCGTGGTTATGGGATGTCTACCGGTGTTCCCGGTTTGGCCGTTATGTTGGCGGATGTGGAACCTATTATTAAAACCATTGGTTTACCGCCCGAGAAATTGGTTATGTATGGTAGATCGATCGGGTCGCTTTATGCCGTGCATGGTGTTTCGCTTTTTCCCGGCATTGCCGGTTTGATCATCGAAAGTGGTGTTGCCGTATTGTTGGAGCGGATATTGATGCGGGTTCATCCCCGGGAGTTAGGTGTCGATTTGAAGCATTTGCAAGATGAAGTCGATACTTTCTTTAATCACCAGGAGAAATTGGCTAAGTACAAAGGCTCAACGTTGGTTTTGCATGCGGAGCATGACAGCATGGTGCATTATGCGCATGGTAAGAAATTATATGAATGGGCTCCGGAACCGAAAACGTTAAAGATTTTTGAGCAGGGGGATCATAATGATATTTTTTCAGTCAATGCCAAGGAGTATTTTCAATTGATCCATCAGTTTCTTTCCGGGTTATGATTTTTTTTTACCACGAAGGACACGGATGGGGAATTGGCCTGTCCCCAAATTTTATCTTTCTATTTCTTCTACCTTTTTCATAATCACTTGAATATGGCTTTTCAGTTCTGGAATTTGATTCCTTACAATATCCCACACCATATTATAATTAATCCCGAATAGGAAATATTTTTTGATTCGTTGAGTAAATAAACGGTTTCTTCTAAGATATGACCCAGAAACGGCTTAAGCTGTTTTAACATAGCGTATTTCATGCTCCATAAGCGGTTTAATATAATGACTTATCATGTCGTTGGTAACCAGGTCAACCTTTGCTTTTAGAATATCTTGAAGGGCTGACCTTAACTCCAGGTAATTGTCGAAATACCCGGAGTAATTTTCATCAAACATTGCCAGATCGAACTCGACAAGGAGATCGATGTCGCTGTGCGTTCGCTGCTCCCCACGGGAGTAAGACCCAAATAACCCAATTTTTTTGACATGGTATTTCTTGAGTAGTTCGCCGTGCTCACTAAGGGTCTTCATAATAATTTTGTTCGACAACTCCATGGTATATATTATACATAAGCTATTTTTATTTTCAACCCTTCACACTGGATTTAGACTGAATAATGTAATTGATTATTTTTTTCGTTTATGGTATTTTATATTATTACCTTTATCTGCATCGGTAAACAAAAAAATATTGGTGATTCAATGCCCCGGCTTAAACTTAAACCGCTGAATAATTACAGTTTTTCCACCGACATAACAGTACGTACCACCGACCTGAACTATGGGGGACACTTGGGCAATGATAAGCTGTTATCATTGGTTCATGAGGCACGGGTCGCTTTCCTTGCCGGCCATGGCTTTTCCGAGAGGAACTGCGCCGGGGTGTCGCTGATAGTAGGTGACATTGCCATCGTTTACCACAGCGAAGCGTTTGTGAAAGATGTTTTACGTTTCGACGTTGCCGCAGGTGAACTCACCCGCTGCGGCTTTCGCCTATTTTACCGCATTACCCGTACGTCCGACAACCGGCTCATTGCCCTTGTAGAAAACGGGGTGGTATGTTTCGATTATAAAACGCATACCACTCAACCCCTGCCGGAAGCAGTTGAAGCTGTTCTTCGTTAATTGCTTCTGCCCACCGGGAAAAAGTCACCCTGCCGCATATGTCCCGGTTTCCCGCAAACTTTACCTTTCACTATAGTGTCGCAAAATCCGCAGTAGCCTTCGGGCACGCCCTGATCGATAAAAATTTGGGGGTCGGTTTCCCAAAGGCAGCAGTAGCAATCGCCTTTTTCATTAGTCGATGGGGCTATTTTTTTATTCATTTCCGATTGCAAATATACTCCCAAAAATTTAATTTGTCAATCTCGTCGGCTATGAAATTAGCCACCAGGACACCTTGGTGCCTTTGTGTCCTGGTGGAAAGAAATTGGCCTGTCCCCAAATCCCAGGGGAACCCTTTATTGGAAGGCTTTTTGATTATATTTCTCTTCGCTGCTGTAGTCGTTATATATCTCACCGGGTATACGATTGCCGTGGTTGTTTAACAAAATGCTCTCAACTCTTTATTCATCATGATATTGGCTGTATACCCGTATGGAGATATTATATATCCCCCTGGGTATATCGGTTGTTATTTCTGGGATATTTTTGCACAAAAGGAAGAAATTGGCCTGTCCATAAATTTATTTAATAGTTTCTGAACCGCAGATACCTATGATGAAAGGATGGCGCTGATAAAGAGGTACGCTTCGCGCGTATTGGCGATGATAAAAATGCCAAAGGCGTTTTTTAATAAAGTCCGAAGGACACCTTATCTATCATAGTCCATCATAATCATCAGCGTTTTCAGCGGTTCAGATCCTTCTCTCTGTTATGTGAACCGATTTGTTGGTTTATTTCAGGCGTATTTTGTCCAAAATCACTCCCAAAGTCTACAAAACGCTTCACATAAGATACCTTATGTGAATCATTTTGTAAAGGGGAAAATTTTTTTGTTGAAAATATCAGAGAATAATACTATATAAACTATATTGAAGGATATTTGATAAAATGGATAACCAAAATAAAAGTAAAATATTAGAGATAATGGCACATGAAGCGGCTGGCTTCTACAAGTTAGTTACAACTATGGCAGGCGGTTTTTTGGGTGCAAGTCTAATTTTTATGGAAAAAATTGTACCAAACCCCACAGTATTTTCTATAATTTTTTTGGGTATTGGATGGCTTTTATTGATTGTATCAATAGTTGCTGTAGGTTGGGTTCGGAGATTAAATCTACGATCTGCATATTTGACCCTAGGGGGGGAAAGTCCTGATGCCAAAAAAATTGAAAAAAGGGCAGAAAAATACAGTACAATCTCTATTGTTCTACTAGGATTAGGAATCTTTTTTATTATGTTTTTTGGATTTATTAACATTGTAAATAAATTTAATCAATAGGAGAAGAAATAAATGGACGACAAAAAAAGTAAGGTGAATGAACCTAAAGAAGTTGAAGAAATTACAGAAGCTGAAGTAATTGAAGAATCTGAACATAAAGAAGATGTCATTGGTTTTAGTTTTTTCGGAGATGATCCTGATCCTAGTTTAACTGGTAATAATTCTAATAGGAATACAGAATCAAACAGTTCGAGTGATAATTCAAAGAAGTAAAGAATTTTTGATAGCCTTTAATATGAATTGATTAATGTAAAATTAAAGATATTTCGGATAATTTTCGATTAGGTCAACGGGGCAACGTGTACCGGTATAACGTTGCCGGTTGGCCTGACTGATGGATAACTTGTAATTAACGTTTTTTCTTTGATGATTTTCGATTAGGTTAGCAAAATTGGCTTTACTCCAAATCTACATGTTTAAATCCTCTGTCCACATTCTCGCATAGAGTATGTGTAGATTGTCTTTCGGGCCATGTAGATTTACACGGAGTTCGTGTAAATCGTCTTTCGGGCTATGTAGATCTACAGAGAGTCCGTGTAGATCGTCTTTCGGCCCATGTAGATTTACATGGAGTTCGTGTAAATCGTCTTTCGGGCCATGTAGATTTACATGGAGTCTGTGTAGATTGTCTTTCGAATCATGTAGATCTATATGGAGTTCGTGTAAATCGTCTTTCGGGCCATGTAGATCTACAGAGAGTCCGTGTAGATCGTCTTTTGTGCCATGTAGATCTACAGAGAGTCCGTGTAGATCGACTTGAGGCCAATGTACATTTACAGTAAGTGACTGCGGTTTTACAAGAAGCAAATGAAGTGTTGTCACCTGGATGAAAGAGGTGTCCTTTTTTCACTATCCATGGGTTAAGACCGTCATATCCTACAATAAACAACCTCATTAAAATGTTACTTTTTAACATTTCAGCCTCCATGCCTGTTTTAAGGTAATCTAGTAGTATAAAAAATTGGATTTGTCAACTTATTTTTCATTATTTCTACATTACCCCACAGTAAGATCAAGAAAAACCTGTGATAAACATTTTTAATAAGAAGAAGTAGAAATTGGCCTGTCCATAACCCGGCCGAGCCGGAACCAAAAAGATTACTTTAGCCACAGACTTTCACAGACTTTTCACAGACGATGAAAAAAAGAATTTTTGTCTGTGTCTGTCTTGTGTAAGTCTGTGGCAAAAAATATTCTGCCGGGAAATGGCAGGATTTTATTATTAGGTAACCAAATTCTACGGCTGGTAACATTTTTATACACCCGGCTGTAATGCCTTGCCAAAACAAGCGGTAAACCGGCGTAAAGGTAAAATAATTGTATATTTACAGTCAACCCCTGGTGTGATATATAAAAACAAGCGAAATGAACACCCATTTTCCATTCTTCTTAAACTAAAGTTCTAAAAGGCTAAGTGGAAAAGGAGTAAACTAAATGACTTATAAAACGATCTCACCGGACGTATCCGTCACTTCACACCGTTTCACTAAAGAAGCCGAGTACTGGCAAAAAAAGTTCTCTGACTACAAGGAAAAAATCACCTTCCCCTATGACCACAATATCCAAACCACGATAAAAAACACATCCACATATGCATTCAAGTTTCCCAAAGAACTAGGTTCACGAATGATAGAGATCGCCGGCAGCTCCGATATCCGGCTGCATATGATCCTGGTGACAGGACTGGTGATAGTATTAAAAAAATACACCTATAAAACCATCGATGACATCACCATCGGCATCCCGGTCTATAAGCAAGAGCTAGAGGGCCGGTTTATCAATACGGTCCTGCCTTTGAAAAATCACCTGGAAGAAAAAACCACTTGCAAAGAGCTCTTACTAAAGGTGAGAGAAGCCGTTACAGGGGCGGTGGAAAACCAGAATTACCCGATCGAAGTGTTGGTGAAACATTTAAAATTGCCCGTTTCAACCGGGGAATTCCCCCTATTCGACACCGCCCTGTTACTTGAAAATATCCATGACAGGAAATACCTTGAACCTATTGAACTCAACGCGGTTTTCTCTTTTAAACGAACAGGAAATACCCTGGAAGGTACAATAGAATTCAATGCCTCCCGTTACCTGGAGTCCACGATAAAACGCATAACAATCCATTTCCTGCACCTGTTACAGCAAGCCCTTGCTAACCTGGATTTAGAGATATCAGGGCTGGAGGTACAAACAGGAGAGGAGAAAAAGCAGCTTTTATTTGATTTTAACAAATCGTCTCCGGCAGTTCTTGGGGATGCCGGTTATTGGACAGGTAAATTAGTACATGAAATATTTGAAGACCGGGGGGAAAAGAACCCGGATGCACCGGCGGTGGTATATGGGGGGCAGCAGCTCAGTTACCGGCAATTAAATGAAAGGGCCAATCGATTGGCCCATTTCCTGCGGGCCAAAGGCGTTACTGCCGAAACCATCGTCCCCTTGATGGTAGAACCCTCCATAGACACCGCGGTGGGGATAATAGGAATATTAAAAGCCGGGGGCGCTTATTTGCCGGTTCACCACGAAACCCCGGGTGAGCGCATCGCAGCCATGCTGAAAGAGAGCGGCGCTTCGCTGCTGCTGACCAAAAATCATATCCTCATGAACCAGTCATTCACCGCTTTACAGGGGCTTCAACACCGGCAAATGAAACCCCTGGTGACCAAACCCCGTCTCCACATTACCGATTTTGACAGCATACCTATCCCCGACCGGTCCCTGGTAAATTATGAAGAGTACAACAAATATATCGGTCACAACCTGATCCATGATTGTATATCTATCCAGGCCACCCGCGGTTGTCCTTTTAATTGTGCGTACTGCCATAAAATCTGGCCCAAAAAACATGTGGCCCGCTCGGCGGAAAACGTTTTTGCGGAAGTCCGATTCAATTACAAGCTGGGAATCCGGCGATTCTCCTTTGTCGATGACATATTCAATTTTGATATCAAAAACAGCCGGCGGTTTTTTGAATTAATCATAGAACATAAACTGGACCTCCAGCTTTTTTTCCTGATGCGCGGCGATATGCTGACCAAGGATTACATCGACCTGATGATAAAGGCCGGGGTCAAACGGGTTGGTTTGGCATTGGAAACCGCATCCCCCCGTTTACAAAAAATGATCGGGAAACATTTAAATATCGAAAAACTCCGGGCCAATCTCAACTATATCGCTGAAAAATACCCCCAGGTGATACTGGCCCTTTATACCATGCATGGTTTCCCTACCGAAACCGAAGAAGAAGCCATGATGACTTTGAATTTTATCAAGAGCATCGAGTGGCTTCATTTCCCTTATATCTTTGTTCTTACCGTCTACCCCAATACCGAGATGGAAAAATTGGCCCTGGACAATGGCATACCCCGGGAAGCAATCGACCGGTCGTTGAAACTTTCCTACCATGAACTACCCGATACCCTGCCCTTTGATAAAACCTTTTCCATGAAATACCAGGCCGATTTCCTCAACGATTACTTTTTGAACAAAGAACGGCTGCTGCACGTTTTGCCCCGGCAAATGGAAATTTTAACCGAAGCGGAAATGGTGCAAAAATACAACAGCTACCTGCCTGTAGATATCAAAGGTTTCGACGATCTGCTCCAGGTTCTCGAAATCGAAAGGAACAAATTGACGATAAACCGCTGCATGGATCAGAAAAAGGTATTTGTCCCCAACTTGAATACAAAATTGAAAAAAGCCTTTCCATCCGTAAAACCGGGGCCAGGGGCTTTAAAGCTCTTGCTGCTGGACCTCTCCCAACATTTCAGCACGGTAGGGTTCCAATTGGATGAAATGATCGAACCGCCGCTGGGACTGATGTACCTGTTGACCGATTTGAACCAAAAATTCCCCGGGAAAATTAACGGTAAAATTGCCAAATCCATGATCGATTTCGATACCTTCGGTCAGTTAAAAACATTATTGGACGAATTCAAACCCCAGGCCATCGGCATCCGTACCCTTTCCCTTTATGAAAATTTTTTCCATGAAACAGTACAAAAAATCCGGCAGTGGGGGATCGAGGCCCCCATACTTACAGGGGGGCCTTATGCCACCAGCAGTTATCAATCGCTTCTGCAGGACCCCGGTGTAGACGTGGTGGTTTTCGGGGAAGGGGAGATCACCCTGGGCGAAATCATTGGGAAGACCCTGGAAAACCAGGGGAAATTTCCCCCGGAAGATCAATTAAAAGAAATTGCCGGGATTGCTTTTATACCGGCAAAAGAGAAAAGGCAAGGAAAATGTGCCAGGGAGATTATTGCCCTGGATGATTTATTGTCGGGTCATTTAACCGGCGCTTTACCCGGCCCCCTTCACAACCCAAAACCCGTCAATTTACCCAGTCACCTGGTCTACACTATTTTTACTTCCGGTTCCACCGGGCTGCCCAAGGGAGTGATGCTGGAACACCGCAATTTGACCCGGCTGATCTAT
>Ga0114923_10002652_pt1 | contig 12082 bp, 5 predicted proteins | sample SumtaG_FD_89578 | JGI IMG/M metagenome (GOLD analysis project Ga0114923, IMG submission 89578) | Deep subsurface microbial communities from Indian Ocean to uncover new lineages of life (NeLLi) - Sumatra_00157 metaG | ecosystem: Environmental > Aquatic > Marine > Oceanic > Sediment | place: near... | reverse complement strand
TCTCCCAATAATCCCACCGGAACCGTATTGAGCCGGGATGAAATCTTCGGCCTGGCTGAATTGGCCAAAAAACACAACCTGTTCCTGGTGGCGGATGAAGTGTATAAAGAATTTACTTATGATGGGGAGAAGCACACCAGTATTCTAGAGTTAAAGGGGATGGAAGACCACGTGATCGTGGTGGATTCCATATCCAAACGTTACTCTGCCTGCGGAGCCAGGGTGGGGGCTGTCATTTCCAGGAATAAACAAGTCATGCAGTCTGTACTGAAATTTGCCCAGGCAAGACTCTGCCCGCCAACCCTTGAGCAGATCGGGGCTATTGGTGCTTATCGATTACCCCAGGACTATTTTAAAGATATCATATCGGAATATCAAAAACGAAGAGATATTTTGTTCGATATCTTGACTTCTAATAAAGACATCGTCCTGCAAAAACCCAAAGGGGCTTTTTATATAATGGCAAAACTGCCGGTAGATGATTCGGATGAATTTGCTAAATGGATGCTGGGAGAATTTGATGTGGGTGGTGAAACTGTTATGGTGGCCCCGGGTGCCGGTTTTTATTCGACACCGGGAAAAGGAAAACAAGAAGTCAGGATAGCTTATGTTTTAGAAACCCAAAAACTAAAAAAAGCCGGGGAAATCTTATTAAAAGCTATTGACGCTTTTAATTCTTAAGGTTTAAGGTGGCAGGCCAGTAAAAAATGTCTGAACCGCTGATGAACGCAGATGATTATGATGGGCTATGATAAAATAGGTGTCCTTCGGACATTATTTTAACGCCTTCGGCGTTGTTATAATCGCCAATACGCGCGAAGCGCTCCTATTTATCAGCGTCATCATTTCATCATGCCCATCAGCGGTTCTGAAACTGTGAAAGATAATGATCTTGAAATAAAGTGGACAGGCAAATCCCCTCTACCCATCTAACCTCCTTCCCTTCCTTTCTTCGTGCCCTTCGTGGTAAAAAACTTGACTTTTTTTCCCCGGTGTAGTACAAAAAGATATTCAACAGGCAAAAAATACCCTGTTGAGATGGAACAGACCATGAAAAGAAATTGTATTTTTATTTCGCACAGCAGTAAAGATGATGAATTGGTAAACGCCCTGCGTAAAAGCCTGGGAATCCAGGGATTGGAAACCTGGGTGGATTCATGGCGCTTAGCAGGCGGTGATGACCTGGAACCCAAAATAAAAAAGGCCATCGAACAGGCTAAGGCATTTATCGTGGTGCTCAGCCAGAACGCTTTTAATTCTTCCTGGATTTTAAAGGAAGTAAAATATGCCCTGGCACTTAAGAAAAAAAGACCGGAAGATTTTCCTGTGATCCCTCTCATGCTGGAAGGAATCGAGCCTGCCGCATTAAATCTCTATTTTAAAAAAGAGCCTATAGGCATAAAAATTCAGATCGGCCCAGGCGGTATTGCCGAAGCCATGGCGCAAATTCTTGTGGCATTGGGCGAGCGTAAGCCCGAAGATGTCCAACCCATGCTGAATCCACCGCCCAAACCCCTGGATGAACTGATGCTGAAGTTAACCGATCCCTGTTTCGCGACAAAAGACGGCACTCGTCGAGCGCAAGCCACGGCTGAATTAACCTATTTCCCCTCTGAAAAAGGAAAACGCGAAGTGGAAAGTAACGAACGTTTCGTTTTCATCGCGCCCATTGGTCCGATCGAGAGAGAAGAGTTAAACTGGTACCTGGAACGGTACTATTTATGGCCCACCGGTGTGTTTAAGCAGCGGGCGCAAAAGGTGGAAAAACAACTGCCGAAATGGGGCAAAGCACTTTATGATGCGGTGTTAAATGACAAATCGGTTAGCAATGTGATGGCTTCCTGGCAAGAGGCAAAAACCAAAACCGCGCGGCGGTTTACGGTTTTCGTGGATTCCCGGTTGGTAAAGGGGACTAAAAAGAAACAGGCCGAAGCCGATGAGGCCGCCACTGTGCTCCTGGGCTTACCCTGGGAATTGCTGCACGATAAGAGGGGCTTTCTATTCCAGGGGGGGCGGCCGGTATTGGTACGCCGGCGTTTGCCCAACGATCTCTCTTTGGAAGGAGCGGTTTCCGAGCCGCCGATTCGTATCCTCTTAGTCAGTCCCCGGCCCGAAGATGAAAAGGCGGGATATATCGATCACCGGGTCAGTGCGCTGCCTTTAGTGACGGCACTGGAAAGCCTGGGTGAGCTGGCAGAGCTGACTGTTCTTTCACCGCCCACTTTTCCGGCCCTTGAAGAAGAATTAAATAGGGCCCAGGATGCGGGGACCCCCTATCACGTCATTCATTTTGACGGCCACGGTGTGTTTCGCAAGGACATTGGCCTGGGGGGGCTGTGTTTTGAAGAGCCGGAGGATAAACAGAAACTGGTTAAACGACGTTCACAGATCATCGATGCCAAAGAATTAGCTGCGGTGATTCGCGATCATCGAATTCCTTTGTTTTTCTTAGAAGCCTGTCAAACGGCAGAGGCGGAGAAAGACCCCACCGCTTCGGTGGCGGCGGCTTTATTGGATGTGGGGGTAGCATCGGTGGTGGCCATGAGTCATTCGGTACTGGTAGAAACGGCCCGCCGGTTTGTGGAGAGTTTTTATCGGAAACTGGCCGAGGGTTCCCGTGTTGGCGAAGCCATGTTGGCGGGCCAGCGGGTTTTAAAATCCAACACCTTCCGTTTGAAGATATTTGGCGCCGGGCGATTGGATATGCAGGACTGGTTTGTGCCGGTGCTTTACCAGGAAAAAGAGGATTTGCAATTGCTCACCCGCGTGCCTTCCAGGCAAATTAAAGAGATCGACCGGAAGGTACTGGACAACCGGTTCGGTGCTTTGCCAAAGACGCCGGAGCATCATTTCATCGGCCGTTCCCGGGAGCTTTTAAAATTGGAACGTTTGTTGGAGCAGAAGTCTTACGCGGTGCTGTGTGGTCAGGGTGGTGAAGGTAAAACCACCTTAGCCGCGGAATTGGCCCGTTGGTTGGTTCGTACCAAACGATTTGACCGGGTGGTTTTTGTTTGTGTGGAGGATGTTTACGATGTGCGTACCGTGGTGGATATAATGGGGCATCAGCTTGTGACAAACTATTCTGTGGCAAAATATGCAGACACAGAACTTTTGAGCAAAGCGTTACAGCCCATCGAACGTGAATTGAGAAACCAGCGCGTTTTGATTATCCTTGACAATATGGAAAGCATCCTGCCTACTGCATCACAGATCGCCCGGTTCGAACCGGAAGCATTAAAAGCGTTTTTCGATCTCTGCAATAAATTATTATCGATAGGTGATACGCGCCTGCTGTTTACCTCTCGTGAAGCTTTGCCTGAGCCCTTTGATATAGAAATCCAGCGGGTTATTCTCAGCCGGTTGGATAAGAAAGACGCCATCGAGCTGGTTCATCAAGCCATGACAATCAACGGTTTAACACCCAAAGAGGATGATGGCGGCGGAACGCAGCCGGAGGTGGAAGCGTTGGTGGAAGCGGTCAATTGTCATGCCCGCAGTTTGGTGCTGTTGGCGCCTTATATCAGTCAGAAGGGCGTGCGACACACCACTGAGAACCTGGGCAAATTAATGGCTGATTTGCACAAGCAATACCCGGATGAGCGGGAGCGTTCGCTCTTTGCCAGTGTGGAGCTTTCCTTGCGCCGGTTATCCGCGGGGATTAGGGAGAAAATCAAACCGTTGGGTGTGTTTCAGGGGGGTGGTCATATTGTAAATATAGGAAAAGTTTTAGAATTAAAGGAAAAAGAAAGAGATTTGTTGGCTCGTGAATTGATAGAAATTGGTCTGGCTGATATAATGCCTTACAATTTTTTACGTTTTCACCCGGCGCTGTGTCCTTACCTTCGCCGGGAGTTGGCGGAAGATGAAACGTTACTCGCTAAAAGCATGGACCGCTGGGTTGAAAGCATGCGGCAATTAAATGATTTTTTATACGGGCAGCTTTCAAAAGATGCCCAGCTTTCCCTTAATTTAACCACCCTGGAATTACCCAACCTGGTGCGCCTGCTGGAACATGTCCAAATGAAAGAAGAACCGGATGACACGGTAAGTTTAACTGCAAGACTTGAACAATTGATCGCACTTTTAGGCCGGCCGCAGCTGCTGGCCCAGGTGGCTGCCATCCGGGATTCAGAAGCAAAAAAATTAGGGGATTGGAGCCACGTTAAATACTCATCAGAAGATAAGCAAATAGATCGGCTGCTTGATAAAGGAAACTTTCCTAAAGCATTGGAAAAAGCACAAACGATTTTACAAAAATGTATAGCTGCTGGTGAACAGGCATATTCCGGTGCAGCCTATGATATTGCGATGGCTCATTTTTCACTTGGCCGGGTACTGAAAATGGGGGGCGCGTCCGAAGCCGCGCTTCAACCCATTGCTGAGGCATACACCCGTTTTCAACGGCTGGCAGACCAGGGAAATACCAGTGCTGCACGAATGGCAGCTAAATCCCTCAAAGAGAAAGGCGATTGTTTGCTTTTTCTTGGCCGTTTGCATGAAGCAGCCGTAGCTTATGAAGAAGGTATTGAAATTTCTGAAAAATTAAAGGATGAAAGGGCAGTTGCCGTAGGAAAAGGCCAGCTCGGGACGGTCCGTATGGATCAAGCTCGCTTTGACGAAGCCCTCGAGGCTCATAATGAAGCACGGGAAATATTTGAAAATCTTGGCGAACCAAGCATGGTCGCCGTTGCCTGGCATCAGACCGGCATGGTCTACGAGATAGCCCATCGCTTTGAAGCAGCGGAGCAGGCATATCGGCAGTCCCTGGCAATAGAAGTGCAGCAAAACAATCCAGCCGGTGAGGCTAGCAGTTTGAACCAACTTGGCCTTCTTTATGCTAAAATGGGTCGTCTAGAGGAAGCGGCAGTATTTCTCAGGCAGGCAGTGGATAAGAGTGTCGAAATTGGCGACAGGGCAAAAGAGGGGCTAAGAAGAAATAACATTGCCAATACATTAATCAAACTCAAGCGTTACGATGAAGCGCGCCAGGAGATTCTTCGGGCCATCGAATGTGATAAACCTTATGGCCATGCTTCAGAACCCTGGAAAACCTTTAAAATTCTGTTTAACCTCGAACAGGCGGAGGGGAACCGGGAGGCGGCGGAGAAAGCACGGGAGACGGCCATTCAACTCTACCTGGCCTATCGCAGGGACGGCGGGGAGAATCATAACCCAGGTGGCCGCTTGTGTAATGATTTCTTGCAAGCAATTCAAGAAAACAAATCAGAAGAGATGGTAACTCTCTTAGAAGAACTCTCAAATGAACCTAAATTACCTTCCTCATTAAGAGCTTTAATCCCAAAACTGCAAACCATCCTGGCCGGTTATTTCGATACCGGGCTGGCTGAGGATTCTGATTTAGATTATGATGATGCGGCGGAATTTTTGTTTTTGCTGGAAAAATTGACGAAGCGGGGGGGGGATCAGTAGGCGGTGGGCAGTGAAAAGTGTCTGAACCGCTGATGAACGCTGATGATTATGATAGACTATGATAAAAGAGGTGTCCTTCGGACATTATTTTTACGCCTTCGGCGTTTTTATAATACGCGCGAAGCGCTCCTTTTTATCAGCGTCATCATTTTCATCATGCCCATCAGCGGTTCTGAAACTATTTATTACCTTTTTCTTTTTCTTTCGCGTCCCCTCGCGTCATTATAGGCATGATGCATATGAATTATTGCACGATGAACAATATGCATTGGTTAGCAAACAAGATTTTTTGCACGGTAAACAATACGGATTGTTTGATAAACAAAGATGATTGCATGATGAACAAAAAAATATGGCTGCGCCACATTCCCGAAAGAGAAATTGGGAAAAGGGAAGAAAGGAAATTTTCGCCTGTCACCTAAAAATTAATAACCTTTTGTCAACCTGGCAGTGGGGGCAAGATTTTTGACTTAAGCGCCCGACCGGACGGGCTTAAAGCCTCTCCGTCCGGTCAAGCCCCAGACGAACACCTGCAGGATGGGTTAAGGAACAACCAAACGAACAAACGAACGTCTGAGCCCATCCTGCGTAATTCAATGCCTCCGGCGGCCCGCTTTTTGAAAAAAGCGGGGCAAAAACTTTTGTCTTGCTCTGCTAATAAAAAATTTTTGCGGGGGTCCAGGGGGCAGTTTTTATAAAAAGAGCCCCCTGGTCGCCGAAGGCAAATATTAACCTTTAATCCTTAATCCCAATTCCTCCAACTGCTTCTCCGGCACCTGCGAAGGAGAACCGGTTAATAAACATAATGAAGAAGTCGTTTTAGGAAAAGCAATAACTTCCCGGATAGAATTCTCACCAGTCAACAACATAATAATCCGGTCCAACCCCAATGCAATCCCTAAATGCGGGGGCGCTCCATATTTTAAACCATTAAGAAAAAATCCGAACTTCTCCTCAGCTTCCTCTTCAGTAAGCTTGAGCAATTGAAATATCTTCTTCTGTAAATGAATATCATTGATCCTGCGACTGCCACCACCAATCTCTACTCCGTTCAATACTAAGTCATAAGCAATAGACTTCACTGCTAACGGATCCGTGTCCAATTTATCTATATCCTCCAACCTTGGAGAAGTGAAGGGATGATGATTAGAGTCCAATCGATCCTCATCCTCATTAAAGAAAAAAAGAGGAAAATCCACAATCCAAAGAAACTCCAACTTATCTTTATCGATAAAAGACTCACCCAAATGCTCCCTTAACTTCCCGGTCAAAAAAAGCGCCCGGGCCGGTAAATCCCCAAGCAAAAATACGATATCATTAATATCGACGCTGTTTTCTTTGTAAAAAGCTTCAATAACTGCGGGATCGATTTTAAGGGAAGATTTAAATCCCTGTTCCGTGTTCTTGATCCATATGACCCCTTTACCACCGATCTCCCGGATGTAATCGTTGATTTTATCCAGGACTTTCCGGGAATATTTAGCGGATTCCGGCAGAATCAGCCCTTTGATTTTGCCATTGTTTTCAATAATGCCTTTGAGAATATTGGAATTGAATTTTTGTGCGGCTTCCGTATAATCCTTTATTTCAAAAGGAATGCGTAAATCGGGCTTGTCTGAACCGTACCTATTCATGGCTTCTTCATAATCCATAACTTTAAAACCGGTTTGAATTTCCCTGCCGGTAAGGGCGAAAATCTCTTTTAATAGTCCTTCGATGATTTCAAAGAGTTCTCCCGGTTCCGCGAAGCTCATCTCGATGTCCACCTGGGTGAATTCCGGCTGGCGGTCAGCCCTGAGGTCTTCGTCCCGGAAACATTTAACGATTTGATAATACCGCTCAAACCCGGATATCATGAGCAATTGTTTAAACAACTGGGGCGACTGGGGCAGCGCAAACATTTTGCCTTTGTAAACCCGCGAAGGTACCAGGTAGTCCCTGGCCCCTTCAGGAGTGGATTTGGTTAACAGGGGGGTCTCGATATCCAGGAAGCCGCGGCTGTCCAAATAATTCCTGACTTTGAGACAGGCTTGACTGCGTTTCTTGAAATTCTCCTGCATGCGCCGGTTCCTTAGATCGATGTACCGGTACTTAAAACGCAGCTCATCGGACACGCCGGTGTTGCTTTCCGGGTAAAAGGGCGGAACTTCGGACTCAGCCAGTATTTCAATCTTCTCTGCCACCAACTCCACTTTCCCGGTATAAAGATCGGGATTGGGATTAGAACGCAGCACCACTTTGCCGGTTACGGAAAGCACATATTCATTGCCGATTTGCTTTATTAATTGAGGTTCCGGGAAGGTTTCATTCACGACTACCTGGAGAATCCCTTCCCTGTCCCTTAAATCGATAAAGGTCAGGCCGCCCAGTTCCCTTTTTTTATTGACCCAACCGTAGACGGTGACACTGCGATCGACAAATTCTTCATTAACAGTTCCGCAGTAAAGGTTTCGTTTTAGTTTTATAGATTTTTTTTCAGCCATTGGTCCAATTCCTCGTTTTTTATGGTGAATTGTTCTTTGCTTTCCATGTTTTTGATGGAAATGGTATTGTTTTGTACTTCATCTTCACCCAGGATAAAAGCAAAATGGGCATCGATGCGGTCACCCCGCTTGAATTGTTTTTTCATATTGCGGGAGTTGTAATTGATGTAAGCGGTAAGGCCTTTTTCCCACAGGGTTTTGGCCAATTTTACCGCCTGGGTTTCAATGGCCTGGTTTTGATAGGCCACCAGTATGATTTTTTTTTCTTTACCGGGGGTATCGTCCAGGTGCAGGATGATACGTTCGAGACCGGCGGCAAAACCGGTGCCCGGGACATCGGGCCCGCCCAGTTCTTTGACTAAGTCGTCGTACCTGCCGCCGCCCAGTACAGCGTCCTGGGCGCCCAGTTGCCCGGAAGTAATTTCAAAAGCGGTCCTGACGTAATAGTCCAACCCCCGTACGATGCGGGGGTCTACGGTGTAAGTCACCGCCAGGTTAGAGAGGGAGGTTTTTAATTGGTCGAAATGCTCGCCGCAGCCGCTGCACAGGTTTTCGATCATGACGGGGAAATGAGTGGAAATTTCGATGCAAGTTTGTTTTTTGCAGTCGAAAATACGCAGCGGGTTGGTGTGGACTTTGCGCTGACAATCGGGACACAATTGGTCGTGATGCTTTTCCGCTTCGCTTGCCAATTTGCTTAAAAAACCGGGACGGCATTCCCGACAGCCCACGGAATTGACTTTCAATTTCATATCTTTGATATTCAATATTTCCAGGAAACGATAGGCAGAATAGATCACTTCGGCATCCACCCCGGCGCTGTCATCGCCGAAAACTTCGATGCCCATCTGGTGAAATTGCCGCTGCCTGCCTTTCTGGGGCTTTTCGTAGCGGAACATGGGCCCGATATAAAAAAACCGCAGCGGGAACATCTGGTTAAAAAGGTTGTTCTCCAGGGCGGCCCTGACCACGGAAGCGGTATTCTCCGGCCGCAAGGTCAGGCTGCGGTCGGCTTTGTCTAAAAAGGTGTACATTTCTTTCTGCACCATTTCGGTCTCGCTGCCGATGCCCCTTTGAAAGAGTTCGCTGTGCTCGAATATAGGCGTCCGTATCTCGCGGTAAAGAAATTGCGAGAAAAAATGCCTGATATGATCTTCCAGGTACTGCCACTTTTTTATTTCCGGGTAAAAAATATCTTTTGTCCCTTTGGGTGCGTTTGTTTTGTTTTTTTCACTCATATTCATAAATACCCCAACGATTTTAAAATTTCTTGATGCCTTTCGGAGGCTTTACCGATTTTCCCTTTGGTAGCGGTAAGAATCCGCGCTAGTTTCAATAGGTCGTTAACCAACTGCCCCCTGGTTTTGCCGCTGCTTTTTTCAGCGCTGATATTAACGGTCCCCCCGGGATCGTTTTTTAAATCGAAGAATTCCAATTTTTCTTTTCTCCTGCCGGGATAAAAAATGACCTGGTAGGGATAATCGATGATAGAGAAAGCATCGAAATAAGCCTCCGGCGAATAGGTTTCCAATAAGAGTTTGGTGTGGGGCAGCGGTTTTAATAGCGATTGCCCCAGCATAAAACCGGGTTTGGCAATATTGGCAATGTCCAGTATGGTGGGCGCAATATTCAGGTTGGACACTACTTCTTGCCGCTTCCCTTTGGGCGGGATGCCTTTGCCGGCAATAATCAACGGCACTTTTACCGCCGCCTGGTTTAAATAGTGGATATGACCGAAATGATCCCGGTACTCTCCCAATCCTTCGCCGTGGTCGCCCATGACGATAAACACAGCGTTGTCATATATATTTTTCTCTTTTAAAAATTTAATAAATTCTCCCAATTGGCTGTCCATGTACTCGATCTCTTCCCTGTAGAAGATTTTTCGCGCGGCGTCATTCACCCGGAGGTTGTAGATAAAATGGAGTTTCGCGCTAATTGTTTCCCGGCTGTGATTGAATAAGGCTAACCCTGATTTTTTCTCGTTGGAATAATAATCGCTGCCTGTCCGTGTTTTTTTCTTGTTCCAGTTTGTGGGAATGATCATTTCTATGCCGGACGGTTCCAGGGAAAAGTCCCGGTATTTGATGTAATCGACCGTACAGCCGGGAAAATTTTTGAATACCGGGGGGATTTCCGTTTTAAATTTCAAACTGTTTTTGCCGGGCTTTACCTCGATTTCGACGTTTACAACGGCTTCTTCCGTACTTCGCGAAACAAACACCTCTTTATTATTCACTGCCAGGCGGAATGTCCCTTCATCATCCTCATGGGGCGGGAAATAGGGCTCATGGGGATCGGAATAGTGAATCCAGGAGAAAAATTTCCGGTCTGCCGTGTTGGAGTCGTCTTGAAGGTACCGGCCAATTAACCGGAAAGCATCTTCATTGACCTCATCGGCCCGTTTACTCCACAGGTAGGGTTTAAAATTTTCAATATAGTGATCAAATCCTTTGTTAAGCCCGAAATCCCCGGCCAGTACCCCCAGTGAAATAACCGCGCCGGTGGTATATCCTTTTCCTTTTAACAATTGCGTTACCGTCGGGTCGGAGATTTTTTGCACCTGGCCGTTATTATAAATCCGCAGCCGGTGGGGGGGGAGGGAGTAAAACATAGAGGCATGGGAGGGTAAGGTAATGGGAATGAGTGCGTAGGCATTGTCAAAATACTGCCCCTGTGCTGCCAGTTCCGCTAAATGCGGCGTCACGTTATTGCCTGTGAGGGAATAATCGATGGCATCGGCCCGGGTGGTATCCAGGGTGATCAAAAAAATGAAGACGGGTTCCGGTTCTTTTAATTGGGAGCAGCCGGCAGTCGACAGCAGGAAAAGTAAGAGTAATGGCAAAAGGCGTTTCATTGCTTAAATTCTTCTCTTAGAATTTCAAGAATAGTATCCATGCTGTAGGATAGGATCCTGGTTTCGCCGATTATGGGCATATAATTGGCGTCGCCCTGCCAGCGGGGTACGATGTGGAGGTGGAAATGGTCTTTAACCCCGGCCCCGGCCACTTGCCCGAGATTCATGCCCAGGTTAAATCCCGCGGGATTGAATTTTTCTTTTATAATAGCTATGCTTCGGTTCATTAATTGCCACATCTCCGCTGCTTTTTGGGGTGGGATTTTGTCCGGCGCATCCAGGTGTTCATAGGGGACGATCATCAGGTGTGCCGTATTGTAAGGGTATTTATTTAAAATCACAAAAAAATCATCCCCCCTGCAGCAGATCAAGGACTTTTCTTCCGGTAGTTTTAATGCTTTGCAGAATACGCATCCCTTTGTTTTGCTTATATTGGTGATAAAATCCCATCTCCAGGGAGCTGAGAGAAATTTCATTTCTATTTCTTCTTGTCTATGGCATTTTCAAATAAGTCACCGATAGTGGCGACCGATTCGTTTTCAGCTTTTGAATATCTATCGATCTCTTCTCTTTCTCTTTTTTTCCTGACTGCCCGGATACTCAGGTAAATCCGTTTTCTTTCAAAATCGGAGGTAAGCACCATTGCATCCAGTGCATCTCCCGGGTGATAGAGTTTGTTGATATCCGCAAGTTCCAGTTTCCGTTCGTCGATTTCGTTGGGCCTGATAAAACCTTCGATATTCTTAGAAATTTCAACACTGATGCCGTTTTCAGTTATTTTTTTGATTTTTATGGGAACGATGGAGCTGTGTTTATGTTCACTGATATATTTTCTCCATTCATCGTCTGCCAATTGTTTGATCCCCAGTTTCACTTTGTAATTGGAATCCAGGGAATCACTCAAAATTTTGGCCTCGATGGTTTCTTTTTCTTTTAAAAATTCGTGGGGAGACTCTATGCGGAAATAACTGATGTCGGATATCTTGATCACACCTTCGACACCTTTTTCCAGTTCCACGAATACCCTGGATTTCAATATCTTCTTAACCACACCGCTGACAATATCGCCGGAATTTTGCTTCTGGATATATTTTTCTTCGGGTCGCATTTCCAGTTGTTTTAATCCCAGTTTTATCTTTTTTTCTTCCGGGTTTAATTCAATGACCTGGACCCACAACCGTTCGCCCACAGCGACAAACTCTTCCACCGAGTTGGTTTTACCTTCCCAGGTGAGATCGGAGATATGAAGCAGGCCTTCTACCCCTTCTTCAAGCTCGATAAAGGCGCCGAAACTGACGATTTTGGTGACTTT
>Ga0114923_10002651_pt1 | contig 12088 bp, 11 predicted proteins | sample SumtaG_FD_89578 | JGI IMG/M metagenome (GOLD analysis project Ga0114923, IMG submission 89578) | Deep subsurface microbial communities from Indian Ocean to uncover new lineages of life (NeLLi) - Sumatra_00157 metaG | ecosystem: Environmental > Aquatic > Marine > Oceanic > Sediment | place: near... | reverse complement strand
CTCTGATTCGCCCCCTTTGTCAAACTTACAACCGCCAACTGTGGGCTGAGGGCAAGAATATTCTGAATAAAAATGCCCTTCTTCAGTACAATAATCGGCTGACCAAAAAGACCCAATAAAATCTGTGCAGGCACTATCTAATTCAATGCTATCACAACTCCCGCCTATAGTTTCTTCTTCCTCCTCCTCTTCTTCTATATCTTTACAGCTAGCTCCAACAAGAATTAAACTAGTTAAAATTAAAATTGAGAGGATAAATTTTGATTTAGCCATATTTTTTACTTTTATTTTACTATTATATAAATTTTAATATTTTATTAATTCCGGCTTTCTATTTTTATTATATCTCTTCGCTTCGCCCAGAGCAAGCAAAAAACCGCCTTCTTGGCGATTTTTTATTTGCTCCGGGAACTGGACTATGTTAGAACCTATTTAATTTAGTATAATACTATTTAAAGAATTCACTTTTTTTATTCCTATCAATAAGTTCATGAGCCTTTTTCATTTCTTCTGGAGTATAAATATAAATAAGCTCGAATTCCCCCGAAGTAGTATTACTCTTATAATCATGATGGACTTTAAGAATATGAATGAGTCCCCAATAAATCCACTTACCGCCTTTGTTTTCTACAAGGAAATTTCTCACTGGCGGTATTTTATAAAACCTTATTCCAGATTTATTCTTGAACGTAAAAATCCTGTTTTTAAAATATTTTTCACTCAAAGGTTTATCCAAATGAACTTTGAGATTAAGTTCTTTTGGAAACCCTTGCTTTTTACTTATTTGTAAAGTATCGTTTATTTCTATTATGCTTCCCATATTTTTATCATTTAGTTTTGTTATTCTATTATCTATTCAACCTCTTTGTGTTGCTCTGGATACCAAGCTGGAGTACAAGAAGTAAGCATTTCCAAATTTGCTTCCCAGAAGTATTTTTCTCCTACTTCAATCAAAATTAAATCACCTTTCTTAATTTTTACTTCTTCCCCCTCAACTACCACTCTACCAGAGCCTTCAATAATATAAGCCAATTCTTTGCATTTTAAATTAACAACCGCCCCCTTGCTCGGATATCTGCCACTTAGCTCAATAATGGCTCCGTTAATATCTCTATCTCCAAACGGATATTCAATTACGATACAAACATCATTATTCTTAGATTTCTTTGTTTGATTTTCGTGTATAATTTTCATATTTCTATTTTAACATAAAAACTACCTATTTGGCGATAAAAGTTCTAACCGTCCTATTCGGGTATAGTATTTTAAACTTGGCTCCGGCGGTGGGACTCGAACTTCTTTAAAAACCGATGAAGTCGCGGATTTCTGTAATAGAGATGGCTGTAACTTTTCCCTCAGAATCAATTGTATTTAACCCTAATAATTCCCCGTTAATGTTGAATAACGAGCTTCCATTAAGAATAGTTTTTTCAAAGATATTGGTGTGAATATAATTTTTGGTAAAAAATTTAACAATTCCCTGATTAACCATCCAGCCCTCATTCGGGGACTGGATCATTCCAAGCAGGAAAACTCTTTCTCCTAATCTTAATTTTTTGTAATCAACGAAACCAACAGTAGATAAACCATCTGCTTCAATTTTTATTAAAGCTAAATTCTTTTCTAAATCTCTTTTTAAAACTTGAGCTTTTGGGATTTTGCCGTCAACAAAAAAAGTGAACTCGCCCCCCTTGGGAACAAGTTCTGCCAAAGTAATTATTAAACCATCTGAAGTAACAATCAAGCCAGAGCCCATTATTATTTCTCCTTTCTTTGTTTTTGCTGTTATTCCCACCACTGCTTCTTCAACTTTCTCAACAGCGTCCTGAAGAGCAACATTTTCCTGAACAGTAATTTCATTTTTTTCAGTCAAATAGACCGGGCCATCAGAAAACTCATATTTATAAAGCGACTCTTCTACAAAATGAGGCCATATAATCTGAGTGGCAAAAATTCCGCCGCCCATTCCAATTACAAAAATAAAAATAATTTTTAAAATATTTTTTAACATTCTCGTACCAGCTTAAACTAAAACTTTTTCTTTATTTTTAGTTCTTATCAAATCGCCTGGAGTTCTAATAACAATTTTTTTAGCTTCCTCTTCTACAAACACTTCTCCGCCTTCTCTAACCAAACCAGATACAATTTTTAAAGCTAAGGGATCAAGAACCTTTCGCTGAATCACCCTTTTTAAGGGCCTGGCTCCTAAATTGGGGTCAAATCCTTGTTCAGCCAGAAGTTTTTTTGCTCTTTCTGAAACTTTAATTTTAATCTTTTTATTTTCCAGGCGTTTAGCAACCTTCTCTAATTCAAGATCAACTATCTTTCTAATCTCTGGCTTGTTAAGATAATTGAAAATAATAATTTCATCAATCCTGTTTAAAAACTCTGGCCGAAAACTCTCTTTAAGCGCGTCTAATACCTTATCTTTTAATGATTGTTTCTCTGCCTGTTCCGTCTCTCCTGCAAAACCAAGAGAACCCATCCTGGCAATATGTTCTGAACCGATATTTGAAGTCATAATCAAAATTGCATTTTTGAAAGAAGCAACTCTGCCTTTGGCATCGGTTAATCTGCCGTCTTCTAAAATCTGAAGTAGAATATTAAAAATTTCGGGATGAGCTTTTTCAATTTCATCAAGCAAAATCACACTGTAAGGCCTTCTCCGAATTTTATCGGTTAATTGTCCGCCCTCTTCATAGCCCACATATCCAGGAGGCGAACCGATTATTTTGGAAACAGTATGCTTCTCCATATATTCTGACATATCTAATCTAACTAAAGCATTTTCGTTATTAAATAAAAAGTTGGCTAAAGCGCGGGCGGTTTCGGTTTTCCCAACGCCAGTGGGGCCTAAAAACATAAATGAACCCAAAGGACGGTTTTCTTCAGAAATTCCTGCCCTAGAGCGCCGAATAGCATTAGAAATAGCTGTAATTGCCTCTTTCTGGCCGATAACTCTGCGAGAAATAGTTTCTTCCATCTTCTCTATTTTTTTGGCTTCTTCTTCTAATAAGTTTGTTGCTGGAATCCCCGTCCATTTGGAAACAACCAAAGCCACGTCCTCTTCTTCTATTTCTTCTTTCAAAATTCGGTGATTTTGCTGGATTTTAGCTAATTCTTTTTCTGCCTTCCGAACCTCTTTTAGAAGTTCTGGAATTTTGCCATACTTAATCTCAGCTACTCTCTGCAAATTAGCCTGCCTTTGGGCAATTTCTTCCTGAAAACCAAGACCATCTATTTCTTTTTTGTAACCTCTGATTTTTTGAATTAATTCTTTTTCAGCCTTCCATTTCAGTTCAAATGCCCTGGCTTTTTCGTTTAAATCAGCCAAAGCCCGTGAAATAGCCATCAATCTTTTTTTAGTTCCTTTTTCTTTTTTAATTGCTTCTTTTTCAATCTCCAATTTTTGAATTTCTTTTCTCAGTTCATCCAGCTGAGCAGGTTCAGATTCAATTTCTAATCTAAGGGCTGACATTGCTTCATCCATTAAATCCACTGCTTTATCAGGCAAAAAGCGGTCGGTTATATAGCGGGAAGCAAGCTCAACAGCATCCACTAAAGCTGAATCTTTTATTCTAAGACCATGATGAACCTCATATTTTTCTTTAATTCCTCTTAAAATGGCAATGGTATCTTCAACCGAGGGCTCCTGAACATAAATCGGCTGAAACCTTCTTTCTAAAGCCGCATCTTTTTCAATATATTTCTGGTACTCTTTTAAAGTAGTAGCTCCTACCGCCTTTAGCTCACCCCTGGCCAAAGCCGGTTTCAAAAGATTTGAAGCGTCAATTGCTCCCTCGGCAGCTCCTGCCCCAACTAAAGTATGAAGTTCGTCAATAAAAACAATGTATTTGCCAGCAGCACGGTTAATCTCTTTGAGTAAAGCCCTGATTCTGTCTTCAAATTCCCCCCGGTATTTTGTTCCCGCTATCAAAGCCCCTAAATCTAAAGCAATAATTTCTTTTTCTTTCAAACTTTCCGGAACATCTCCTTTAACAATTCTCTGCGCCAATCCCTCAACAATAGCTGTTTTTCCAACCCCGGCTTCACCGATTAAAACCGGATTATTTTTTGTTCTTCTGGAAAGAATCTGCATAAGTCGGCGGATTTCATTTTCCCTGCCAATCACCGGGTCAAGCTTTCCCTCGCGGGCTAAAGTAGTAAGATTCCGGGCATATTTTTCCACCACCTGATATTTTGATTCTGGCTCAGGATCAGTAATTCTTGTTCCCCCGCGAATTTGGGCTAATGTTTTTGAAACAATATCATAATCTAATTTGCCAAACTCTAAAGAGGCATTATCCCCGCCCGACTTCAAAAAGACAGCTTTGTCTAAAATTTCTTTAGCCTTGGTTTCAGAATCAAGCAAAGCTAAAAATAAATGCTCTACTGAAATAAATTCATCTCCCATTTTCATAGATTCCTGGCGGGCTTTTTCTAAAACCTTTGCCATATCCTGAGTTAAATAAAACTGGCCAAAAGTTTTGGGAGTAGCAATTGTTGGAATTCTACTTAATGTATTTTTGGCTTTCTTTTTTAAATTTTCTATATCAGCCCCTAATTTTTTAAGCAAAGTCAAAACAACACTTTCTTCTTGAGAAAGCAGAGATAAAAGCAAGTGCAAGGCGTCAATCTGCTGCTGCCCTCTTTCCTGGGCAATGGATTGAGCGTTTAATAGAGCTTCTTGTGTTTTGCGAGTAAAATTAGCACCGTTCATACTCTTTTTTTATCATAACTTCTTTAAAAAATCAAGACAAAAAAAGCCCTCACGAAGAGCTTTATATATTCATTCGGTTCTTTCGCCTAAAATAACTTCAACAGTCATTTCTTCCCAGTCCCCTTCTGTTGAAGAAGAAGGTCTCAGAATTTTCAAAACCACCTCATCTCCGGGATTATATTTCATAATAATTTTTGCTAAAGTATTTTCTATAGTGATTTTTTCATTATTAAATTCTGAAAGTATATCTCCTTCTTGCAATCCCGCTTTCTCGGCAGCGGAATCCGGCCAAACAGCTAACTGCCCTTCGTTACCTTTAACAATCAAAACCCCGTAATCTACTGATAAATTATTCTCTTTCTTAATTTCCTCATTTATTAGAACATAACGAATTCCTAAAAAGGGGTAGACAATCTTACCTAAAGTTTTAACCTGCTCAATGCCTTTCTCGGCTTTATTAATTGGGATGGCAAAGCCAATGCTTTGAGCCCCAAAAGCCATAGCTGTGTTTATTCCAACTACTTCTCCTTTCAGATTCAAAAGAGGACCGCCAGAATTTCCTCTGTTAATTGCTGCGTCTGTTTGAATAACATCTTCTAAGGTTTCAACAAACCCTCCGCCTGCAGCTGTAATTTCCCTTCCCAATCCGGAAATTACTCCTACAGAAACAGTGTTTCGGAATTCTCCCAAAGCATTACCAATAGCAATTACTGTCTGGCCGCTCTGTAATTGATCTGAGTTTCCTATGTTTATCACTGGGAATGGTTTTGTAATAACTTCTCCTTCATCGTTTACTGTTTTTTCCTGTTCAATCTCCATTATTGCCAAATCCTGAAAAGGATCTCGAGCTAAAACTTTTGCTGAAAATTTTCTGCCGTCATTAGTAAAAACCGTGTATTCGGCTTCCTCATTTAAAACCACATGCTTATTAGTTAAAATTAATCCTTCTTTAGAAACAATGAAGCCAGTTCCCCCTCCAATTTCTTCAAAAACTGGCAAATCTTTGGAAACAATAATAGTAACTACAGCAGGCGAGACATCTTTTACTACTTTGATAACTGCTTCTTCTTGAGAGACCTGAGGAAAATATTCTTTATCTGTTCCTTTTTCAATTATTTGTTCTCCGACCAATTGGGGTAAAATATTTAGTTTTTCTGAATAATCTGCAGGTTGAAAGTAGAAAAAACTAGTTGAAATAGCTCCGGCCAAAAAACCAAAAAAAACAGAGAAAAAAATTGCTAAGGCAACTGGCCTATGGCTTTTTTTTCGGGGTTTAGAAAAAATTTTAATTTTCTTCCGGAGATTAAGTTGTGGTAAATCGTATAAGTCCATATAGCTTTTGACTTATGACTAATGACTATAACCTTTGACTAAATTGTTGTTGTTATTGCCATTGTTATTGCCATTGTTATTATCACTGTCATTGTTATTATACATTTTTTCTTCTTTTTTTCAAGTACAGAACAATCAATTTTGGAGTAAGAATTAAAAAAATTATCAACCAAGTTCCAAAACCAAATAAAAGCCAAATAATATAGAAGGGAGATTTTAGAACCGTAAAAATAATTCTTTTGATTTTTGATTGTTTTTTCTTTTCATTGCGTATTTTAAGATTATATTTAAAGATGTTTGACCTTACATTTCCAAAAAAAATATTGTAAAGGTTGCAAAAATAATATTTTGCGCTGATTATCAACCAGCCATCATTTTGAAACCTCCTAGGCAGCAGGGTTAATTTGGGAGATTTTAAAAAACCAAATTTAGCAATTTTTGCTCCTTTTCGGACATAGGCGTGGTCCTCCCCAAGAGTTATCCCTTCATCAAACCCTCCCATTCTTTGGTGGATTTCTTTTTTTATTAAAATAAAATTTGAAGCATAAGGAAAAATATCTTCCAATAAACGAGCCGGCAAATTATAAAAAATGCTATGCAGTATCTTATAGACCTTATTTTTTGTAATCGGCTCCAAGCCGCAACTGGCTATATCAAGTTTTCTTTCTTTAAATTCTAATAAAGCTTTTGCAAGAAAACGTTCTGGAAATACTGCTTCTGCGTCTATAAACAAAAAGATGTTGCCATTGGCAATTTTTGCCCCTTCGTTTCTTCCTTTAGCTGGCAGTCCTCCTGCTACAATTTTACATCCATAGCTCTTGGCAATTTCAACTGTTCTATCTATTGAATTAGCATCAGCAATAATAACCTCGTAATCCATGCCCTGTACCAAACTTGTTCTGGTGCGGAGCTTAAAACTCTGATTTTTTATTGACTGAAGTAAAATAGGAAGATAATTTTCTTCATCAAGCGTTGGAATTATAATAGATAACATATTTTAAAACAACCTCTTTGCCTCTTCCCAAATTTCCGACTTATTCTGAGTGGTCTTCATCCAATACCACCATTCGGCTCCCCATAAATAAAATTCTTTTATGCCAGTCTTCTTAGCAAACTCAATGTTTTTTTGAAACCTGTTAAAATCCATACTTTTTTCCTGTTCTTCAAGAGATAGATCATAGAGCAGTTTAGGGCCCCATGGCTCTGCTTGAAGCTCAATGCAAATTACTTCTTTACCAAAAATCTTATTAATAATAAGCGCTTTTCTATGATAAAAGGTTGGCGAGAAAATATGAGTGATGTAAGTTTTAAATTCTTTGGACCAAACCCTTCTATACATTGTTATCCCAACTATATCTGCCGCTCTTGCCGCTTTAGTCCAGGTTGAAAACTCTCCGCTTTCAGAAACTATCACAGGCCTTTTTCGAGAATCAAGGGATTTAACTAAGTCAATTTCTTTTTTTAACATTTTTCTATCAAACGAAGGACATTTCCCAAAAGAAAAGAATGGTTCGTTCTCCACCTGCCAATATTTAATTGTATCTGAATTCTGGTAATGCAAAACAATCTCTTTAATCAATCTTAACACTGCTTCTTGCTGCTGCTCTTTACCCAAATCAACCGCCCATTCGGGAATATGACACTCCGGCCAGCGAGGAGTTTTCATCCCTATCACCAGAATAATTTCAGTTTTCCTTTTTTCTGCTTCTTCAATTTGCCAATCCAAATCTCCAAAATAATACTCCCCTTCTTTTCCTTCAATAAAATCCCAGTGTACAGCTATTTTAATATTTTTTGCTCCCAAATCGTCAAGTAAGGCTAAATATGTTTCTCTCCAATCTAAACCCAAATCCTGGGCGTGTTTTTGAGAAAAATTAACTCCCCATGTAATATTTTCTGTTTCTTTTGGAAAACCAATAAAAAAATAAAGAACAAAAATCAAAAGAAAAAATAATAAAATTATTAAAATCATTTTTAAAAATTTTTTAAAATTAATTCTCATTTTGACAACCCTTTTTACCTTACCGAAAATAATATTACACCATCAAATCTTGAATTGCTGTCTTTTCTAAAATAATAATCGAAGAAATCCACGGCTACAATTTTTCCCTGCGTTGAACTCGCATGAAAAAGAAGATTGCCGTTAAACAATAATCCTTCGTGTCTAACATCTAATCCAATCTCTTCGTCTCCTTCTTTAATAAAAGCGATGCCAATAGCTTTGAGCGACTCAGCAAAAAGTTCCTTGGTAATATATTCATTAGGAATATATTCTATAACTATTTCTTTCTCCCAATCAATATCTATTAAGCGATTACCATCTGCTTTTATTTTATTTAAAATCACTGTCTTTTCTTTTATTCTGTCTGAACCAGCAATTTTCTTAGTAATATCCTGAAAATAAAGCGATGCTATATTTCTATCAGCAGTAAAATGTAGCCGGTTCTCAAAAGTAATCTTATATTCAATTTTTTCAGTTTCTAAGTTTTTCTCTGGCCTATAATTTAAAAATTTCATCATCTCTTTAGCTTCTTTGAATGTTTGAGAATGGAGTAAAGCTGCATTAGTCAACACAAATACAGTGCAATCTGTGACATCTAATCTAAAAATAGGATCTTTGTCCCTGCCTGCTTCTTCACCCAAACAACCAAGCTGATAAGGAGTATCAAGACGCAAAATAGACAAAGCTTTCAATCTTTCATCTTTATTCGGAAACCGTTGCTGAAGTTCTTTTAGAGTTAAGTTGATTTCCGTTGTAGTTGATTGGTATAACTTTTTTTGATTGTAAACCCATTGCCAATTGGCTTCAGATGAATCTTCAATTCTTTTTCCTTCAGACGCTTTTTTCTTTAAAGTTAATTGAGTTAACTTTATTTCATCTTCACCCAGGAAAGAATTAGCCAAGCTGTCAATCTCTTTAATCTTAAAAGAACTTTCGTAAATAATAAAACTTGCAGCCAAAATAAAAATAGTTAGTAATAAAACTATTTTTAAAATCCGTTTCATTTTTTAATTATATCGCAAACTGTCTATAATTAAAATACCGAGAACAGTTCTCGGTATGATTATTTTAAAACTAAAACAATAAGCCCTGACGTGATAAGCAAAATAGCAAGAAATTTTTGGAAAATAATCCTTTTGGAAATTTCTTCTTTCAAAATTTTGGGAAATTTTAGAGAAAGAAAAATCATAAAAATAAATAGGAAAACATACTGAACGCCTTGAAGGGCATTAATAACAGAAAGATAAACCAATCCTGCTAAAGCAATGGCCCAATTTTGTAAAATAAAGGCTCCAGTTCCTATTCCTTGATTTAAGATAAAAAATGTTCCAGTTTTTTTACTAAAAGTGAACTTCTTGGCAAAAATTTCTCTTCTTACTTCTTTAGTAAATATAAAAAATAATGCTGTTAAAAAGGCTCCTATTCTTATCCAAATGAAACCTGTCCAAAACGGAAGCATTATATAAACATATTTGGTTAAAACAAAAAAGAGAGCAAAAAGAAAAGCGGTAACTGCTGAAATTTTGAAACTGGCAAAAGAAATTCTTTTACCAGGTTTGATGCTAACCAAAACGCTCCCTAAAAGAAGGAGGAGAAAAGCTAACAACCTCCAAGACCCTAAAGTTTCTTCTCTGCCAGAAAAAAAATAAACTAAAAGGAAAGTAAATAAAGGTAAAATTCCTCCAATCGCAGGAATTATTCTTGAGGCCTCAAACCTTTCTAATCCTTCAAACATTCCCAAAAGGGCAAAAATAAACATGGCCCCTGCTAAAAAACAAAAAAGAACCTGATAAAAGGCAGGGATTGAAAAACCAACAAAGGGAATCAAAATCAAAACTAATCCCCCTAAAATTCCTACATAAAAAGAATAGCTTTTAGGATTTGGGGCTCCGGCAAGAAGATACTTGTCGCCCAAAACAGCAATTGCGAAGAGAAAATAAGCTGCAATTATAATTATTAACCAAAGCATATTTTTTCAATATTATAGACCCCGAGCTTTTCTATCTCAATAAAGCCGTGTATTGCGGACTCCGCAAACCTACCGCTTGCCAAATAATCAAAAATCCATTGATTAGCATATTTGGGATTCTCTTGTGGTATGCCTGCTCCCAAGCTACGCAGCCATTTCCTGTTAAAATCCTCCTGAGAGCCGATAGAAGGAGCCATAATAATTGGAATTCCAAGGCCAGCATAAAAAGAAAGTTCGCTCGGCTTTGTCCACAAAAGATCTGTTTTTCTAAGCTTTTGATTAAAGATTTCAAAATAATCCCTTATATCTTCTTTAAAAATTATCTCTATATTTTCTCCAAGATTTTTTTCCAAGCCAAGCTTTCTTACTTGTTCTGAAAAATATTCTTGAACTTCTTTTCTAATACCTGCTGATAAGATTAATTTTATCTCATTGTTCTTAATTTTTTCAGCCAAGCTTTTAACGTATTCCATTGCTATTTCCTTCTGAGCGCCAGCTCCTCCAATAGAAAAAAACATTGTTAAGGGATGATCTGATTTTTCAGGAAGAGCTCCAATATGTTTATCAACCAATGGCTTGTAGTTTTTATAAAACTTTCCAAGAGGATCTAAATTCAAAAGCCGGCAGCCCAAATCTTTCTTTAAAACCTCTTGTTTTTCTGTCCCGATATTTTCTATTGGCAGAGGGAAACCAGTTAAAAAGATATTCTCCCGCTTTACCCCATAAAGCTTCAACCGGTTAACTACCCAGGAATTAGGGGCAAAATACTTTATTCTGCTTTTCCTCGGCTCAAGAGAAGCCCAAGCCCGGGAAATATCAGCATCACAAACAATACAAAAAATATTACCCGTATAATTAAAAACCTCAGCCATAAAAGCCGAGGTAAAAAAGGTAGTTATTAAGGGTAGGTTTTCCTTTTTTAATTTTAAAATCAAATCCTCCCCCCACCCCTTTTTAATTGCGGAAAAAATGCTTTTTAAGCTGAAAGTTGGTTTAGATAAATCTCGGTGGGGATAAAAAGTAGCGATTTTTTGAAACTTATCAAAAATAGAAAAAGCTATATTGCCAATCAAAGGAATCCTTTTAAACTTTGAAATAAACTCATAAAACCCTCTAGTTGACTCCCAGATTCTCTTATCTTTTTCTGGAATTCCTTCATAACTATTGGCGCTGATAATTTTTTCTTTGAAGGCAAGCTTCTTTAAGGGATAAGAGGTTCTCTGGTGGCCATAGCCCATATTAACTGTCACCACCCATGCTTTTTTCTTATTATTCATATTTATTCATTATACATTAATACCCTTAATACTCCAAAAACCTCAATCTTTCTCTTTTGTTTAATTGCCAAACACACTACGGGGTTGACCCTTCATCTTTAACCAAAAGTGAAGGGTTGACATATTTAAATAATGGGCGTATAATGTAAGTAGTAAATTGAACAAACATTATTAATCTTTTTTAACGTAAAAGGAGATAATTATTATGACTTTTTGGCAAACATTAGGACATTATGAATGCGAAGTTGCACAAAAAACAGATGGAACGGCCTATTACACAGGTTGGGTCCGATGTGTTGGCGGATGTTTGGCTGACGGAAGATGGCCTCAATGGAATTGCCACACAGGAAAAAAGCGATGACCTCGCAATAGCGTGATATATTGAAAACAATTAATACTATCACGCTTTTTTTATACACCAACTCTTGGTGTTCAAATCCCCGCAATAAACTTCTGAAAATAGCTTTACATTATGGTTTTTTAAGCATAAAATAAAATTGAATATAAGGACCTGAAAGATTTTATTAAACGACGTAAAACAAAATAAATCTATGAAAAAGAAACTAATAATTTCAACTTCGTTTATAATTATCGCTGTAATAATTAATCTTATAAATTATATATATTTTTTTGATAGTGGTTGGATTAATCCTTTTTATAATATTTGGTCTTTCTTCGCATTTTTGGCAGGAGTATTAGGAATTTCTATTTTTTCTTTGGGAATATCGGCTTTTGTTTCTCTTCTTCTTATTCTGCGGAAAAAGCATAAACATAGGTATATACATTAT
>Ga0114923_10002650_pt1 | contig 12089 bp, 13 predicted proteins | sample SumtaG_FD_89578 | JGI IMG/M metagenome (GOLD analysis project Ga0114923, IMG submission 89578) | Deep subsurface microbial communities from Indian Ocean to uncover new lineages of life (NeLLi) - Sumatra_00157 metaG | ecosystem: Environmental > Aquatic > Marine > Oceanic > Sediment | place: near... | reverse complement strand
TTTTTTTAATTTTGGATTTTTTGTATATCTTTAATGCCTGCTGCCAGTAATCCAGGGCAATGTTTATCTCCGATAACTCATAATATAGGCTCCCCAAATCCAAATAAATGTCAGCTTTATCTTCATTCTTTTGGATGCCTTTCAATATATCCTCAAGGAAATCAATTCGTCTCCGCTTTTCCTGTCCACCCCTTTCAAACGTATCAATATCCCTGTGAATTTTGGCATCATCAACAAAAGAAGTAGTATAATGGGTAAAATGATAGAAATCAGGAGCCTTCAAGGCAATGCGCTCTTCCAGTTCCGGCGGACATATGATCACACATTTTAAATCCTGGGAAGAAAACAGCTCACGACCTATATTTAAAGAGTTGGTCAGGCGGTCCAGTTGATTATTCATGGATTCCGGGTTTTTATAATATTCGTCGTAAGGAAATTCATCGATAATATAGAGGATTCCCGGTGAAAAATCCCCGGAATCGGCAATAAATTGCAAGGGAATATAATTTCCAGCGCGAAAAGGTATCTCTTTAATGAGAAATTGACCTGAGAATTGCGATTTTATCTTATCTTCCAGGTATTTTTCTACATCTGCCGTCCGGCATGAGAGAAAAACCAGGAGTCCCTGCTCCCGGCGCAGTCGGATGTGAGCAAAAAGAGTGGGGAATTGCAATTCATCCAATTTCCTCAACATGTCTTCTATTTACCTTCACTTTCCAGTAGGTCTTTCCACTCTTTGAGCCTGCTTTCCAGCAAAGGATTTACACTGTACCATTCGTCGCCATTAATATATTCAAGAGCAAAAAGACCCAACAACAATTCCAGGCGCTTTTCATCCATTTTTCCAATAAATTTTTTATGCTCATCGATTTCCAGGAGAATTTCCCAATGGTCACGGTTTAAAGGTCTGGCCTTTTTTATCCGATGTTGATTCACGGCATCTTCCATATCTTTTTTACCAATGACTGTTCCTTCAAGGGTACTGGATAATACAGCGGCAGTGGCTATCAAATCAATCAACAGCCGAAAAACACCACCGGAGTAATGAATTGCTATCTTCAGGGCTTCATTACTTATTAACTGTGCGGTTTCCATTCGTTGCCGTATTGCTTTTTCCATTATTTCCCAATTCTCCCCTGCCTTTTTATCTCTTTTTTTATTTTTGTTTAACAGGCGCATATTTTTCAATACATGCATTTTACCAATAGTGGCTTCAATGGTTGAGGATTTAACAGAGTGGATCAGGGAAATAGGAACGGTCAGCAGCATGGTGACATTATCCAGCAAGGAAATACTTTGACCGTCTTCGGCAAAGAGCTTTTCAGCGGCGTTGACAGATGTCCGGTCCAACCCGTCAATGATAATCAACGGTTCTTTTCCTTTTAATTTTGATTTTATATCGGTTATCAGGTCTTTTACCAGGTCAATCAATTCATTTAAACGGGGTCTGTATTCATCCCTTACCAATTTCCTGGATACAGCTTCTCCCCGCATTTTTGTGAAAAAACTGGACTTAAATTTAAGGAAAGGAAATTTGAACCCTCCCCCTGCTTCAGCGTTAATGCCGATCTCTTTACCCTTTACTTTTTCACGGGTGGTTTCGATTTTCAGTTTATCATGGAAAAAACCTTCCATCTTTTGGAATTGTTCTTTAATATAATTTTCAGGTGTAATGTTATTTTCTTCAGCAAAGGACAAAACCTGGAAACATATTGTCAACAAGAGTTCTACAATTTCAATATCAAAAGGATTCAGGATTTCCTGGATATCTAATTTAATAACAGCAAAATTTTTCTGGATTTGTGGATTATAGATAAATTTGTTTAATTCAGTCGATTTGCCATTCCCGGCATGACCGCCAAACATTAATTTATGACCGGAAGAGGCTTCCATGAGTTCCTTTTTTATCCACTCAATTTCAAGGCGGTTGGTATCGATATACAGACTTTCCCATTCTTCTTTTCTTGCCGGTGTTAATGGTGTTTGATGGTTAAAATATTTAATAACCTCACCCAGGGTTTGAGCTTTCATGCGAACTCCTTTATCTTTAAATAATAGACTGTTTTACAGTTTAATAGTATATCATATTCCCCTTTTTTATGAAAGTGTTTTTCCCTTTTGCGTCAAATTGCACAGCTCTTGTGAAAAAAAGAGAAAAAAGAGGGTGGTGCGTGCCAAGGTATAAACGTGCAAAAATTTAATACATCGTTCAACTGACTCTTGTATGAGGTCTTGACAAAGGGGTCCAGTTTAAAGTATAGTACTGAAATGAAAAGTGTGAGCATCATTCCGCAATTGTTTTATGATATAATAGGCAGAATTATACCTGGTGTTGTTCTACTTCTCTGCGTTTTCATGGTTTATTACGGTCCAGAAAATGTCGCGCAGCTTTTCACATCCCTGGTCGGGAAAAAGGGACAAGTCTTGGAGGTGTCTTTCTACCTTTTTCTCATCAGTGGAATTCTATCCTACATAATTTCTAATATTGCACAGGGCATCCGGGTTATTTTCTCTAAAATATACAAAAAACGTGACAGCAAGAAATGGAAACAAGTCCGGGATGAATTGAGATCGGATTTAGAAAAAGCGGCTGATAATCTTGGATTAAATAAAAAAATAAGGGTGGAAGATATCCCAAGTACAGGATTCATTTACGACTATATTCGCTTACGTTCACCCAACGCTGGGGCACGTATAGCAAAGTTACGTGCGGAATGTCACATGTGCTCAGTATTTGTTACCGGCATGTTGGGGATTGCTGTTTGGAACCTTGTAAATATAATAGCGAGTCCCACGAAAATTGAAATCATAATGGAACTGGGATTCTTGGCCAGTGCATTGGTGTTCTCAATGCTAAAGCAGTTTTTAGAAAAACGATTCAGAATCGCGATATGGAACCACTGGATTCTCCTGTTTTCCCCACTAATCAAAAATGAAAGCAATACGCCAGGGTAGCATAACCAGATGATAAAATCCAGGGTAAAAAAAGGGGAATAGGCCATTTGCCAAAACTATTAATCACTCCTGTTTTGGTGTTTGAAATCGTATCTCCGTCAACTGCCCGCAAAGACAAGGTTTTAAAGTATCAACTTTATGAAAAAGCCGGCGTAAAGTATTATTGTATCGTAGACCCCGAAACCCGAAGCGCTGAAGTATTTACCCTGGGAAATAATGATCAACGATATCGAGGAATAGGAGAATTTCAAGAAGGAAAAATAACCGTTGATCTGGGAAAATGCAGTATTGACATTGATTTCTCTAAAATATTTGCTCCTGTCCCGGAATAAAAAAAGAAATTCTTCTCGTCTGTGAATAGTCTTGTGAATGTCTGTGGCTAAAATTAGGAACTCTTGGTAAAACGTTTGATTTTATCAACTAGCGAATCCACAAACCCCCGGGGTGCCTTCTCCTCAATTTCTTCCCATAACCTCTCATATTGGGGAAGATATTTCTCCTTCTTCTTTAAAAAATCCCGGTACTTCCTTACATGAGATAACTTCAACAACCCTTCCTCAAGATAAGAAAAAATGACTCCCCTGGTTCCAGGGTCTATCCAATCTTTACGCTCCATATATATTAGAAATTTAATGGGTTTAATGTTAATCCCAGGTTCCCGGATAAAATCCAACCACTTTTCCACGAATATTTTCTTATAACCGGAAACATAAAGATAATTACACATCTTTTTTAAAGATACACCGTTATCTTTAACAATATGCATACCTATTTCAATCAATTCCCGGTACTCCGCTTCACCGACACTGTATTGCCCAAGACCTTTATCCGGGAAATCCCGCGTTTCCCTGATACTTTGCAATTCAACAATAATTTTTAACGGTTGGGTATCTATTTCCAAACCATCAAGAAATTTTATAACAGCGGGAAGTGGATGGAAATACTCTTCACGGTTTTCCTTAAGCATATCCAGGTATATCAAGCGCGTTATCCCAATGCGGATATCTTTTTCCAGGTCCGGCAATTGAACCAGGTAAAAAAGCCGTTGGGTTTCTTCCTGGAAATAATCGAGCATTTCCTGGAAAATAGAGGGAAATTGCAACACCAATTGGTTCACTACGGCTGCATTTTCAACGGTTTTTAAATATCGGTAAATGGTAAGAAAAACATTTTCCTTGAAAGCGATATTCTCCGTGGATTCGATCAAACGGAACAAGGCAAAAAAGATTTTTACCGGCACGGGTGAGTACAGTTTTATGAACCATCCCGGATCGATCCTGGCGATGAAATTCCCGTAAAAATCGCAGAATAACCGGTAGTCAGGCTCTACCACCGGGTCGCTGCCTCCCAAAAGAATGGCTGCTGTTTCCAAAGCTGTGAATTCATAAAAAACAGGAAGACATTGTTTTTTGTGAACATATGTACTGATGATCTCACGGCAGGAAGACAACAGTTCGATATTATCATGGTTGATTTGCAATTCACTGAGATCATTCACCAGCGGTTTAATGTCTTCCGGGGGCAGTTCCCCGATTGTTTTCAAATAGGTCTCTTTCTCTGCCGGTTTGTCCGGGAAAACCCGGTCGGCAAAATTGTAAATGGTGCAGTTTTTATAGGGGATTTCCTTTTCGCTGTTCACCAATACCAGGCGAAAATGGTGTTGAATGTTGTAAGAATTATAAAAATCCGTGGAAAAACTCAACTCCTTCCTCTGATTATAAGGCAAGAGGCCCAATAGTTTTTCAATAAAAGCCCGTTCCTGACCCCGTTCCAAGATAACCCATACGGGCTGACCGGGTTTCTCAGCGAAAATGTCGGCCAGGAGGTTTTCCATATAGGGCTTATTCAACGAATCCACCACAGGGGGCTCACAATCGGCTGCGGAAATCTCTAGTTCAGTGGGCGGGATAAGCCGATTACCCGGTAAATCGCTTTCTTTCTCAAAAAAGTGGAATTGCTTGAAGATGGCCATGGGGTTGGCTTTTAATTTTATCACGTCCGCTTCATCGATGATCAGGTGGTGAAAGAAATAGGCACCTCTTCCGGCACTGTCCATGCCCATGGTGCCTCGACCGATTACCCATCTTTTGCCGGGCAGAAGAGAAAAATAGATTTTTTCAAACGGGGTGCCGGATTCAAGCGAATCACCAAAGGCCAATTCTTCCAGTACAGCGATTACATCGGGATAAGACAATAATTCCCCGGATAAACCAATGGTCCTCTGCCCCATTTGAGCAACCACTTGCCTGACAGTAATATCATACCCCTTCATACAAGGGCCAAATACATAATGTAAAACCCTTATTTTCATTCTTTAAGCTCCTTTGGTTTTTTGCCACAGACGGACACAGACTTTTCACAGACAATAAGAAAAATCCTTTTTTTGTCTGTGTTTGTCTTGTGTAAGTCTGTGGCCAATTTTTCATTTTCTTCCATTAATATCCCGGTTTTAAAAATGATCGGCTTCAGACAATATAAATAACAACGGGTCTATAACCCGCACCGGTTGAATATCAAAGCTGACCCTCATTTCTTTATTATACATAAGGGGAGCGGAACCAAAACTGGAGGTGCCGGTAAAAAACAATTTCTGAAAACTGTCTTTCATCAGGTTATAGGCATTAATGAATTTCTTACGAAAATAAGCTTCCAATGTTTCACTCACCTGGATAACTTTTTTATAATATTCTTCGAAATTTCCATTTTCAAAAAGGAACGGTTGGGATAGGCATATTTGCCGGACCCGGTGGTCAGTGGGCAGTAAATCGATCTTGGTCAGGATGAGTACCAGGTTTTGGTTTTTGGTTCGGTTTCCCGCCGCGGTATAAGCGGAGAGTAATTTGCCTAAAAAATCGGACAGCTTATCCTCCGGCATAGACGCATCGGCGATGAGAAAGGTGTCGGTGGTTCGTTTGCAGTGGGGAACCAGGTCTTCCCTTACCAACCAGGTTTCGGCTCTCTGGGCCGGCTCACCGGCAATGTCGTTTAAAACGACCACCACATCCTGTTTGTTTCCCCCTAACAGCCGGCTCAATATGCCGGTTTGAGTTTTCTTTAAATGAAACTTCACGATCAATGACGGCGGTCGTTCTTTGGGATTGGTGCCCAACGGGACAATGCCTTTTTTCCAGAGCCGGTCATAAGGAGTAAAAAATGGGTGGTTGGCTAGATCGCTTTCCGTATGAAGCGGCGTGCAATAGACTTCATACCTGTCTTTAGGGAAGCCATCGGTGTAACTGCCCCTGTCCCTTTTTTGTCTACCTCATAATCGATGCTTTTGCCGGGGACATTGGCTAAAAACATACCGTTTAAAATCACCGGGGCAGTACCCTGGTTCGGTTCATATTCAAAAAACCTCCTGCCGTTATCCTTCTTTTTACTTTTTAATACTACCCCGGGATTATTCCATTCATAGGGCAGCCAATTTTCAAAGAACAATTTCACCCGGTTAATCTTCCTGGTAGTCGTTCTTAACTGTTCTCTTATATCCCGGTTTATATCCTGCAAACAGGTGACCTGTGGAACAGGCAGAAAGATTTTCTTTGCACCGTTGAAACAGAACCACAGGTTTTCCCGGAAAATCTCGTTAAAATCAAAATCCCCGCAGTCATAAACCGGGCCGTTGCTGATCACAATGACCCGTTTTCGCGCTGCCGGGCTTCGGGACGACCAATAACGCACCAGCGGGAAAATAAAATTCCCCCGCAAAGGTATGTGGAACTGCTTTCGTCTCTTATGCAGGTAAGCGTTCAGCGCCGCCGAGTTTGAGAATCGTGCGATATTCAACAGCTCAGGTTCCGGGTAACTTAAAAAGTGCAGATAAAACGTACGGTCTTTCCGGGCCAGGCTGCGAAGGATTTCAAAAACCGCCTGTGCCATTGGGGAATTTTTTCCTTTTTTTTTCTCTTCCCACCATAACGACTCGGCAAACCAACTACCGTCAACGGCAATCACCACAACCTCATTGATGGCCGCACTACCTGCGTCTAAATAAAAGGCACTCTCCTCGAACCCGAATCTCAGGTCAAACATGCCATCATATTCACCGGAATAGTAAAAAGAAGTTTTTAATCCCTTTTCCGCGGGGGTATGGGTGAGCAGCTCAAGGGTGGGTATGGATTTACCAAAAAATTCCCCTTCGATTTTTCCCGATGTCCAATCATCAGCCAGGCCAGTGAAAAGGTTACGCCGGTAAGAATCCGGGAGTTTCTGCCAGACCGATGAAACCAGGTCCTTCCACCCGGCTCCGATCTGACTGCCGCAGGCAAAACCATATATTTCAATTCATCATTCTCAAAACTTGCCGGGGAAGATTGAGACAGGTAACTTTCCAGGGATTCAAACAATACTGTTGTGCCTGCTTTTATTTCTTTTGTGATTTTACCCCCGGCAAATAATTTTCTCTTTATGCCAAGCAATTGTTTATACAAATCCGCTGTCCCCACAAAGGCACTGTAATGTTCAAAGAAATCCAGCAATTCACTGTTTTCATAAACACCGCTAAGCAGTGTTTCCAGGTGAGTATCATCTTGATTGCTAAGGCATTCTTCCAGTGTTTTGCACAGGGCCCGGGTATAACCCAGGAGTTTTCCCTGGGAAAATAGATGTTTAAGGTCCGGGTGTTTTTGCTTTTCCTTCATTTTATAACGATCTTGCCTTTCTCTAAGAAAACCCCTTTATTTTTCAATTCTTCCAGCTTCATCCGCAGGCTTTTAAACCGGGTCTGCATTTTTTCACTGCCCTCTTCCTGTTTATATACGATTGGGCACGAAGCTGTGGGAATCACCAACCAGCGGGTACCCACCGGGTTGACCTCCAGGTGAAGGGTAACCGGGGCTAAATAGTTGTCTAAGATTTTTTCTTCCAGGTGCGGATCCAATTCCAGTGCCGTGTTTATTTCCCTGGTGAGCTTTGCTTCGCCAGGTGTAAGGGTTCTCCCGGTGAAAACCTTTTCCAGGTTGTTTAGATAAGCCTGTACATTCTCATCAGTCAACAATTGCTCTTTTGTTCTCATTATATCATTTTAGCCACAGACTTTCATAGACTAACGGTGTGAGTCTGTGGCAAAGTCTTTCATTTCCTTTTAATCATCTCGTTTTTTTTTAGCAATTTTTGTGAGATAATTGCCTGCTTCTTTTTTATAAGCCTCCATAAGATGTTTCTCATGGCTGGCCGGTTCATTTTCCACCACGAACTTAAATTCTTTTTCAGCCAGGTCATACTTATCCTTATCAAAAAGAAGTTCACCCAGGTAATAATGTGAATATAGCACCGTGTTGTCGGCTTCAACAGCCTTTTTAAAAAATTTCAATGCCTTTCGACTGCTGCCTACCGGCCAAGGGGCAACGTGGTAGAGTTTTCCCATCATTCGGTAGCCTAATGCGCCCAGGTGTTTATCATCGACGGCAATAAGCTCTCTAGCCAGCTTTTTGTAACGACCGGCAGCTCCTTTAAAAATGGCCTTGACAATTCCGAAACTTGCCGAATAATAGGCGTATGAAACCAGGGTGGAAGCGATGACATCTTTATCCCCGGGTTTTAACTGGTAAGCTCTTTTAGCATATTCGTTGGCAGTTTTGCCCATCTCTCTAAGCATGGGTTTAAATTCGTTTTTTTCCACGATGAGAGCTGATGTTTTAATGTCTAATATAGCTGTATGAGCATTTGCCAGCTTATAGAGAATTTTGTAGTGATTGGGTTTCTTTTCCAATAGTAATTTGTAACCTTTGATCGCTTTTTCGCAGTTTTCTATTGTCTTATTCACCATCAGCTCATCGAGTTCGGCGATAGCCATTTCCAGGGCTTTGCGTTCAGACGGTTGAGGTGTTTGGTCCTGGCTGCTGACCGGTATTGCAGAGAAAGAAAGGAACATAAGAATAATAAAAAATTGCACCATTATTTTTTTCACATTAACCTCCTTTTTAGGCCGTTTATTCTTTGATTTATCATAAGAGAATTTTAAAGGAAATAATAAGTGAAGTCAATAGAGTAGAGGTTAAAGTTGAGGTTGAGGTTGAGGTTGAACTTAAGGATTTAAGGGGCTAGAATCAAATGGAATAGCTCAAAGATTACCCGGAATCCCGAAATGATTACCTGGAATCGCCCAAAGATTACCTGGAACCCCGCAATGATTACCTGTAATCGCCCAAAGATTACCTGGATCCTATAAATGATTACCTGGATTATACATATGATTGTCTGGATTTTAAAAATGATTATCTGGAATCTAAAAATGACTATTTGGATTTTCTAAATGATTATCAGTACTCTCAAAACGATTACCTGGAATACACAAATGATTACTTGGAATCTAAAAATGACTACCTGGAATATTTAAATGATTAGCAGTCCTTACAAAATGATTATCTGGATTCTAAAAGCGATTATTTGGAATCTAAAAATGACTACCTGGAATATTTAAATGATTAGCAGTATTCTGAAAATGATTGTTTGGATTACAAAAGTGACTATCTGGAATCTAAAAATGACTGCTCGTATTATTCAACTGATTACCAGTATTCTGGAAATGATTATTTGGATTATAAAAATGACTATCTGGAATATAAAAATGACTACTCGTATTATTCAACTGATTACCAGTATTCTGGAAATGATTATTTGGATTATAAAAATGATTACCCGGATTCTCTAAATGACCAATTGGATTATCTAAGCGACTACCAGTACCTTTAAAATGACTATTAAAACTATTGAAATGATTGTCTGGATTCTATCAATGACAGCTTGAATTAATAAAATGATTAGTAGTACCCTCCTAACGATTTGCAGAATTATAAAAATGATTACTTGGATTGTTTAATTGACCGCTTGGATTTTGGAAACGATTATCAGGGTTCCAGGAATGATCATCTGGGTTCAAAAAACGATTTAATGGATTCTTCAAGTGATTCACAGGAATTCCTCAATGACCACCCGGGTAATGACTTTGATCAAGTAGACGTATTTATTTCCAAGGGGAGCAAATTTTTTTTTTTTGAATAGGTGAACAACTTTTAATAATTTTCGTATAACAAGAATTAAACCTGAAAAATCACTCAACTCAGGTTAAAGGAGTAACAACATGTTTATCAGAGACGATAAATTAGTAAAGGAAGTTGGTGAAAGGCTGCAGCAGGTGAGGAAACGAGCCCGCATCTCCAAAGAAGAAATGGCATTGCGTATGGGGATTACCCCCGGGGCATATATCAAAAACGAGCGTGGTATGAACTTTCCCGGGCTGGTAACACTTCGACGACTGGCCAGGGATTTTGATATATCCATGGATTGGTTAATTTTCAACAAAGAGCCCATGCATTATAAGAAAAAGAGGGAACGGGAGATAGAGTTGGAACAACAGGTCAAGGAACTGGAACAAAAAGTTGAAGCGTTGAGTCAAAAGTTAAACGAATCGGAACGGGTGGTGGAAGAGTTAACGCATCAGTTGGATGAGGAGCGTAAGAAACAGGAGAAAGCCGCGGAGGAAAGAGCAAAGACCATTGAAATGAGGCCGGAAGTCAGGGAATTATTGGATTATATGGAGCAGGATGCCCTGTTTTATTATCGGTTAATGATTAATTTCCATGAGTTCAGATTGAAAAAGCGGGAGATCGGTGATATCGAGATGGCGGATAATTCTGCATCTACCCCCCAACTCCCGGACCAATCGTGATGAAAACACTCGTAGAAACCAAAATTTGATTGTCGCCCCTTGTTCTCATCATACAACAGGCGTACTTCCGCCCTATTTCCCAAAAGGCCCATCACAAGGGCAAAACGATTTTCAGATAATTATTTCCGGGATTTTTTTCAATTACTATAATATGATAAAAACCCCTAAAAAATGATATATTTTGCTATAAAGTAGTCACGTTTTCGTCACGTTTTGAGAAGCTGCATCCTGGCGCAGAATGCTTTTATCCTATCGTGCCCAAATACTTTATGGCGATATTTGGGCATGAGTGTGACATGTAAACGGGCCTCTGCCAACGGCAGCGCTGTAGCTAAGTAGCTAACGAAATTTGCTCTCCTGCTCTTTCGCCTCCTTGGATATTTGTTACTCGCTCTTCTGCCTCTAACGACTGATGATAGTCTACTTTAGAGAATAATGTGTTTGAATGTTATCGATTCTGAAATTATTCTCAGTAAAAATCAATCATTATAACAAAATCGTCACCAAGAAAGTCTTTTTCGTCGTTTTGTCAGTTGTGAAAGTAACAAGAGCGTTGTTACTTAATTGTTTGAGTTCTGTGCTCAAGAACTAGACCACCGGCTAAAGCCGGTGGGATTCTTTATTTAAAGATTCAGTAGAAATAACACAGAAAATAGCATAAATCAATTATTGAGTCTTGATATTACAATGAAGAGCAGAGATTTGCTCTTTTTACCGGTTCTAAGAAATTTGTGCCTGGCACTTTATTACGTTTTGTCTGTGGAACATCTTGTGTAAGTCTGTGGCTAAAACTAGACGGTGGATTTTGTTTTCAGGATTCCTTGATTATTGGCAGCGGATTATGGTATCATATCACTTTAAAATAGGATGGAACCATGGAGAAACCAGGGATCATAAAGAAATTGGAAAAAAAGACCAATAAAGAATTGAAACAATTGGATATTGGAAATATTTTGGCGGGGACCAATGGCTATGCCATGGATGGAATCGGGAATATTGTGGGTTTGAATTTGTATAAAGCCAATGTATCGGATATTTCATTTTTAAAGGATTTTCATCATTTGACTCACCTGGATTTAGGGAGCAGTGAAATCGCGGATATTTCGCCCATCACTCCATTAACCGCATTGACTAAATTACATTTAGGTAACAATCAAATCGCGGATATTTCGCCCATCACTCCATTAACCGCATTGACTAAACTATATTTATATTTCAATCAAATCGCGGATATTTCGCACATCGCTCCATTAACCGCATTGACTAGCCTACATTTAAGAGGCAATCAAATCGCGGATATTTCGCCGTTAATAGGATTGAAAAATCTAAAGCGGTTGGTTTTAAATAAAAATAAAATAATCCAACTGCCTGATGAATTGGTTGAACTGGGAATGGAAATAAAATGGATAGATGATTTAAGCTACAGTATATTCTTAGAAGGCAACCCCCTGGAAACCCCACCCAT
>Ga0114923_10002649_pt1 | contig 12091 bp, 15 predicted proteins | sample SumtaG_FD_89578 | JGI IMG/M metagenome (GOLD analysis project Ga0114923, IMG submission 89578) | Deep subsurface microbial communities from Indian Ocean to uncover new lineages of life (NeLLi) - Sumatra_00157 metaG | ecosystem: Environmental > Aquatic > Marine > Oceanic > Sediment | place: near... | reverse complement strand
GGATGTTGTCTGGTTTTAGCTAAAGACGCAAAAGACATTGTTAGATTAAAAGCTTCTTTTGAACAAAACGGTTTTAGTGCATTTAAAGCTAAAATTGGAGTAAAAGGAGTAACAACAATATGAAAATAACAGGAATTTCAAATGCAAATATAGCTCTAATAAAATATTGGGGCAAAAGAGACTCAAAACTGTTTTTGCCCTATAATAATTCTATTTCCTTGACCTTGAATGGATTGAATGCCACTACAACCGTTGAATTTGGTGATTATGCCAAAGATGTTTTTATTTTAGATGGTCAGGAAATCAAAGAAGGGAAAGAATTAGAAAAACTGATACGGCATCTAAATTTAATCAGAAAAATAGCTGGAGTTTCTGAAAAAACAAAAATTGTCAGCAAGAATAATTTTCCAAAAGCAGCAGGACTAGCAAGTTCTGCCTCAGGTTTTGCAGCTTTTACTTTGGCTGCAACAAAAGCGGCTGGAATGCATTTAGATTCTAAAGAATTATCAATAATTTCCAGACAGGGCAGTGGTTCTTCTGCAAGAAGTTGTTTAGGTGGTTTCGTTGAGTGGACTAAAGGAGAGAAACAAGATGGCACTGACAGTTATGCTAAACAAATCGTTCCTATTGATCATTGGCCAGAATTTCGAATGATTATTGCTATTGTTTCAACTAAAACCAAGAAAGTGTCATCTAGAGTCGGCATGGCGCAAACAGTTAAAACTTCTCCAATGTATTCTGTCTGGCTTAATACAGTTGAAAATGACTTACAAAACATGAGAAAAGGGATTGAAAGTAAAGATTTTTCACTTGTTGGGGAAACTGCTGAATCTAATTGTCTTAAAATGCACAGCACAATGTTAACTACTCATCCTGCAATCATTTATTGGATGCCTGCGACTTTAGAAATAATACATTCAGTACGGGCATGGAGAGAAGAAGAGTTAGAATCTTATTTCACAATAGATGCTGGCCCTCAGGTAAAAGTTATTTGTTTGGATAAGCAAGTCCCAGAAATCAAAAAAAGATTACAGTCTCTTAATGGTGTAAAGAAAGTTATTATTTGTGAGCCAGGTCAGGGTCCAGAATTAATTAAAGAACATCTTTTTTAACATGATTAAAACCTCAGCGCCAGGCAAGTTGATGTTGTTTGGAGAACATGCAGTGGTTTATAACAGACCATGTGTTGTTATTTCTGTTGAGCACAGAATGCACGTTTTTTTAGAGAAAAGAAACGATAACAATATTATCTTAACTGCTCCTGATTTAAATCTTAAAAATCAAACCATCTCTGTTTTAGATAGGTTAAGTCTGTCTAAAACAAAAAAAACCCACTCTAAAAAAGTGAGCTTTATTTTAACAGCTGTCAGAAATTTTTTTGAAAAATATGGTTTAAAATCTGGCTTAAACATTGAAACTAAAAGTGAGTTTTCAGACAAGGTTGGATTGGGCAGTTCTTCTGCTGTTGTTGTTTCAACTATCAAAGGCTTATCAGAGCTTTTTAATATAAATATGAATGAAAAAGATATCTTCGATCTTTCTTATAAAACCGTTTTAGATGTTCAAGGATTGGGATCAGGATTTGACGTGGCAGCTGCAACTTATGGAGGAACATTATTTTTTAAAACAGGTGGAGAGATTATTGAGTCAATCAATATTGAAAACATCCCTTTGATTGTTGGCTATACTGGCATCAAAGCTGATACTCCAACTTTAGTTAGAATGGTGCGTGAAAAAAAATCAAAAGAACCTGATAAAATAGATGGTATTTTTGATGAAATGGAAAAAATAGTTAACTTAGCAAAGACTGAAATAGAAAATAGCGACTGGAAAGAAGTTGGAAAGCTGATGAACCAGAATCAAGAATTATTAAGAAGCCTTGATGTAAGTTCTAAAGAGCTTGAGGATTTAATAAAAGCAGCTTTAGATGCAGGTGCTTATGGAGCCAAGTTATCAGGAGCTGGCGGTGGAGATTGTATGATTGCAATAGCTGATGAAAATGACTTAGACAGAATTAAACAGGCAATAGAAAAAGCTGGAGGGTTTATTATTGATGTGGAGATTCCGGCGCAAGGCGCTAGACTAAACTAGTTCATTTTTGTTAAAATGATTATTAAAGAGTTAATTTTAAAGGTCGTTTATTATAATTTCATACAAAAAATTATGAAAAAAATAGGTTTAGGAATTTTAATTAGTATAGTGATCTTGAGTCTTTCTGGTGTGGCTGGAGCAGGAAAATTGATTCCAGCAAATGAAAAAGCAGAAGGCAGAGCCAGAATAACTCCGCCAGGACTGGAAAAAGTTGTATTTGTTCATTATAAAAAGGGTTTTGTAAAACCAGAGACAGAATGTGGCAATAGTATCTGTGAACCAGGTGAAAATATCAATAAGTGTCCGCAAGATTGTGGGGGCGATGTAGAAGACCCGGATACAAGCTCTTGTTATGCCTTTTTGGGAAGAGGGGTTGAATGGAAAGATTTTCCAGTGAACTATGTCATAGATCCGGACAATTCAGATGGTTTAACAGAAGAGTTTGTGACTAACGCTATGTTTTTAGGGGCAGAAGAATGGGATAGTCATACAGATGCGGATCTTTTTGGTACCTATTCAATTGATTATAGTTTAAGTTGGGATAGTGATGCTCCTGATGGCGAGAATGAGTTAGTGTTCGGAGATTATCCACAGGATGGCGTAATAGCAGTAGCAATAGTTTGGGGATATTACACTGGTCCTCCTCAGCTAAGAAAGATTGTTGAATTTGATGTTTTATTTGATACTGACTATGTTTGGGGAGATGCAAGTACAAATTCTGAGGTAATGGATTTGCAAAATATCGCCACTCATGAAATTGGACATGGTGCAGGTTTAGCTGATTTATACGATACAGTCTGCGCCGAAGAAACAATGTATGGTTACTCTGGTAATGGAGACATAGAAAAAAGAGATTTAAATGCCGGAGACATTGTAGGAATTCAAAAGCTATACGGCGGATTTTAATTGTTAATAGGTTGAGGCGTAAAGGAAACAGAACTTCTTGATTTTAAGGGGTTTTGTTTTAGTTTTGTTATTGATATAATTTAAGACAATGAAAAAAATATTTCTTTTTTTAATTTCTCTTTTTGTTGGAATTGGTATTTTCTTATGGATTGGTAAAACTGTTGGTTGGCAGGAAATAGGGTCTGCTTTTATGCTTTTTACTGGTTTGCATGGCATAATTATTTTTTCTTTAACACTTCTTGTATTGCTTATTGGCAACAAGAAGTGGCAGGAAATTCTGAGAGCACAAGATGTTGAAATTTCGTTTTTCGAACTCTTTAAAGCATTTTTAGCAGGTTTTAGTGTAATGTTTTTAGCACCAGTGCTGATTTGGGCTGGAGAAATTTTAAGAGGTTATGTCATAAGAAGAAAGAATAAAGTTGCCTGGTCAAAAATAATGGCATCAGTATTTATTGACAGGGTGCTGGAATGGACAATTAATTTAATAGTTATTGTTTTAGGAAGCTTTTATTTTCTATACAAAATTGGCTTGCCTTCAAAAAACCTGTTAATGATTTTTGGAGGCGTGTTTTTAATATTTTTCTCAGCAATTGCATATTTCTATTTCAAGATTTCGAAAAAAGAAAGTATTGTTAAATTCCTTTTTAAAATCACTAGTTTTAAAAAACATAGTAAAAGCAATGTTTTTTTGAAGCTGAAAAAGAGATTTTTGATTTTTTCAAATGGGAAAATAAATTTATGCAAAAAAGCTTTTTATTATCATTTTTAAGAGCAGGAGCAATGTGTTTGAGAGCCTGGGTTTTGATTCTTTTTTTAGGAAAAAATATTGAGTTTTTATCATCATTATCTATTCTAGGTTTTACTTATTTAGCAGCAATGATTCCAATTCCTACTGCCCTGGGTTCTCACGAAGCAATTCAAACTTTTGCTTTTAAATCTTTAGGATTGACTTTGTCATCTGCAACTGCTTTTACAATGATTATTAGGGGCGCAGAGCTGCTTTTGGCTTTACTTGGAATCATAATAGTATTTAGAGTCGGAGTAGGTTTCTTGAGAGATATGTTTTTTGATAAAACTGAGAAGTTAGGAAAAATGATTAATGAAAATGATTTATGATGCATCCTTCATTTTTAAATTTGAGCTTAATAAAATAGCCTAGTATAATTAACTATATGTCAAAAGCTATAAATAAGATTATCAAGACTTTAATAGTTAGTGATATTGCTCTAAGTGGTGGCTGGGGTTTGATTGGTCCTGTTTTTGCAATATTTATTGTTAAAAATATTACAGTTGATGGTATTGCTCAGGCTGCTGAAGTGGCTGGTTTCGCCTCTTTAACTTACTGGTTTGTAAAATCTTGTTTACAGGTTCCAATTGGCAAGTATTTAGACAAGAATCATGGCGAACAAGATGATTTTTGGTTTATGTTTGCTGGGACTTTTTTAAATGCATTTGTTCCTTTTGGTTATATGATTTCATCTGAACCTTGGCATATTTATGCTTGTCAGGTCTTGCACGCTATTGCTATGGCAATGGTTGTGCCTTCCTGGTCAGCTATTTTTACAAGACATATTGATAAAGGAGGTGAAGCATATGAGTGGGGTGTTAGAAGCACTTCTTTGGGCTTTGCAGCAGGAATAGCTGGTGCTACTGGTGGAATTATGGTTGCTTTGTTTGGTTTTAAAATAGTTTTTATTTTAGTTGGTGTACTGACGTTTATTTCAGCATTTTTGCTTTTGGTGATTAAGAATGATCTAGCTCCTCACGATAAGATTCTTCCAAGAGTTTCTCGTTCTAGATTACCTTTCTAGTGCAATATGAAAAATCAGGAAATCGCTAAAATATTTTATGAAATTTCAGAGTATTTAGAAATGGATGAGATTCCTTTTAGGCCTTTTGCTTATAGCAGGGCAGCTTTGACTTTGGGTAATTTAGATCGGGATGTAGAAGAGATTTATAAGGAGAAAGGGCTGAAAGGGTTAAAAGAGATTCCTGGGATAGGAGAACATCTTGCTTCAAAGATTCAAGAGTATATAAAAACTGGAAAAATTAAGTACTATGAAAGGCTTAAAAAACAATCTCCGGTTGATGTAAGTAATCTTACTGCTATTGAGGGGCTGGGTCCTAAGAAGATTAAAACACTATATAAAAAGCTAGGGATTAGAGATGTAAAGCAACTGGAAAAAGCAGCCAAAACGCATAAAATAGCGCCTCTTTTTGGTTTTGGAGAGAAAACTGAACAAAACATCTTGCAGGGCATTAAATTCTTAAAAAAAGAAAAAGGAAGGTTTTTGCTGGCAGAAATACTGCCAACAGCCCAAGATATTTATGAAAAATTAAAGAAACTAAAAGAAGTTGAAAAAATTGATATAGTAGGATCTTTAAAAAGAATGAGAGAAACAATAAGAGATGTTGATATTTTAGTTGCTTCTAATAAACCCAAAAAAGTAATGGATTTTTTTGTAACTTTGGATGGAGTTGAAAAAGTTTGGGGCAAAGGAACTACTAAAGCTTCGGTAAGAATGAAAGAGGGTTTTGACATAGATATCAGGGTTGTTCCCAAAGATAGCTATGGAGCAGCGCTGCAGTATTTTATTGGTTCAAAAGAACACAATATTGCCACTAGGAAAATTGCAATAAAAAAAGGATTAAAATTAAACGAATATGGTTTGTTTAAAGGAAAAAAGAAAATTGCAGGGAAAGATGAGAAACAGATTTATGAATTATTAGGTATGGCCTGGATTTCTCCTGAAATGAGAGAAGACCAAGGTGAGATTGAACTGGCTTTAAAAGACAAGCTTCCAAAACTTATTGAATTAAAAGATATCAAAGGAGATTTGCACTGCCATTCTGATTGGGATGGTGGAGAGAATTCAATATTAGAGATGGCAAAAAAAGCAATTGAAATAGGCTATCAATATATCGGTATTTCAGACCACACTAAATTTTTGAAAATTGAAAATGGTTTAAATGAAAAACAATTATTAAAACAAAGAAAAGAAATTGACAAATTAAATGAGAAATTTAAAAAGAACAAGTCAAAATTCAGGATTTTACAAGGCGCTGAAACAAATATTTTAAAAGATGGTTCAATTGATATAAAAGATGAGGCATTGGCAAAATTAGATTATGTTATTGCTGGAATTCATTCAAACTTTAAAATGGAAAAAGATGAGATGACAAGCAGAATGATCAAAGCAATGAAAAATAAACATGTTGATATTATATCTCATCCCACTGGCAGGCTTCTTAAAAAAAGGGAACAATATGAAATTGATTTTGATAAAATTTTTAAAGCTGCAAAAGAATATAATGCTGTTTTGGAAATTAATTCGTATCCTATTAGATTGGATTTAAATGATCAAAATATTAGAAGGTGTAAAAAGGCTGGAGTTAAAATGATTATTAATACAGATTCTCATCACAAGAATCAGATGAGATATATGGAATTAGGAGTTGCTCAGGCGCGTCGTGGTTGGGCAGAAAAAAAAGACATTATTAATGCCTGGTCTTTGAATAAATTAATGAAATATTTTAAATAATATGCCGACAGAAAGATCAGCTGGTGCAATAATTTTTAGAAAAGAAAAAGGCAATATATATTACCTTGTTTTACATTATGAGCTGGGCCATTGGGATTTTATTAAAGGCAGAATTGAAAATGATGAAAGCTTAAAACAAGCTGTTATTAGAGAGACTAAAGAAGAAACTAATATTGATGATCTTAAATTTGTAGATAGATTTGAAGAAAAGATTGAATATTTTTTCAAACGAGACAGTAAAACCTTTTTCAAAACCGTCATATTCTTTCTAGCTGAAACTAAAACCAAAGAAATTAAGCTCTCTGATGAACACATTGATTTTAAGTGGTTGGATTATGAGGAAGCTTTAAAACAATTAACTTTTAATAATGCTAAAAATATTTTGGAAAAAGCCAATGATTTTCTAAATCCTAAAAGGATTTAGGTAGTTAGATTATTAGTTCTTAAGATTATTACGAGGTGAATTTAAGTTAGTGTCAAGATTGATTTTTTGGTAAGTGTACCCTTAGCTCAGGTATTTTATTTTACTTGACTTGAGGGGTCTTCTGTGGAAAACTAAATTTTGCTATAATTATAGAAACAGAAAAGCCACCTAACTTAGATGACTTTTCTGGTTGTTTGAGAGGATTTATTCCTCTTCAGAAGACTGACCTTCGCTTTCTTGCGTAGCGTCAGTTTTCTTTTTTGTCAAATTTTTACTATATACTGGGAATCTGAAAAAACCAGTTGGGTGGCATATTAATGTGCCATTTCTGTTTACGCACTCGGCATAAACAAACCCATCTTTAACAAATACTCTATACATATTTATTTGTAAAAGAACTAACGATTAATAATTCACTTCAGGGCTGTTGACCTTTGTATCAGCCTTTTTTAAATATCTAAATAAAAAACCTGTACCAAGCATTGACGTAGGCGCAAGTACCTTTCGGTAATACGCTTTTGGCGTATGGTTGTTTTAAGACCTACGCCAATGCTCGACACAGGTTTCTGTGTCAGTACTTGCTTTTAGGGTGACCAACCCTGTTTTCAAATGTGCTTAATATCTTTAAGTTATTTAATTTTAAATAACTTTTGTTTTTTAGTCAAGTATTGATTAAGAATTTCTAAAATTTGCCAATTCTTTTTAAATTCTTTAATATGAAAAAAAGGTCAATTTTTTAACAAAATAATTTCATTAAAAATATGTCAATGTCTCTTCAGGACATTCAAAAAAAATATAAAGAAACAATTCCAGTTCCAATTGTAAAAATTGCCACCAAGGATTTAAAGCTTAAAATTTATCACACAAGTAGCCTTAATGATAACGAATGCGGTCTTATTAGAAAAGAAGGTGAGAAATATGTTATTTATGTCAATAATTCTTATTCTACTGTAAGAAAGAGATTTACTATTGCTCATGAAGTTGCTCACTTTTTAAATAATAAAGATGGTATAGTTGCTAATTATGTTACTTATGCCATGAGAACTGGGACTAGAAATAAAAAAGAAGGAATTGCCAATCAAGTTGCTAGAAATCTTCTAATGCCAAAAGATGCTTTTAGAAAAGTTTTTGAAGAATCTAATTCCATAGAAGAAGTCGCTAATAAGTTTGAAGTTCCTGTTTCATCTGCAACTACTAGAGCAGAAAAGTTGTTGAAACGGGTTGTTATTTAATATGGTAATAACTGTTGATAAAACAAGTGATGTAAAGAATGAAAAGCAGTTAAAAATCGAGCGCAAAATAGCAGATCATAAAAGACAGGAAAAGATTTTAAACAAACTAACAGATACGCTTGAGAGTTCTATTCCAATTGTTTCTGGAATTTTAGGCATTTGTTTTATAGTAATTGCTGGTTACTATGCTTTTACTAATATGGACAAACTCACAAGTTTAGTTATGGATATTGTTTATTTTGTAGCCGGAGTAATATTTGGAATATTATTTGATAAAAAAAATAACTAACTGTTATGAAAAAACCGCCTGTTAGGCGGCTTTTTTAGTTTGTTTTTTAATAACTACCTTTTCAACAATCTTTTCAAATATTTTAGGATGGTTTTGTCCTAGCTCTGCTAGGATTTTTCTGTTAATCTCGATTTTGTTTTTCTTTAAAAGATTTGTGAATTTGCTGTATGTGATTCCTTTTTCCCGAGCTGCAGCATTGATTTGGATTTGCCACAAACCTCTAAAGGTTCTTTTTTTAGTTTTTCTATGTTTAAAAGCATGGGTCCAGGCATGAACCAAAGCGTCTTTGGCCAATCTATATTTTGCCTTTCTTCCCCAGCGGTATCCTTTGGTAAGTTTTAAAATCTTTTTCTTTCTTTTGTGTGATGTTCTTCCTCTTTTTATTCTAACCATAGTTATTTGGAATATTTAAGTAGTTTTTTAATTTTCTTGGCTTCACATTCTGCTAAAGGAACAAGCTTTCTTTTTTGCCTTATCTTTTTTCCTGATTTTTTTGCTCTGTAATGACAAAGCCCAATAGGCCTTCTCAAGACCTTTCCTGTTTTTGTAATTTTAAATCTTTTTAATATCGCTTTTTTTGTTTTTGCTTTTTTCATGTTATTTTTCTTCTTGTCCTTTTTGTTTGTCTTCTTCTTCCTGAGATTTATCAGCTGAAACAATCATCATAAGTTTGTTTGGGGCTCTTTTTAAATCTCTTTCAATTTTTAGTGGGATTTTTTCATTTAAAACTTCTATGAAATGATTTATTTTTTCTCTTGCAAAATGAGTTAATCCTTTTTCCCTTCCTCTTAAAATCATTTCAATTTTTACAATATTGCCTTTTTTTAAGAATTTTTCTGATTGGTTAGCCCTGGTTTCTAAATCATGTTCAGATATATTAAACCTTAGCCTTATTCCCTTAATCTCGCTGGTTTTTTGAGTTTTCTTCTCCCTTTCTTTTTTCTGAAGTCTGTAAAGATATTTTCCATAGTCTATGATTTTGCATACCGGAGGATCAACTTTCTCAGTAACCTGCACTAAATCTAAGCCGCGCCCCTTAGCCATTTGGAGCGCTTCTTCAAAGGCAACAACTCCTAGTTGCTTTCCAGATTCATCAATCAGTCTTATCTCTTTTGCCCTTATTTGAATATTTACTCTTGGTCTTTTTTTCAAATTTTTGTGGAGATGGCGAGCATGACCTCGCATCCAAGAATTATCTTAAAATAACTCTACAAGCTTGTCCCAATTGGTTTGAACAGAGAATTTGAATTGGGAAAAATTTCTCTGTTTTTGTTCTGTTAATTTTCAATAGTTTTCCCAGTTCCCAAAGCACTATCTATCTCAATAATATGACACCTGTTTTTTACCTATTGAGAATCAGTAAGACAGATGGCATTAGACTGTTGCTAATGCTGGTGCAAATGAATTATTGGCACTTATATTTGTTTCAAAGTTTAAAGAGATTTGAGCTCTGCTTGCATATTTTGTTCAAATTCCTGTCGAATCTGGCATCCCCTTTAGAATTCTTTTCCTATATTACTCTTAATTTCTCTTTCAATTTCACGTCTTTTAATTGATTCTCTTTTGTCAAATTTCCTTTTCCCTTTTCCTAATCCAAACTCTATCTTTATTTTGCCTTTCCTAGTATAAATCATCAATGGTATCATTGTCAAACCTTTTTGCTTTGATTTCCCTATTAAATATTTAATCTCCTTTTTAGTTAAAAGGAGCTTTCTAGCTCGTTTTGGATTATAGTTTTTTGGAGCATTTTTAGGCTGATAAGGAGGGATATTGGCTCCTACTAAAAATACCTCTTCTTCTCTTAAAACAACATAAGCTCCAGCTAAGTTGATTCTTCCTAATTTTATTGATTTTACTTCCTGGCCAATCAAAACAATACCTGCTTCAAATTTCTCCAGGATTTCATAATTAAAATATGCTTTTTTATTTTCAGTAATTACTTTCATACTTTGATTTTAACAGAAAAATCAGATAACCTTAAATTAATGAATAACAAGAAAAGTAGCAGAATTCCTGGTTTTTTCAAACTAAATAGTGATGAAAAATTAAAGATTGTTCAAGAATTTGCTGGTTTAACTAACAAAGAGCTGGAAATTATTGAAAAAGGATTTTTAGATTCAGGCACAAGAGACAAAATGTCTGAGAATGTTATCGGCACTTATCCTTTGCCTTATTCAATCGCTGTTAATTTTTTAATAAATAACAAAGATTATCTTGTGCCAATGGTCACTGAAGAGCCTTCTGTGGTTGCTGCGGCTTGTTATGGAGCAAAGCTTTTAAGAGATGATGGAGGGATTAAAGCTGAAAGTTTAGAGAATTTAATGATAGGACAGATTTACTTAATTGATATAGATAATATTGAAAAAGCTGGTCAAGATATCTTAAAAAATAAAAAAGAGATTATAGGGCTTGGTAATTCTAAAAAACCTGATTTAGTAAGTTTGGGAGGCGGTGTCAGAGATTTAGAAATAAAGGTTTTTAAAAATAATAATATAGGAGATTTTTTAAGAGTTCATTTGTTTGTAGATACAAAAGATGCAATGGGAGCAAATACTATTGATACAATAGTTGAAGCTGTGGCTCCTTTGCTCGAAAAAATAACTGGTTCAAAAGCATTGCTAAAAATTGTTTCAAATTTAGCTGATAAAAGACTTGTCAGGGTTAAGGGTGTTGTTAAAAAAGACACTTTAACGACAAAAGATTTTAAAGGAGAAAATGTGGTTGAAAATATTATTAAAGCTCAAATTATTGCGGAAAATGATATTTACAGAGCTGTAACAAATAACAAAGGTATTTTAAACGGAATGGGAGCAGTAACATTGGCTACTGGAAATGACTGGAGAGCACTTGAGGCAGGAGCACATGGTTATGCAGTAAGCTCAGGAAGATATATGCCTTTAGTTAAATGGAATTATAATGATAATAAAGATCTAATTGGTGAAATGACATTTCCAATAGCAGTAGGTATTGTGGGTGGAGTAGTCCAATCTAATCCAATAAGTAACTTATCTTTGAAAATTTTAAACATTAAAACAGCTCCAGAGCTAGCTTGTGTCATAGTTTCTGTTGGCCTAGCTCAGAATTTAGCAGCTTTAAGAGCTTTAGTTTCTGAAGGAATTCAAAAGGGTCATATGGGGCTTCATGTTAAATTAATGGGGAAAGATGATTAAACAAGAAATTAAGAGCTTAATAGAACAATCAATAAAAAAGCTTCAAAAAAGTAAAGAGCTTACCGGTTTTGATATTGGAGAAATTAAAGTTGAGATTCCTGAAAAAGAAATCCATGGTGATTATTCAACTAATATTGCAATGATAATTGCCAAAAAAACAAACAAAAACCCGATAGAAACAGCAGAATTATTGACTGAAAATTTTAAGGTTGAAATATCAAATCTGTTTGAAAGAATTAAAATAGTAAAACCAGGCTTTATCAATTTTTTTATTTCAGAAAAACATCTTCAAAACCAAGTTAAAGAAATTTTAAAGAAAAAAAATAAGTTTGGACAATTAGACATTGGTAAAAACAAGAAAGTGCAGGTTGAATTTATTTCTGCCAACCCAACAGGGCCTTTGACTTTAGGCAATGCCAGGGGCGGGGCAGTTGGTG
>Ga0114923_10002648_pt1 | contig 12095 bp, 10 predicted proteins | sample SumtaG_FD_89578 | JGI IMG/M metagenome (GOLD analysis project Ga0114923, IMG submission 89578) | Deep subsurface microbial communities from Indian Ocean to uncover new lineages of life (NeLLi) - Sumatra_00157 metaG | ecosystem: Environmental > Aquatic > Marine > Oceanic > Sediment | place: near... | reverse complement strand
TTCTCGGCTTTTTTTAATTTGCTTTGACTATCAGAATGAATTCTAAAGATTAAATCTCCTTCCTTTATTCTTGCTCCTTGCTTTTTAAAAATCTCAACACCAGAATTTTTTGAATGAGGGCAACCAGTAGCTTTAGCTATACTGTTAATAATTGCGTTATTTACTCCAGTTATATGTCCTGCTTTAATAGCAAAAAATTCTTTAGAATGGGGACCTATTTTAATATCTTTGGGTTTTATTTCTGGATTTCCTCCTTGAGCTTCGATTATTCTTTTCATTTTTTCATAGGCTTTACCAGAACGCAATATTTCTTTGGCTAAGCTTTGTCCCTTCCCTTTCTGAGCCTTTCCACCCATTTCAAGCAATATCCCCGCTAAATCAGTTGATTTCTCAATCAAAGAATTCGGACCTGCAGAATAATCCATAAGCAAAGTTAACGCTTCTTTAGCTTCTAATCCCGGACCAATTGCGTGGCCAATTGGTTGATGGGCAAGAGTTAGGGCACACTCCGTTTCAATCCCCACATTTTTTGCAATTTCTTTAAATAAATAAGCAAACTGTTTCCCATTATCAGGAGTAGGAAATTTTGTTCCTTCGCCAACGGGTATATCTAATACGAGTTTTTTAACTCCAAGAGAAAGTTTTTTAGTTAGAATAGATGGAATCATAAGTCCTACTGGGTCCATGTGGAGTGGACGTTCAATTTCGATCAATATATTATCTGCAGGCGAAGTATTTAGAGCTCCACCCCATATAATGCACGCTTTTTCTTTCGATACAATACTTTTCAATTTTTCAGCATCAAAAGCAATCGGTGCCAGAACTTCCATAGAATCAGCAGTTCCAGAGGGAGAAGTTATAGCTCTTGTTGATGACTTTGGAATTGTTAGCCCGGCAGCTGCGACAATCGGAACAATAATAAGCGTAACCTTATTTCCTGGCACACCGCCCGTCGAATGCTTGTCATAAATTTCCGGTCCGAAGTCGAAAAGCTCTCCACTTCTTGCTTCAGCATAAGTCAATGCTGTCATCTCTTCGTTATCCATGCCATTTATAGACACCGCCGTTATAAATGCTGCTAAGTCGATTCTTGATAAAGAACCAGAGACTGTATCGTTAATTATACTATTGATTTCTTCAGTTGTTAGTTTAGCCCCTCTTATTTTTTTCTGAATATATTTAAAAGAATCGGGCGGATCTGCCGGTTTAATGGATATCATCATATTGTCAACTAAATCCTGTTTCTCTTTAAGGATACCCAAAAAAACGCCGATCTCTCCAGGTTGAACCAAAGAATTAGAATAATCAATTTGTAGTATAGCCACCCAATATTTATCTTCAAGAGATTTTGATTGAGGATTTTTTACGACAATACGTTCGCCGGCTTTCTGTCCTAATTCTTGAGCGTCTTTAATATTAAGAACAACATCTTTGGTATTCCCAGTTTCGAAATTTATTTCTTTTACTTTTAGCTTCATAATATCAAAATTTTGTGTAATTAATTATTAATTAGAGAGCTTGATTAAATAAATTTAATTGAAATTTTTATAATTGTATTAGGTTTTTTCGATTATTTTATTTATTCATTTTAATAAAATTAATTAAAAACCATTAAATGATTTGATATATGAATAAGTTCGAAAAAGCTCAAAAAGTACTCCAAGATCTGAAGAGCGATGGTTGGTTAATTGTTTGCAGCGAAGACAGCGATGTTAATTCTCGATTTCTAATAGGTGTTGAATCTCACGCCCGACACTACATTTATGTGGCAAAAGATGGGAATCATAAAGTCCTTGCCGTTGAAATGGAAGCACCTATGATCGAGCGTTCTTTAAAAAGCAGAGGAATTGATGTTGATGTAATAGCATATAAATCTTTAAAGGAATTAGTTTCATCTTTAAGTTCAATAATTAATAAACCACGTATAGCTCTGAATTTTGGGGAAAGTATTTTAAGCGCGGAAGGTACGGCATATGCGGATTATATTCGTGCTGGAGATTATTTTTCTTTGAAAAAGTTGGCTCCTCAAACGGAGTTTATTTCAGCAGCACCAATAATAGATAATTTAAGGAGGATTAAATCTTCAGAGCAATTAAATGACTTACGGAACGTGTGTAAAGCGACTATAGAAATCTTAGATACGATACCGGATTGGGTTAAAGTTGGTATGTCGGAAAATGAAATCAAAGCAAAAATAGAATACGAATATATGAAGTTAGGAAAACCATCATTTGGAGCGATTGTTGCAACAGGAGCTCATTCGGCCGATCCTCACCACAATACTTCCATGAAAAAAATTGAACAAGGAGTTTTATTAATCGATAGTGGACTGCAAATTGATGAGATGTGTTCTGACATAACTTGGACATTTTGGGTCGGTAAACATCCTACGGAAGAATTTATTCACGCATATCACGCTCTTTATGAATCTAAACAAGTGGCAAATAAATACTTTACTGACGGTACCCCAAACAATATGTCCGCTAAAAAATGTCGCGAATATTTATCAAAAGAGGGGTACGATCATGAAAAACTATTTTTCCATGGATTAGGGCATTCGTTAGGTTTTGAAACGCATGACATTGGGGGAAGAATAAGTTGGAAAATGCCTGATAAATATAAACTTAAAGAAAATATGGTATACACTAACGAACCAGGTTTATACTGGTTAGGTAAGTGGGGAATAAGATTAGAAGACGACATAATAATTGGTAAAAATGAATGCGAGCAAGTTACTTCTCTCTCAAAAGAACCAATTCAAATATAATTAAAAGAAAAGCGTTATAATTTTATAGAGAATGGAAAATCTTTTGTTTCTTCTATTTTGTTTTGATCAGAGTCCATAAATTTTATATTTATTTTAATTACATAGTCTCCTGCTTCAATGGGTTTAAGACTAATTTCCCATTTTAAATCTTCCATCGTCTTTAACGAAAAGATTTGTTTATTCGTGGTACCCCTCATAACTTTCAAATCTTCGGGAAATTCAACATCAATTTTTACATCTAACGCTTCTCCTTCGCCTTTATTCTCAACCAAAATTTCTAAGGGAAAAGTTTGACCAATAAGAGGAGGTCTTAAATTCTTAATCGATGTGTCTAATGTGGTAGGAGGAGAAATTAGATGTGGTTCTATCGATTGAGTTTCATAAATAAATATCAAATTATTGTTTAACTCACACGTTAAAAACACAGGACCTATTCTTGGATTATCAACTTGAAAATGTGGTTTAAATGTGAACTCTAAGTGCATTTGTTTTCCAACTTCAATTCCGAACGGAACTTTTAATTTTTTACTAATAGACAAATTATCTGAGAGATTTACTAGTATTTTTGTTATATTGAATTCGTCTAATTCATAATGTAAAAAAGAGTCTTTTAAAATTTGTAAGAGGTTTGAAGTATCAAAACCCAAATTCAAATTTATAATTTCTTTAGTCGTGTATGTTTCTTTATCTAATTTAAATGTTATGTTTATTAAAAGCTTAAATTTTGCTATTAATAATACATTCTTTAACAGTTTTAATTCAGCATCTCTGAATTTATAACGCCCAACATTGTTTTTAATTTTATCGAGATATTTTGGATCGTCATCTCTTAGCGCTATTGTTAGTTCAGAAACGAGCTTTATTAGAGAATGTTCTTTAAAATATTCTTTATCAACTCTTTTTTTTGTTCTTTTTATAAAATCTAAACCCTCATCAGGAAAACCTTTAACAAACGAGCAGAAATATGATAATACCGAAAATATTACGAAATTTGAATTCCTATCACTGCTATTTTTCAGTTTAGGAATATAGTTAATGGCTTCTTTATAAATTTGGTTAGCTTCTATAAACTTACTATCATGTAAACAAGCCTCTCCAGATTGTCTTAATAACTCTACACTAGTGTCAAATCTCTCTAATATTATAAACGATTTTGCACCATTAATGAAACAGACTTTTGCTTTTTCAAATTCATTTAACTTAAGATACGAATTTCCCGCTACGTGGTATTTATTACCAGCTTTTTTATATTGTCTAGCCTTAAATAGTTGCTTAGCTCTTAAAAATTGATTTTCGGCAATTAATTTTTGATCCTTTCCCATTAAAAATCACTATTATTATTATTATAAATTCATTGTGAAATTAAAAATTAAGTGAATAGTCTGAATTTTCTATTATAATCTTACATAGATTAAAACTTTTGAAAAATAAAAAAAAAAAAGATTTTTAATTGTAGATTAAAAAGCCATTAGGATAAGAATAAAGGCCACCATGATAATTGTTCCGCTAATTGGTGTCACCCAAGTAAATACGACAAAGCCAATTATTAGCACAACCCACCATGCATAAGGTATTTTTACATCTATATTAGTTTGCAAAGTTAAAATTAATAATAGTGCAAAAACGAATCCAACAATAGAAAGAGCAATACTTGCAGAAAGAAATAGCATTACGGATTCATATATTAGATAACATGCTCCAATTAAAGCAACAATTTTAGATTCCGCATAAGTTTTCTTCTGACTTAAAAATTCTAGTAATGCGGCTATTAAAACTAAAACACCTGCTAAATAAGAGCTTCCAGCTAAATATCCAAATAGTATTAAAAGAACCCCGATAATTAACAATACCCACCAAAAATAAGGTATTTTCACTTTTTTCGTATCAACGATTTCTAATGATATAAAGATTATTGCTGCAAAGATTAACCCTATTACTCCATATAAGATATTTAATACATCACTTGTATAAAAATATGATATACTTACTTGAATTACGACTAATGCACCTATAAGAGCAACTACTTTTGAAGCTGATATTCCTACTTTTGTTGTTTCTCCCATATTTTTTGTTGTTTCTCCCATAATTTTTCACATACTTGTATTTAGAAATTGATTTTTTTTAATTTCAAATAAAATTGAAATTATAATTTAACATTAAAGATGTGTTTATATACTTTTTCTTACATAGTAGAAGTTTAATTGTTTTAAACTTCAAATCTTATTAATTTAGAATAAAAAATAAAAAATTATTATAGAAATAATAATTTCCGACACCATAGCTAATGGTTTGTCATCTTACGACTAATATTTTCTCGCAAGAGTCATTCTTTCGGTTTAATTTTTCTTTTGTTCTGCTTTTGAATCTTTTTTGTTCTTTTCGGAACGCAGAGATTCTTTAATTGGATTGCTGCCTAAATTTTCGATAATTTCTGAGACTCTGGTGACTTCTTCTTGAAATTTTTGACCTTCAGCTGCGCTACAATGGAACATTTGGATTCTATCGGGGGAAACACCCGTAGTTTTTAAAATTTCCCTCGTATAATTCACGTTTCTTGCTGCTACTAAATTACCTGTTTCATAATCGCATTCTCCTTCGTATCATCCAGCAACAATTACTCCATCGGCACCCTTTCCAATCGCGCGCATCATAAGTGAAGGCGTTACGCGTCCAGTACAGTTGATTCTTATAGGTCTAATCGTAGAAGGGTATTGAGCGCGTATCGTACCAGCCATATCTCCAGCACCATAACCTCATTTCCAGCACATAAATGCTAAAATCTTTATTTGGTCTTTATTGTTTGTCGCCACTTTTTACACCTCTCTATACCTCTTCTAAAATAGCATCGATTTGTTTTTCATATTGAGGTTCACGGTAGTATCTTAGCGTAATCGCCTCAGAAGGACAATTAGCTAAGCAAGAACCGCATCCACGGCATAATATCTCGTTTACTTCTGCTCCGTCAGCTAAAGTCTTAATTGCATCGTAAGGACAATTTAATTCACATAGTCCACACTTCGCACATCTATCTTTGTCTACAGTAGCTCGAATTAATAAAATCCTATATTTATCCTTCCACATCAATCGTGCTAAAGAAGATGCTGCTGCTCTCCCTTGAGCTATTGATTCACCTATAGATTTAGGGCTTTGAGAAGCTCCTGCAAGTACGATACCCGGAATTTTTGTATCAATTGGATTTAATCGAGAGTGAAATTCCTTGAAGAATCCATCTTGGCTCGTTTCAAGCTTTAAGATTCTTTTAATTTTTTCTACTCCCTTTGCGGGCACCATAGCGCACGATAGAATCACCAAATCATACTCAAGTTCTTTTAATCTTGTGCTACTAAGTGTGTTTTGGATGATTATTTTAAGATTTTGAGTTTCTGGGTCTTCTTGAATTTTTGAAACATTAGTTCTAATGTATCTAATACCTTCTTTTCGTGATGCGGTGTAATACTCTTCATAATCTTTTCCAGCGGCTCGAATATCCATGTAGGCAACAGAGATTTCCATTTCAGGATAATGTTGTTTTATAAGTTTAGAATTTTTAATTGAAATCATACAACATACTCCGGCACTGCAATAAGTATTCATGTTTAAATCTCTCGACCCAACACATTGAATAAATAGTATTTTTTCAGGTTTTTTTCCGTCAGAAGGGCGAACTAGATGTCCAACAGTTGGTCCGTTAGGTGCAAGGATCCTTTCTAACTTCATTTGGGTTATTACATTTGGATAAACATTGTATCCTAAATACCCCGTTTCTGGTTCGTACTCGTCCCATCCTGTAGCTACTATTATTGAGCCAACTTCAACATCAACAATTTCATCTTCTTGATCGAAATCAATTGCTTTAACTTCACAGACACCTTTGCACAATTCACATTTAATGCATCTTGTCATATCAATTTGGGCTATCGAGGGTACTGCTTGAGCAAAGGAAACATAAATTGCTTTTCTCGGGTTCATTCCTTCGTTAAATTCATCGTATCCGTAAGCGGGGCACACATCAAAGCAAGCACCGCAGCCATTGCAGTCGTTATTAACATACCTTGCCCTTTTACGGATTTTAACATCGAAGTTTCCAACAAATCCAGAAACATCTTCCACTTCACTATAAGTATATACATTCAATCCTGGAGTTCTTGCTGCTTCGAGCATAACAGGGCCAAGGATTCATATACTGCAATCGTCAGTGGGAAATGTTCGATCTAACATAGCCATTTTTCCTCCAGTTGTAGGATTTTTCTCAACCAAATGGACTTCAAAGCCTTCTTCAGCCAAATCTATTCCTGCTGATAATCCTGCTACGCCACCACCAATAATTAAGGCTTTCTTAGTGATATCTACCTCTTTGACTAGTATTTTTTCTAAAACACTAGCTCTAGCAACACCAGACCGAATGACATCCTCAGCGGTTCTTTGTGCCCCTAGTTTATCTTGTCTGTGGACAAAACTCGCGTGTTCTCGTATGTTCACAAATTCCAAGTAAGAAGGGTCCAAATCCATAGATTCTAGTACGCTTTTAAAAACAGGTTCGTGAGTTTTTGGGGTGCAAGATGCCATAACTAACCTATTAGCGTTGTTCTCGAGCATTTTTTCTTTAATGAATTCAGCTCCAGGTTGTGTGCACATTGCTAAGTAATCTAAAGCTTCAACTACATTTGGAAGCGTTTTTGAATATTCTGATAGAGCTTTTGTATCGATAATTTCGGCAATATTAATACCTCATTGGCATACTGCCACGAAGATTCTTGGTTCATCATTTTCAGTCATTATTTTGTCTTTAGTTTCTACCATTGCATATCATTCCTTTTGTTCCTTTTTGTTAGTTTCCTCCAATAATTTGTAATAATTGTTATTATGAATCTTAATATTTTATTCTAATTTAAAATATCTGATTAAAAAAATTAACTTTAAATTAAAAATCTTTTATGTGTTTTTTAAGTAATTGAATAAAAAAAAAGTTCGATTAAATCAAATTTAAATAGAACTTCTACGGTTATTGAGATAGAGATGTTATTAAATTTATTACAAATGGGAGGTCCTCTAAATGAGGAGACTGGGCGTCTAATCCTTATGGCTGCTTTTGCGGGTGGAGATATCTTGTTATTAAAACTTGGGTTAACAATAACTAAAGCTCAAAAAAGAACAAGGATGAAATGGGTTGCGGTAAGTTTTCTAATTCAATTTGGAGTAATTCTTATTATTAGTTCTCCTATGATTTTGTTAGGATTCGCAGGGGTGTTCGATGGAGGACCTGGAGTAATCATCCCAATAATAATATTTAGTATTTTTATTGACTTAAATGTAATTAATGTCATACATCAAGTTGGCCTTAAACGTTCGTTAGTCGTAGTATTGATAATAATCGTTCCAATCGTCTTTATTATGGTTAGTTTAGGATCCGTTCTCTCAGGTCCCTCAGTTTCCACAGGATTTTAATAATTAATTTTCACAAATTAACTTCTTTGTTAATTTTATTGTTCATGTCAATGATTTCGTCTCTCGCAGCTTCACCATACTTATCAGGAGAGAATGATTCTTTTTTATCGTACGAATATATTATCCCTCTTGACGAATTTACAATTCCCCCCAATCCATTATCGTTAAAACCATGTTTAATTTCTTTCGCTTGAGCACCTTGAGCCCCAAACCCCGGTATTAACATATAGGAATTCTTGACTATTTTCCTTATTGCTTTTAATTCTTGTGGGTAAGTTGCTCCTACTACTACTCCCAAATTATGAAAATTAGAAATTTGTTCAAGGTTTTGTCCCCACTTAGAAACTAGTTTTGCCATGTGGATATAATTTCTTTCCAGTGTTATATGATCTACTATAACTTCAACATCAGAGTCGGGAACATTAAGGATCCTAGCGCTAAAGATATCTTGAAAGTCTTTACTACTAGGGTTTGAAGTTTTTACTAGGATAAATAGACCTTTCTCTTTATAACTTAAATAGGGTTTAATCCCATCAAATCCAAGGTATGCGTTTATTGTACAAGCGTCAGCATTATAAACTTTAAACGTGGAATACGCGTACGCTTCCGAAGTTGAACCAATATCGTTACGCTTTGAATCTAAAATGACAAGCAAATCTTTTTTATGGGCGTATTTTATCGTTTCCTTCAACGCTAATAACGCCTCATATTTCTCGTAAAATGCGATCTGCGGTTTTACAACGGGGATTAAATCAGATGTATGATCAATAAGATTTTTATTAAATTCTAGAATTATTTTACTCGGATCTTTTAATTCATCTATTAAATACTTAGGAATTTCGCCTTGCTTATCCATCCTGGGATCAAGTCCCATACAAACTACGCTTTTCTTATCCTTTATAGACTGAATTAATCGTTCAATAAAATGCATATCTAACTTTAGAAGCTCTTTTTGTGTAACTTGTCATAATAAATGAAAAATTTGCCAAAATAAATTGAAATTATTTGCCATAATAAATAAAAAAATCATATTAAAATCCCCCTCCTCTTTATTATTCAAGGTTTTTCAGTTTTTTCATTTATCACTTTCAAACTATTTCAATTTTAGCAAGTTCCTCATTTTCATAATATTATCTTTTTCTTAATTAATAGAATATATTAAAATTTAAAGCATTAACCAAGTTTATTTTTATGTCAATTCTTCTATGTTTAGCTATTATTTAAATGTAAAAGAAAGGAAAAAAAGAGATATGATAAAATAAATAAATGCCAATTAATGCTTAATATTCGCAGAAGCGAAAAGTAATCGAATTTACTGATAAGATAATAGTAAAGATTCAATTTTATTCAGAATTTCTTCCTTGCTATCTACGTTTTCCTCTTTATAAGGTTGTAATACAATCTTAAATTTTTCTGTCTTTGGCTTACCATTTTTTTCATATTCAAGGTCAACTTTATACAGTATTAATTTCTTCTTTTTTTTAATCTTATATGGATTATTAATTGGATAGAAATGATCAAATTTAGTTAATTCCGCTTCAGAAAAATCATCGCCCATTTTTTTTTTCATCATTTGTCCTAATGATTCGTTTGATGTTCCTACAATAGACTTTATTGTAGGAGATCGACTAAAAGAGCCTAATCCTATTAATCTTAATTTAGTGATATATATAACACCATAAACCGAAGTACCAATCCCAGTAACCGAACTAGTAGTAGCTGTACTGAAAATTTGTCCAAAAAAACAATATTCAATAGGTTCATGCTTACTTAATGCATAATTTTCCATAAGAATCTTATCCATTTCCCATAATTTATTTATTGAAAGTACTTTTTGTGCATAGCGCCTAAAAAGAGAGTAACATTTGCTCAATGTAAAAATAGTGTCTTCTCTGATCAACTTCCCATAGAAATCGTAAAAATCTGGAAGATTATTCTGTTTTTCTGTTAATACATCAAACATCGCTTCAGCAAATTGCTTCTTTTTTCCAGAAATTATAATAGCTCTCAGATCTTCGAAACTCAAACTCATTAATATTTCTCACTTATTTGTAATTATTTTACTTTTTTGTAATTTATAAATTATCTTTATAGTAATTAATTTTTTGTATAGAAAAAAAAAAATTATAAAACTTCATTTAACCATGGAATTATCCTTCTCATAGTTTCATCTATATATTCTTGAAATAAAAAGTGAGTGGCTCTGGGTATAATTTCGAGCTTCTTCTCATCGCTTGTAAGTCTGTTGTAAATTTCTTTCATATATTCAACTGGAAATAAGCCATCTTCAGAGCCATTTATCAACATTACAGGATTTTTAATTGTCTCAATAGGATTTGGCATAGCCTCGGAAAGTTGGGCTTTCAGAGAAGTAAGAGTATATTTCATTGAGACCAAAATGTCTTTCTCTAAATGCTCAATTAATTTAAACCCGACATCTGAGGATGTTAAACTTTTCGGTGGTAAATAAGAAAAAACATTTATACTGACTTTATGTGCGATTTTTGCCATAAAAGGCACAAGGGGTGTCAATAGACGTTTTATCCCTTTTGTTTTTGCAATTTTTTTATATGCTTTTTCATTAAAAATCGCAGCATTATGACACACAGCGGCTTTTATTCTCGGATCATTTGATATACTATAAAGCGATGTGATCCCTCCTAAACTTGACCCCATAACCGCAATTTTATCTCCAAATCTTTCTAAAGCATACGAAACTACGTCATAAACGGTTTTGACATGATGGGCCATGGTAAAATGTCCTCTTTTTCCTTCACTTAATCCATGCCCTCTCATATCAGGCATAATAATTCGAAAACCTTTTTTGAATAGTTTATAACAAAATTCAGCATAAAATCTACTATAAACTGAGGTTCCATGAATAAAAATCACTGTATTCTCTAAGTTAGCTCTATTATCATAAATATCTAAATGTATTTTTAATCCATCCGAAACAAGAAAATCCTCCTTTATTACCTTTTTTATCTCATTTGGATTTGTACTTAAAACAAAATTAAACCAATAATCGTTATACGCTAACTCTAATTTCTTTTTTTTCATATTCGTTAAAATGTCTCATTATATAAGTATTTCTTTAAAATTACATTAATCATTAAATTTATTAATCAAATCAGTGAATTTATGTAAATAGACTTTACTTCATTAAAGTTTCTTTAAATTGTCTTACTACCATGTTTAAATAATCTGTTTTACATGTATATTATAATTATTGGATTTATTTACAAGATTAATCATAAAAAAAAAAAATAAGGTTTAGCGATGGGATTCAGTCCTGAGGAAATTGGTTTAAAATTTCATAGAATACGTTTAAATGAAATATTAGAAAAACTCAATTTATAAAGAGAATTTTAATAAGAATAGAAGAAGTGCGTTTATCAATAATAGATTGAATTATATCTTCAATAAAATTCATCTATTTTATCTATCAAATCCATTCAAATCATCATTTATAAAAATTCTTTAGAGTTTCTCTGAAGCAATAATGACTGTATAACTCCCAATTTAAATATTTTTACGAAGTTCTATTAAACTTAAACCTACTCCATAACAGTAAAGTTTATTGTTAATAATATTTAATTTATTCAAATAACATTCTAATTAATTAAACAATTCTCTTAATACAATAGATATGTTTTTATTTAAAGAACCTTATAAGATATCACCTAAATAATATGAATTAAGTTATAGAATTTAAATATATCTTATTATATTTTTATCTCTTTTAGCAAAATTATATATATAGTAAATCTAACGGAAAAGCTTATAATTTCTGACTTTTAAACATATTATTGACAACAGTTAGCCAACACATTGGGAAATTGATTTTTTTGGATTATTATACGAGAGGTGATGCTGATCCTTT
>Ga0114923_10002647_pt1 | contig 12097 bp, 11 predicted proteins | sample SumtaG_FD_89578 | JGI IMG/M metagenome (GOLD analysis project Ga0114923, IMG submission 89578) | Deep subsurface microbial communities from Indian Ocean to uncover new lineages of life (NeLLi) - Sumatra_00157 metaG | ecosystem: Environmental > Aquatic > Marine > Oceanic > Sediment | place: near... | reverse complement strand
TTCATATTCGATCTCAATGCTCCAATGATTCAAGCGTCCGGTATCCTGTCCTTCCAGGTCGTTGACATGTAGTTTCCAGTCTCCGGCCAGTGTTTCGCCGGACAGTTTTTTTAACGGTTGAGACGAATCGGAAGAATAGGTGGTATGCAGGTCGTCCCCGGAGCTTCCCCCCCGGTCGTGGAGAAGGGCTTTCTTGCCCGAAGGGGTTTCGATTTCCACTTTCAAATCGCCGATATAAGTATGGATGATATCTACGGAAACTTTAATGGATTTGACCTTGCCGGTTTGCCCGACGGTGATTACACTTGTGACGCCTTTGGGATCATTGTCGGGGATCAGCAAGTCGGCAACGGTTTCTTTTTTCACTATCAATCGTTCCCGCGGTTTTCCCACCTGGAAGCGAATAGTCTCACCCGGGGCAGAGATGTCGTAAAGGGACAGGCCGGAATCGGAGCCAGCCCATTCCCGTGAAGAGGGTGTGGTATCATGGGAGAGAGCAACACCCGCGGTGCTGCCGAAGAGATCGCCTTCATCGCCGCGGTTTCGATTATTTTCCAGGTCCAGGTGCCCGTCTGCCTGGAGCAAGGCGCACTGGTAATGTTTTTCCCTGGTTCCTTTCTGCCATTCGTTGGAACCCAATATATCGCAGTGGTAAATCGCCAGGCCGCTGTCGGGAAGATGGGCATCCAGTCCCAATTGTGACCTGTTTTCAATAATAAAATACTCGTTCGCTTTATCGGTATCGTATTTCAAAATGGTCTTGTAATCGCCATGTTTTGCCTCAAAGGTCGCTGAGCTGTTTAATGAAATATAGTGGGTCGGCCAACCCACCAGGTGACGAAGGAAGGCACTTATAGGGGAAGGTGTCCGGCCCCGGTTGAGGTGGTTTCCCGATGCCATTAGGCAATAACGGCCCATACCCTGGCTTTTTTCAAAATCCCCATCCCGCCTGCCATAGTCGTAGATATCCGGGAAACGGCAAAGTTGATGACCGTTTTCATGGCAAAAGGTTCCGATAGTCAGGTCCACCGCGCTGCGGCCCAAACTGGTTAACATATAAAAATGGGTCTTCACATCACCAAAGGTCAACCCTTTGTAGAAGTTATGGGGCCACAGCTCACCATCGTAAACGGTGCGGCCGGCATACATAAAATTCAATGCATCGACGATCCCCTGACCCCTGGAATCAAACTGGGAAAGATCGATTTGGAACTCATTGACTGCAATCTCCAATGCCTCTTTAACAAACAGGTTGCTCCTGTAGTAGTTTTGATTTCGACTGAGGCGGACGGGGCCGACAACCTTGTTGGAATAGTTGAGTTTTCCGCCGGACATCAATTGAAAGTATTCCCGGACCGAGCAGAAATTCCCGTTTCGCCGGTAATTGTCTCCATTTAACAGGGCATCCACGTCACTGACAGATATGGAGGTGTGTAGATCGGCAAACTCCACCAGCAGTGTCAATCCGTTTACATTTCCCTCGCTGACGCGTCTTCCCGATAGTAACCCTTCATTGACTCCCAGTGTTCTCATATGGTTCCCTGCCGTCGGGGGTTCGGGCGGCATCATTTTAGAAAACCGTCTGTCAAACCTTTCGTTCCGGATAGTGGGGGATTCTTTAAGATGCCGTTTGATCCCCGGGGGAACCGGCTTATCGATGGGGGCCCCGCTGGAAACAAACCGTCCCCCCACCACCAAAGCGTAGCAGTATAATTCTTTATCCGTGTCGTATACCACTGTATAGCCGTCCGTGGTTTCGTATCGGGCATAGAACTCATCTCCAAAAACCACCAGTTCTATAGGACTTCCCCCATTTCCCTGTTTAAAAACCAACGTTTCACCAAAAATAGCACTCATTTTTTTCCTCCTTTTAACAACGTTCTCTCACCGTTTTTTATCTCCTCTGTTATTTGTTACCGTCTATATATAGTATAGTTTTATCCTTTTGTCAATACTCAAGAAAAAAAATTCAATCCACATCTTCGTAGAATGCAAAATCTGCTCTCAGATACCGGTAGTATTAAAATTTAAGTGCATTTAAAGCCTATATATAGGGCTTTTCCAGCATTTTTAAATTTTTTTTTAAAAAAAATAAAAAAACAGTTGACAAAAATCCTTTTTTATACTATAATATTAACATACAACGGTACAGGAGGTTGTAATGCCGAACGATGACGCATGTAATCAGTTAACAACGCCAGCCCCACTGCGAGGTGGATATATATACGGAGGCTCTGCTGGTATATACTGTGGCCATTTGTTCCCATTGAAGCCATTGTATCTTTTAAAAATTTCTTCGCACCCACTGCGTGGGGATACTATATGCGAAACAGCGGAGGCTTTGCCGGAAGGCCGCGGCGCGGCCACCCTATATGCGCAGGCACTGCCGGAAAACACCTCAACCATCTGTCCCCATGGAGACAATGAAAATTCCTATATGATTGAATTAGAACGAGTTAATTCCACCTTTCAACAAACCTTTTCGATGCCGGATGAACTATCAGCTACGACAGCGCAATTTTTCGGGCCGACGAAAACCGGGGCCGGTGCGTGCGAATGTTTCTTTGTTATTTCCGTAATAGGGATAGTGCATGTATGAGGGATTCACAATACAAAAAATAGGTGACATGCAAAAATAGGGGGATTGACATTGCTCTTACTTTTATTCGCAGCATGTTTCACCAGCCCTTATCATTGAAACAAACGCATGCTATCACGCTATGTCCGCTGTGTGTCCCTGTTTGTTTTACTCTCTCCGGATATCCAGGTTAGCCCGTTCCCGGTTTCTCCAGAACAATGAATCATTCACACGCACCGTCCCCAGCCCCTGGATACGCTTCATGCCTATTGGCATCATGGGCTTAAACCCAGCAAGGAAATCCCTGCCAATTCAAGTCGCAACACCATCTATTCAACCGATGGGGTCCGCAATCCAAGGCCCGCGTTGACGGGTACCCAAACAATCACTGAAGCCATCATCGACGTTAAATCTAAAGCAGCGGAAGCCGGACGTATCGGGATAGAAGTGGTATATGGGAAAGAGAGCCATGTAGAGCCTTTAGACGGTATCAAAGGAGTGGCCTTCGGGTTCAGGAAAAAATACAATTACTTTCCCTGCAATTACCAAAAGTACCCGGAACCGCTTCCGCTGCCGGATTGGGTATTTGAAGAGGAGCCCATCCCACCTGACACGATACCCGAAGTACCTGAAGACCTGGCCAGGGCATTTGACCAATTGAAAACGCCCATGCTGCGATTGCTAGAAGACAAAGAGTCCATCGATAAAGTATGGCCAAAGGTTTACCCTGTATTGAGCAAATACCGGTTAGTGTGAGGATACACTTAAATTATGCTACAGAGTACACCTCCGTGACCTCTGTGACCTCTGTGGCAAAAAAATATTAAAATTTACCGCGGATGAACGCAGATAGACGCAGGTTTTTTTAACCGCTAAGGTGACCCAAAACCGAAATCATCTTAAGAAAAAGCGATAATTACAAGTTATCCGGCTGGGAAGAGGGAAACTGGGAAGATTGGAAGATGCGGAAAAGGGGGGAGATTCTTCCTGGCGCTTTTGCACAGGGTAAAAAAGTAGAAAAAAGTCAAAAAGTAAAGCGCCCCCGGTTTCCCCCCTGAAGATTAACACATTAACCAGGGGTTATCCCTTAGCTGATAATGATGAGTGAGTTAGGTTAAATTTCAATAATATACTTTATTGCTTATATCTGTAGGTCTTGTACCACCATATGGATTTTTAAACACTGCATCTGGATGATCAATACATATAGTATTGTTTCCATCAATTAGATATCCAATTTCTTTTTTCGAATTATCGAAACTTTTTCCTATAATTACTCCATCATCATTATTCCCTGTTGATGGACCTAACTTAAAAGTCGTAAATTCTGAACCATTATAATAGAATCCATACCTAAAACAGTTGATATCATAATACCAACCTGCAATTTCACCGTTGCTATTTATATCATGGGCATTGCTTTTTATGGCATTAGGTGGCTCAACGATGTAGAAATCAGCTCCGTCATACTTAAATGCACGCCTTTGACCATCTAAATCTGTAAGACCACCCACAATATCCCCATGGCTATTAATCCCTATACAAGCTATATTTGTATATTGAGGATGATCGATTGTAGTAAAAGTAGCTGCATTATAGTCATAAGAAAAACTGTGCCTATCCCCGTTAGTATCAAAATATATACCAACTATTACTAAATCATTATTGATTCCATAACAACGTGTCGTGGTAGAATTTGGATAATCAATGGTCACTGTAACTCCAGTATAATAGTTGTACAATCTCCCATGAGTGCCATTAAGAACATATTCACCAACAATATAACCGGTATCATTAATAGCCCAAAATTTACTAGTTGAAGCTCCTGGGAAATCATGGTTTGTAAATTGATTATTGGTGGGATTATACACAAAACAGTGTGCAGAATTACTGGAATCGTCAAAATAATTTCCTACAACAAGATAATGACAGCCCAAAGTCTGTGATACACTCGCGAACAAGAATATTACAACAAACAAACTTAAAACTAAAAATTTTTTGATCATTTTTTTTCTCCTATTTAATATATTGGTAATGTCAAAAGTTTACTAGAAATACCTTTCATAACGAGCGTATGGAGGGGGTTTGCACGCTTTACGTCGTTCTCCCCCCCTTTCATGGTAAATTTTTCAGGAAACTTGTGCTCAAAAAATAGAAATAAGGGTTGTGGGAATGTGGTAAAGGCAGAGCCTTTTCCACATTTCCATGACCCAACACAAGCATTCAACATAGTCACCATTTAAAACCTCATTCTTTCATAAAACTTTTGTCTTTACCAATATATTTTTAATTTTGTCTTATTCTTTCTCTTTCATTACCTAATTTTAACAATGCTAAAAAAAATGTCAATAGGTATTTCTACTCATTTTACCGTAGGTATTTGTACTCTACATCAACAATACATAATGTGTGCAGTTGTTCATCTACAAAACGATTCACATTAGGTATCTTTCGTATATCGTTTTGTTGATATTTGTACGTTTTTTGCCTTGGATTTCCCTGGAATAAGCCTACCAATCGATATACATTACAAAAAAATCCACAAAATTTTTTTGAAGACCCAATATTTTTATAATAAAATCCTTTGGTGTGCCTTCGCGTCCTGGTGACACATTTAATTCTTGCATTTCATTGTCCTTTTGGTTAAAATCTATGGACAATGGACCCACAGGTGAATAAAATATTCCCGGTTTTTATGGCATGTACCGCATACTCATTGCTCTCCCTTGGATTTGTTTTGATGAAAAAGGGGATACAATGGATGGGCTGGAAAGGTCCCAAAGGCAAGACCTTTTACTGGAATTTAGCCATCTGGGTGACGGGTTTTTTGGTCATGAACATATACGGTGTGCCCAGTGCCATTGCCCTCAAATCCCTGCCGCCTCATATTGTTGCGGCCTTTGCCGGCTGGGGAATTGTCATGCTGGTCTTTTTTTCTTTTTTACTGTTAAAAGAAAAAATTTACCCAACAGACTACATCTTCTCTATCCTGGTTATAATGGGTATATTTTTTCTCGGTTATTTTGAAAAAACACACCCTTCCGTACACTCCTTCTCTTTATGGGGAATGGTGCTACTGTGCGCGCTCCCGATAATCCTTTTTTTTGCCGGGTTATTGAAATTTCTAACCCAGAAGGTCATGACAGTGATTTATTCCTCAGTATCAGGGATGTCTGCCGGTTTGATGGTGGTTTCATTACGGTTGTTGGTGATAAAGTTCGGTTATGAAGTCTCCTTATATTTTGATTCGCTTTATTTATACCTTTACATTGTTTTTGCTTTGCTTTCCTTTATCGCGCTGCAACTGGCGTTAAAAAACGGTTCCATGATTGCCATCGGCCCGGTTCAATATTCCGCCAATATTATTTATCCCGCCGCTTCAACCCTGCTGGTATTCCAGGAATCTCTTCATCCTATCCAGGTTCTAGCCGTGGCAGCGATCATCTACGCGGTCATCAATATTTTAAAAAAACATTGATCAGTACGCGCTGCACCTGACGGATTTCGTTTATGTTTGGGGTACTATTTGTTAGATTTTTCTTCTTTCTTGGTTTTTTCTTCTTCTTTAGGTTTCTCTTCTTTGGGCTTTTCTACTTTGGGTTTATCGAACATGGAATCTTTAAGGCCGGAGTTGTATTTTACTTCTTTAAACGTAATTTTCGTGTAATCCTGGCCCCCGATAGATGTATTGAGGGTATGAGCGACCTGTGTGCCCTCGATTTTTTTGTAATCGGACAAGAGAGTTTCCCTGTCAACTTCACCTCCCTGGGGACCGGGAGATTTGGATTTTGTTTTAAATACCAGGTAGGTTTTGGAATCAACAAACAACGTTGTCTTATGCCCATCGGGATATGATCGCTCCAGTAAATAATAATCGTGGTTATCAATTTTTTCTTTTCCCTTTAATACATAGGTAATGCCATATTTTTCAGGGTTAAGAAGAACTGCATGGCCTAAAGAATTCCGTTTAAATCCTTTACTACGTTGTTCCGGCATATCCTGGAGGCCTCCACCCATGGGATTGTCCATCCAGGCAATTTTTCCATCGGTGGCCTGTATAAATTTCATGCCCATAATTTCGACATCTACCCGGCTTTTATTTGGATTATTCCAATAAATAGTAATTGGTCCGCTCATATTTTGCGGTATCATCACTAAAATCGTACCGGATATACTGGAATCCTTAATACTTTCCATTTTTTCCCTGCCTCCCTGGGCCGTAATCATTTTTTCTAAAATATCTTTAGCCGTCTGGGAAAATCCCTGGGAAGTTACTGAGCTTAAAAGAAATAAGCCGATAAAGCTTAACAAAAAAAATTTTTTCATAATTTCCTCCTAATTTTTTAAACTTTTGACATTGTCTTGTTGAAAATATAAATACGGAATCGGGTTAGAAAAGGTTTTTTTTCTTTGGTAAAAAAAAGGAGAAAAAGGGGGAAAAAAGGGGGACAGGTGAGTTTCAATAAAAAATTTGCCTGTTCCCTTTTTTGGCAATTAGAATTACTGCCTAAAAATTTTATCCATTTGACAGGGGATTCCCTCTGTGATAAAATTTCTTTTCATTCGATGATACCAGGAGGATGCAATGGCTGATCTAACCACCAGGTATATGGGTTTAAAATTAAAGAATCCCATAATCATAGGCAGTTGCGGGCTGACCAACTCCGCCGACGGCATAAAGAAGCTGGAATCAAACGGCGCAGCCGCAGTGGTTTTAAAGTCCATATTTGAAGAGCAGATATTGATGGAGAGCAGTTCGATGGAAACCGATCGGCTGCCGCATGCTGAAGAGATAGACTATATCAGGTATTATACCCGGAAGCACAATTTGGATGAATATTTGAAATTAGTCAAGAATGCGAAAAAAGAAGTCTCTATCCCGGTTATCGCCAGCATCAACTGCATCTCTTCATCGGAATGGACATCCTTTGCCAAACGGATAGAGGATTCCGGGGCAGATGCCCTGGAGTTGAATGTGTTTATTTTGCCGGGGGACCCGGGACAAAAGGGAGAAGAAATAGAGCAGGTTTATTTTCGTATCATCGAAGCGGTAAAACAACAGGTATCCCTTCCCCTTTCCTTAAAGATAAGTTTTTATTTTTCAGGTTTGGCCAATATGATCTTTAATCTCTCTATCAGGGGTGCGGATGCTATCGTTTTATTTAACCGCTTTTACAGACCCGATATAGACCTGGACAAAATGGAGATCATATCCGCCAATGTGTTTAGCAACCCGGGGGAGAATTTTCTACCCCTGCGTTGGATTGGGATGACATCGGATGAAGCGAAATGTGACCTGGCCGCATCCACCGGCATCCACGACGGATACACGGTAATAAAGAACCTTTTAGCCGGGGCCAAAGCCGTACAGGTGGCATCCGTCATTTATAAAAAGGGCGCCGAATACATAAACGTGATGATTGATCAAATAAACCAGTGGATGAACGATCACAACTATTCATCGCTGCAAAAGATCATCGGCAAATTAAGCCAGGATAATATCAAGAATCCTGTATTGTATGAGCGTGCTCAATTTATGAAATATTTTTCCGACGCCATACAGTAATCGAAAGAGGAGGTTTACATTAATATGCTGCCCAACTCAGAAAAACTCATTGAAGGGCTTGAGCTTACCCTTCCCCTTATCGGTATTTACGATGCACCGGACCAGGCTGCTTTCGGGTCGGTGATCGAGCCGGAACCGGGGGAACACATGTGTATTTTTAACTTTTATAAGGACTGGCTGACGGGTAAGACGCTGCGGTTAACCAGGGAGAATTCCGGCTGTGGAGGGTGTGCCTACTGGCTGCTCAACAAAGAGACCAGGATCCGGGAAAATTTTGTTACCCTCCTGGCAGAGACAGAGGGGTTAAAAGATTCGAAAGAATTGATGAACCGGTGGCTCGAACATGAGAAACCCTACAATCCGCAATACGCCAATATCTTTATCGGCCCCCTGCAAGAGGACAACATCGAGTATCTTAAGAGCGTGACTTTCATGATCAATTCCGATCAATTTTGTGTCTTAGCCAATGGTGCCCAGTATTTTCATGCCCCTGACGATCCGCTGCCGCCGGTGATTTCCCCATTCGGTTCCGGCTGCATGCAATTGCTTTCGTTATTCAAGGACCTGGACTACCCGCAAGCGATAATCGGTTCCACCGATATTGCCATGCGCCGGTACATCCCCCGGGGGCTCCTGGTTTTTACAGTCACCGTCCCGATGTATCAGCAGCTCTGTCTTTTGGATGAACGCAGTTTTCTTTACAAGGCTTTTTTGAGAAATTTAAAAAAAGCAAGAGGGGAAGAGGGAATAGGAAAAACCTGTTAAGAAAAACCCTTTTCTGCCGCCACCAGCATTTCGTGATGGTCCTGGGTTAATGGTTCGTCTCGACTGAATTGCCCCAATTGACAGCCGAAAATACCGATATTCTCAAAACCAAGGTTTTTTAAATACCAGGTGATCTCGGAGGGTGTGTAATGCCGCTCGCTGCATTGGAGTGTTTTTTTTACTCCCTTATCGTCGGCGACTTCGAAGTTGGAATACTCGCGGAATGTCAATAAATCGAAACGATTGCCCATGCTTTTTCCTTCCTTCATATTGGTATTAATAAAATCTTCCATCGAGTGGTAAAGGGGGAATAAGGCATTGAGGGTGGTAAAAATGAATTTTCCCCCCGGTTCCAGGGCATTGGCCGCATTTTCCAGGATGCGGTAGTTCATTTCGTCGGTTTCCATCAAGGGGAAAGCGCCTTCACAAATCATGATGACTAAGTGGAATTCATTACGAAAGTCCAGCAGTCTGGCGTCTTTTTCCAGGAAGGTAACCGTTACATTTGCCGCGGTTGCTTTTGTCCGGGCTTTATTAATTTGCGTGGTAGAGAGGTCCACACCGGTGACCTTGTAGCCCCGTTTAGCCAGTTCTACGGCATGCCTGCCGGTGCCGCAGCCGATATCCAGTATGTTAACGGATTTATTGTAATCGATCTCTTTTTCTATAAAATCCACTTCCCCCGTGGTGCCGTGGGTAAAAGGTTCGCGGTCATAGGTTTCGGCGTAATTTTCAAAAAGTTCTTCATACCATTGTTTCATGGCTGCATCTTACCTGGAAACCAAATCACTGTCAAGTGTCTTTTTTGCTCCGCCTTCGGCGGGAATAATGCATAATGCTCAATAGCGATTGACGTTAAAGAGCTGCGCCTCGTCGTACATGGAATTAGAAATTTAATCTCCAATAGTGTATAATGATGGAAATCTGTAACCATTATGGAGTCGTGGGGGTGATTATGTAAAATTTGTTTGTAGATAATTTTTGGTAAGCGCCTAATAAAAAGTTTTTGCAGGGTCCAAGGACGAAACTGCGAGTGGCTTCATGTCCGTCCGGTCAGGTGTTTAAATCAAACAATATTCCGCTTTCCTTTTGAATTCGGAAACCAAAAAAGACGATAACTATTTAACCTGGCGGATAAAGGTTTCGATGATAGGATTCACCATTTCAGCTTGTAAAACCGGTGCCATGTGGCCGGCGTTTACCCAGTAAACACGGCAATCCTTTAGATGATTTACCAATAATTCGGAAACGCGGCGCGATGCAATGGGGCTTTGCCGTCCGGCAATGAGACAAACAGGGACGTTTAGCTTGCTGTAATCTTCAAGAGATAAAGGTTCATCCATTAGTGCTTGAAAACTCAGCGGTAATTTTTTTGCACTTTCAGTAAGTAAATCCCGCACTTCTTTGGGGTAGCTGGAAAAGGTTCCGGCACTATTCCAATAATCGATAAAAAATTCTGCTGCCGCGGCGTAATTGCCATCCTGCATATGGTTGTTTACGACTTCTTGATTTCGGCGAATCACAGTCAGTGCCTCTTCTGTTTCCGGTAACAGATGGTATGCCACCGGTTCATACAGCGTTAAACTGCGAATACGTTTTTCGGCTTTGTAACAAAAACGCAGTGCTGTGGCTCCGCCATAGGAGTGACCCACCAGGTGAAAGGGTTCACCTGGCGGGATGATATCTTCTAAAAGGGATTCCACCAGTGTTATTTCATCACTGAGGCTAAAACTTTCCGTATTTTCGGGAAAGGGGGATTCGCCGCAGCCGTAGAAATCCACGGCAATCACCAGGTAATCGCTGCTCATCGATCGCATGAGCTGGTACCACTGGAGTTTGGAACTCATTGCACTGTGAAGCAGAACGACGGGGCTGCCGTTTCCCATAAAAAACACATTTTCTTTTTTTGTTTTCATGGAATGATTTTAAAGGAAATGGGAGCATTTTTCAACAGGTGGATGCAAATTTCCAGAACAACCGGTCATGACGGCAAAGCCGTCGCCCAAAGACGATGAAAAGCATTTTTAAGGGGACAGGCCAGTTATTTGGCCTCATTCCGCCGTTTTATAACATTACTTTCGGCTTCTCGCCGTCCGAGGTGCGCGAGTATCTACTGGAAACCCAGCCCGGTTATTATCCGACGGGACCGTTCCTGATTCTTTTCGATGGGTTCCCGTACTTCGACCCTGGGGTGGCCCAGGTGCCGGGTCTGCTCATCGCCAATGAGTTCGAGTTCGTTGCCGGCCCCAACGACGCGTATCTCCTGGCCGCCGATTACGGCACCAACGGTGCAGACCTCGTTTTTATTGAAGGAGCTTTCCACGCCACGCGAATAGAGAGCCCCGAAGTTGCCGCCCGTTTTTGGGAAGAGGTCTTCGGTTTCATCGATCCCTGAGCCCCCCCCTGGCAGGGGACAGGACAGAATACGTTTATTCTATTGACAACTGAAAATGGTTTTTCTTTCATTTTAATCCCTTTTTCATTTGAAATTTCGGAGTAATGACTACCGTAATGTTTCTTTTTTTCAATTCACCATTCGGCCTTTTTTCAATAAAAATAAACCGGTATTCACCGATAAATCCGGGTCCCGCTTGCCAATAAAAAACACCTTTTTTGCTGTCAAGAAAGGAACCGATGGGAAGCGGTTTCAACCGGTTGCCCACTAAAAGATAACCGCTATAAAATAATGATGAATCGATATCCCGGGCATTATTTAGAAATAATGCAACTCGTCCCAATTCTTCTATTTTGATAGATGATATACCGTTTTTACCAGGATAAATTTCTTGCATTTCAGCGTTAAGGTTATATCCCTTTTTAATTTTAACAGGGCTGAAATTATTAACCGGAATTTTTGAATAATCCCCGGACCACCTACTGTCTACTGTCCACTGTCCACTGTCCACTGAATTATTCCGTACAGTAAAATACCGGCTGCCGATACCATCTTCATTTCCTGCATCATCTTCTATTGACCAATAAATCGTATGGACTCCATTTTTATACTTGGTGGTGTCCAGGTAGAAATAACCCACGGCTCCACTGCTGTTATTGTAACCGGGGAATAGAGTGGCAATATCTTCCCGGTACTGGTTATAAACCGGGTTGCCTAATGGTACACCATCCACCCATACCCGGATAGTGGAACCATCAGTAGGAATCGTGTTGGGTAATGGAGTCAGTGCCCA
>Ga0114923_10002646_pt1 | contig 12098 bp, 11 predicted proteins | sample SumtaG_FD_89578 | JGI IMG/M metagenome (GOLD analysis project Ga0114923, IMG submission 89578) | Deep subsurface microbial communities from Indian Ocean to uncover new lineages of life (NeLLi) - Sumatra_00157 metaG | ecosystem: Environmental > Aquatic > Marine > Oceanic > Sediment | place: near... | reverse complement strand
TTCTTTAAGTATTGTTTTAATCCGGGTTGAAACCATACCGGCACTGGCAAAGTCTTTTCCTTCGATTAAAAATTCGTGCCTGGTGATATTCCCGTTGTTCACTGCCGGCCCGACGGGTTCGTCGCCGGCAAGGGGCTGACCATCGGCACAGGCAATTTTTATGCAGGCTTCATACATGTCTGCTTTGGTGGAAAAAACAGCGATGCCCTTCTCTTTAGCAAATTTACAGATATCTTCGGCCGGTCGTTTGCCCCTCAGGAAAACAATCGCTTTAAATTCGGCCATATATGAGGATATGGCTGCCTGCATATTGTTTAGCCCCGTCAACAGGCAAGACCCTACCTTCCCATAAGCCAGGACATCACTCATTAAGTCGGAAGCATATATATCGCTGACTTTGTTTTTCAGTAGGTCTCCTCCTACAAAGATATCTGCTTGAAGCAGTGTTTTCAGTTTTCCCAGCTCAATATAGAGCTCTTGATTTTTTTGCATAGTGCCGGTCTACCTTTTGATTGGTTTATCTTTTATGCCTAATTAAAAGCCGATTTCGATCAATTTTTTCGCCAGCTCAAAGTGGAGCAGGGGAGTGGATAAGATAACCACATGATAGCGATTGGCCAGTTCAACGGTTGCTTGGGGAACTTCTTTCCCCTGGGTAACAACAATGGCAGACAGGTCGACCAGGTTGGCCGCCGAAACAATGTTCGTATGGGTCTGAACCGTAAGCCACAGGTACTCGGGCTTTGCACTGGTCATTACATCCGAGAGCATATCTGAAATAAACACTCCCTCCACGTCTCTATCTTCCATATTGGTTAAGGCTTTTAACTCCGCTTTGTCAATAATTTCTTGAAGCTTCATCGCTTACCTCCTGATAGGCCCCGGCGGGGCCACCCTATTAAGGTGACTCAATCTATTCGTCCATGTCCTGCCAGGGCAAATTCTTTTCATTTGTTGTCTTTTTCCTCTTCCTATCGGTTTTCCGGGGGTGTTAAGGAAAGCAAATCCAGGTCCCGAATCACCTCCGCGTAGCAGGTGGCATAACTTCTTACCATTGCATGGTCGACAATTTTTATCCTGGACCTCGACGATTTTCGCCGTTGGTTAAAATAATCTTCCAGGATAGAAATTTTCTCTTTAGACAATTTTTCCGCTCATCCATGGGGAGAAAGCCAAAGGCCACATAAACCCATGTACGTTCCGGTGCAAGTTTTTTCATCAACACATCGATCTCGCACTTTTCATCGCAGCCGGTACACATCATCAACCCCATCAGTTCTTTGAGTTCTACCAGGGTACCGCATTGGGTACATTTGAGATCAAAGCGGATCGATTGAGCGGTTTCCATTACGTTCCAGAAATGCTCCCCGTCGCGATATTCCTCCAGCGGTGGTTTGTGCTCAGAGGAAAAGTAGGTAACTACTTTATCGCAGTGAAAACATTTTTCCGTTGTCATAAAACCGTACTGTATATCAACCATATCCCACAGGTGCCGACATTCTTCTTCCGGTGTATCCATATGCGCCTCCATTGAAACGTGCAAATGCAACATACCCCGCGGCGCGGGGGACCTATATGCGAAACAGCGAGGCTCTGCTGTACCTCGCTTTAACTATTTGTTCCCATTGAAACCGTGAAAACCTTGGAAACCGTTAAACATGCATAAGAAAAGTGACAATTCCTATGCGATTAAATTAAATTATAAATTAAAATCATAACAAATTCAAGGAATTTCTTATAAAAAGATGGAAAAAAATTTCAACCGCGGGCTAGCACACTGTATACTATCTTTTTTTTTTGATATAATGAATAAAAAAGATACGAGGTGCAATTATGTCTGTGTCCGGTAAAAAAGAAAACGGCAGCGGTAAAGACTACGAGAAAAAGTCCCACCGCATTTATGCCTGGAGTGATTTGGTCAAAGCCTTCAGTAAGTTTTTATGGCTCATTGTCATCATTATTGTGCTGGCGGCACTGGGGAAAATGTTTGTTTTTAAGTCCGGGAAAAGTCCAAAGGTTCGCGAACCGATTAAAAAACCGGTGGTCGAAAAAATCGATTGGAGTAAAGTCAACAAAGAAATTGAGAAAATGATGACGGATGCCAGGAAAGAAACGCAGGAACTGGCATCGGCAAAACTGGACCTGTGGATCGAAAAAAATATGGAGCGGGTGGATAATGATTTCCTGGAATGGTATTTCAGCTATTGGACCCAGCAGAAATTGGGGCTAAAAGCCCTGTTGACCCAGGTCTGGCACTGGGTAGACAGTGACAGCGCCACTCCCGCGGAAAAGATTACCCAGGAAGTGCAGGAGGAGTTTACCAACCGGGTCATCCGGCCCCAGATTGCCCAGTTGGAAATCGAACGGATCATCAATGAAATTGTATCGACTTATTCCTCTACCTTAAAGGGAAAACTGGAGAAGATTCCCACGGAATACAACATAACACAGGCAGACTGGGACCGGTACATCGAAGATATTTCCGTCATGGTCAAAAACGTAGAGGCCAATCGCAGCACGTCTCTGCCGTTAAAAGCTCTTGTGGGCATAACAGCGGGGGGGACGATTTTGATGATCAATTCGTTAAGACCTATTATCACAAAGATCGGGGCCAGAATTTCGACGAAACTGGCCGCCAAATCAGCCGCTAAAATGGCGGCAAAAACCGGGGGTAAAGTGGCGGCGAAAACCGGCGGAAAGTTCCTGGGCACCATTATTGCAATTGGAATTATTATCTGGGATGTCTGGGGTCACTATGCCACCAAAAAGAAGGCGAAGCCGGTATTGAGGCGGAATATTCACGATTATTTAAAAGAGGTCAAGGAATCCATCCTTCACGATCCTTCTTATGGGATAATGACCATCATCTACCAGATGGAACAGAGCATTTCCGCTAGTATGGACACAGGTAAATAACAATGCCTCCGGCGGGTCAGAACCTTTTTGCAAAAAGGTTCCGACACCTCCAAAAACTTTTCACTAGAGAGTCTTTTTCTTTATTTTCTTCGTGTCCTTCGTGGTTTACAAAAACTGGAGGTGAATCTAGGGCTCCTAAGGGCTTGACTTTTTCTCCATTTTTTGTTATGAATTTAATTATGGAAACAAAAGAGTATGCACAACAAATTGTCGATGAACTGCTCTATTTACCCAAAGAAAAAATTATCGAAGTGGCAGACTTTGTCCATTTCTTAAGAGAAAAAGTGCAGCATGGCAAATCAACATTATATGAAGCGGGATTAACCAGGGCTGAAGCATTGGACTTGAGGAGACGGTTGTCAACCTTTGAAAACGACTGGGATATACCGGGTATGGATGCTTATGATAACTTATAGACAGGGTGATATCATTTTAGTTTGGTTTCCCGACTCTAATTTGCTAACCATGAAAAAACGCCCGACAATTGTACTTCAAGCGGATGATTTGCATACAGGATTAGATCAATTGATTATTGGTATGATTACGTCAAACCTGGTGCGAAAAGGACATAAAAGCCGTATCTTTATAAATCCTAATACAGAAACAGGAAAGCATTCCGGTCTGCTCAGTAAATCCGTAATCATGACTGATAATATTGCAACCTTACGCACAACCGAAATTTATAAAAAAATCGGAGAATTTACAGACCTGGATAAGTTAAAGGATGCGCTTATCCATACATTTGGCATTAAGCCACATGCAATTGAAAATAGAAATGAAATTTGAAAACCCGTAAATTTCCTGCTACATTATTTTTTCCCTTGACTGTCTCCTTTCCTTTTACTTCCTGTAAATAACGCCTACTTGTATTAATATTTAATATTCAGCATTGGCACCTGCACTTTAAAGTGGGGGAAAATTTTTCTGTTCCCTGAACATTGGGCCATCCCCGGTTATTAGCCAATCCAGAGAGATACGGAAATCCCGATAAAGCATAAGGAGTAATTCCAAATTAGCCATTACCTGCCCATTTTCAATCCGTGAGTAGTTGGCCCGGTCAAAGTTTAAATTTTTAACAAGTTCAAATTGCGTTAAACCGAGCTCCTTTCTTATTTTATGCAACCTTTCACCAATTTTTTTTAATTCGTTTTTCATTTTGTCTTTCATAATCATCTAATATAACGTAAACAAACAAAAAATGCAAGTGAAATAATAAGAATGTAATCTTTTGTAACATTCCCCGTTTTTCTTTGTCATGTCCCCTAAAATAAAACCTGGAGCTAATAAACCGCATCATGAGGGCCGACATCCATGAGGATAACTTCTTTGTCCCGTATTTGAATGCTAACTGTGATCCTGTATTTATAATCTAAACTGACACCATATTTGTCTTTATGTTTACCTTTAAGTTTATGGGTATTTAAGCTCGCATCAAAAGGGTTTTCCTCCAATATCAATACAACATCTTTAAATTTTTTAATTAATCGAGGATGTCTTTTTAAAAATTTTTTAGCGGTTTTTACAAACGTATCGGTTCTTTTGATATAATATTTCAAATATCCAATTCCTTAAAGAGTTCATTAGGATTTACAGTTGCTGCTCTTCCTTCTTTAATATCTTTTTCCGATTGCTCCATTCTTTTTTTAAATACCTGCTTTTGAACCTTTTGTTTGACAAATTCACTGAAATCCACAATTTCCTGCAAGAACTTTTTCGGCAACTCGCTTGTGTTTTCTATGAGTTGATTTTGCAGTTCGTTCATTTTGTTCTCCTATACAAAATATAGCGTAAGAGCCGGGAAATGTCAAGTCTAATCAAAAAAAACCAGCAATTAAACCCTTCCCTTCACGAAAAAAAGGGGCCAGACCAGTAATCCGTTTGAAAAACCGCCCCCTGGACCGTGAAGCATCCGCAAAACTTTTGTTTAATTTCATAGTTACCAGATCAAACGCTTCTCTATCGCCGGATATAAAAGATCGATCTGTTCCTGGTACTGGAGGGTTAACTGGAGAATACGGGCAATTTTGATGTAATGCTCGATATCCTTGAAATTAAGATATTGACCCTTGCGCGATTTTAACCATTTGGCCATTACCTGGTAACCTCCCATTCGGTACTCCCAGATATCACGGGTTATGTTTGAAAAAAACTGGGTACTGTTGATATAAATCCTGTTTTCCAGTGGTACATAACAGACCCTTGTTACCCGGTTGCTGTTGCCGACCTCGAACTTTGAAAAAGTGTGGTTCAATTCCGGCGATTTCACCAGGTGAACCGCTGCCAACCGCTCTCCCAGTTTCCCCATTTCAATAAACAAACCATAATCGGCAGTAAAAGGAATCCTGGGAAAATCAATCGTAAGCTCCTCGGCATATTCCTCCCGGTAATGGGTAGAAAACAACAGCGCATAGATATAATAAAATACCTGCTCCGCCGTAGGAACAGGTTTAAACCCTGCTTTTTGCTCCAATAATTCAAAGATTTTGGGATTAATGTTGGCTTGCACGCGTACCGGTTCCCCCGGTAAACTGAACAAATCCTGTTTGCCTTTTCCCGGCCCGGCATAAGGATACAGGTAGAGAGGAAAAAGATAGCCAATGCCTTTGTTACTGGTGGTTGTTCGGCTGTCAACTATGGTATCCGCCGCCAAACAGTGATTAAAAATCCCTTCAGCCACCTGCCGAACCGTAACTAAGCCGACATTTCCCCGCAGCATGTGTTTCATCACGTCGGGCCTGGGCATACACAAGAATCCCCGCGACCTGCCGGTATAATAGGTATAACGAATATCAAAGGGCCGGTAAAGAATGGGAACTACATAATCGCTTTTAAGCCCACTCTCCATTAAATCCCGCTTGGCCTGCCTTACTGTCCAGTCCCGCGTGTCGTCGCCCAGTTGGTGAGCCCTCCTGGCGTCCTCTTCAGTGGCCCCTGAAAAGGCGTTTATAGTCTGCAAAACTTCATCCTTTCTATATTTAATGGTGAGTTTGTCACGGGCCGTAACAATGCCCACACTGTGAACCGGGAAAATATCCGTGACTTTATAAAATTTGCCGTAGGAATATGTACTTAACGCTGCTGCTTCCTTTTGTTTTCGCGGTCTAAAAAGATAAAACTCCGCGCCGGGGAATATTTCCTGCCAGGGAAAGGTGTCGGCATCTTCAAGATAGAGTAGTTTGTACTTATCATCCCGCGGTCCCCAGAGATCCGCATAAAATACCCGGCACTCTTTTTTTTCTTTGCCGCCTTTTTTTTTTTCAAATAAGGCAATGGCCACGCCCTGCCGGATGTCGAAAACATTTTCATCTCTTGAACCGTCCGGGCACTTTTCCCTTCTCAGGGCATTGCCGTGAAGGTCCAGGATATAGATTTCATCAAAGCTTTGCATCAACGACCGGCGCATGCCTCGGAAGGTGGGATTGTCAAGGTAACCGTGATTGGTAATAACCCCTACCAATCCTTCGCCGTTCTCATCGATCTTGCTTTGAACAAAGCGGATAAATTTCACGTAATCATCCTGCAGCCACTTGGGGTTCTTTTCTCCCAGGGGCTTGTTATCTATCCTTTTATAGTCCTCGATCTTTTCGCCGATCCAGGTTTTTACTTTTACGTATTTTGTTTTTTGGGTTTTGGTGGTTTTACGAATAGATGTTTCGCTTTTAGCAAGGGAATGACCGGAATAGGGCGGGTTGGCCAGGATTACGTTAATAGGGGTTTCTTTTTTGATTTTACCGGCACGCCGGGACTCCGCGGATAAAGAGGACATTCCCGGTAAATCCGACTGCATGATATCTTCCATCTCAAGGGAGTCGGTTACATAGATATTGAACCGCTCCCCGGCTTTTAACGTCTCACCCCCACCCATTTCATCCAGTATATAGCCCATTTTCAGGTGAGCCACTGCATAGGGCGCCATCATCAGTTCGAAGCCGTAGAGGTTGTTCAATAAAAAATCACGGAGAAAGGTTTTTTTGGCCCCTTCACCGCATTTTTCCACGTATTCTTTCGTGGCTACCCGGGCCACCTCAACAAGAAATGCAGCCGTTCCCGCTGCCGGGTCCAAAATTTTGATACCCGGATCGGCCAGACCGTAGGGCCGGTTCAATTTCTTCTTTAATAGAATATGTATGGAACGAACAATAAAGGAAACCACGGCGCCGGGGGTGTAATAAACACCCCTCCTTTCCCTGAGCCGGGGATCATATTCGCTTAAAAAGGTTTCATAAAAATGGAGGATGGGGTCCGCCCCCTTATTGTATGAAAAATATTCTTTCAATATCCGGCCGATATCCACCGAGTTGAGCAGGTCCACAATATCATCGATGGTGCGCTCCAATTGTTCGGGCAGGGCGCCCATGGAAACAAACTCGAACACATCATGCAAGATACCGTTGCTATGGGGGATGTGGTCGATGGCTTTTTTCCTGTCGAATTCTTCCCGGCAGTGGGCGGCCGCGGTAAATAATCCAAAGGTTATGGTCTGGGAGTAAAGATCGGCAAACCCCTCTTTAGTGAGACCGTGGATTAAATAGGTTTTAAAGGCATTGTAAAACCCGTAGATATGATTAATTCTATCGCCAACCGGTTCATCTTGCAGTTCTTTCATTACCACCATGTCCCTCATGAATCGTGTCCGTTTGGCCAGTTCTTTGGCGACTTCCCTGGCATTTCGATTATCGGGAAAATTAAAGGAGAAATATTTTCTAAACAATTCCAGGCATTTTTCCTCGTTTTCAGGAACCGGCTTTGTTCCAAAAGTGACCATCATATACTGCCGCCCAATGGATACGCTTTCGGTCAATTCACCAAAACGATACAAACGGAATTCCAGGAAATTGGTTAAAATAATATTGGGATAAATCTTCCTGTACCGCCTGATCAGGGGAATGTCCCGCAGGTCGTCCAGGTCTTTTATGGGGTTCCTGGCTTCAATATAACCGACCACCTTCGACCCGTACCGGATAACGATATCCGGGCTGCCGGCTTCTTTCTTCTTCCTGGTGATAATGATTTCAGGTTCCCCTTCTCCCTCTTTACGGATTTTCCATAGTTCCTTGATAAACTCCTTCAATAGGGGGTAATAACGCTCCGTGGGAGCATCCCCGTTTACAGCCGTTTTATGGACTGCGCTTAAATAATCGCTTACTGCCTCTTTAATCATTTTTTTCCTTTCGATGCAAAAGTTTTTCCATAAACTGTCACAACACCCCAATAATAACATTTTTCTTAATTAATTGCAACGAAAATGGATGATTATTTAAAATAAATAAAGGTTAACCTGAAAATAAATTAATTTTATTCATTTTCAAGAATTAGTGATTAACGAGGGGGGGCTCTTTTCGAGAAAACTGCCCCCCCTTACCCCCCCGCAAAAGCTTTTGATTAGGGGATGAAGGCTTCCCCATATAAACAAAATACAGATCCCTTAGATTCTTGTCAAATCCAATATTTAATACACTCTGTAATGAAATTAATTCCTATAAGGAAGCCTTCGGATGGCCCGAAGGGCCTTAAGAGGGTTGCCGCGCCGCGGCATACATCTCTTCCCAGTGTTGCGGTTGATTTTTTAAGTGTTTGTCCCACCAGGCAATGATGGTTCGCATCCAGCGCAGCCTTTTTTTGTAGCTTAGTATCCAGTGTTTTTGACCTGTAAAGGTAATCAATTCCACTTCTTTTCCCAGCAGTTTTAATGCGGCAAACATTTGATAGCTTTCGCCGGGGGGAACATTATTATCGATATCGCCGTGTAATAGCAGCAGCGGTTTTGTTATCCTGTCCGCCATAAACAGCGGACTGTGGCCCACATAGATATCTTTCCGGTTCCAGGGGAAACTATTGGCCGTGGCAATGCCGCTGTAAGTATATCCCCAGTCTCCGACCCCCCAGTAGCTGGACAATGCCGTGATCCCGGCATGGGAGATATAAGCGGCAAAGATACCTGTTTGAGTGGCAATGTACTGAGTCAAGAATCCGCCGTAGGAAGCCCCCATGGCGCCGATTCGTAAGGGATCGATATACTTATGCTCTTTTACCAACTGTTTTACAGCGTCGATAACTTCCCGGGAAGTTGTTTTCCCCCAGTCATTGACATGGTCGGCTGAAAAGTCCTGTCCAAATCCGACAGCACCGCTGGGCTGGAGAACATAGACAATGTAACCGTTGGCAGCATACCAGTTTTTCGGGTATCTTCCGCCAAAATCGCGGCTAACCGGGTCCATTCCCCCATAAAAATAAACAATGCAGGGGTATTTTTTATCGATATTAAAATCCACCGGGAAATGAAGCCTGCCCGTGATGATTTTTCCGTTGGGTGTTTTAAAGTTCCACTCTTTCACCCTGCCGATCTTCGCATGTTTAAAATACTTTTTATTGTAATTCCTGAGCAGGGCTGCTTTTCCGGTGGACAGGTTCAGCCGGTACAGTTTGTGGGGAACGGCGGCACTCGAGCCCCAGTATACGGCCATGTTTTTTTTAGCGGCAAAACCGATCTCGGCCACTGCATCCACCCCTGTATTGAGTCTCTTATAATTTTTCTTTTTAAGGGAATATCTAAAAACCCCTATATCCGATTTATCTTTGGCCAGGAAATAGATGTTTTGATAAGAGGCACTCCAGGAAGCTTCTTCTATGGAGGGATTAAAATTCCCGGCAATGGGTTCTGCTGTGTTTGTATTTAAGTCATAGATATAGGCCTGGATATCATAATCGTTGGGGATTTTTCCTTCTTTTAGGTTTTTTCCCGATCCGCCAAAGGCCGATGGGCCGGCAAGCATCAACAACTTTTTCGAGTCCGGCGACCACTGCGCTGTATTCACCCAATTGCTTTCCAATAATTTCGTTATTGAGAATGTACTTACATCAAATAGAAAAAAAATGTTTTTCCTATAGGGCCTGTTTTTGTTATCCGTTTCGTATTTTGTAAATAATACCTTTTTACTGTCGGGACTGATTACCGGGGACTGAAAGTTTTGCTCTTCATCGCCTATTTTATGGGTTACGCCGGCGGAATGTTCGGGATAGCCGGAAGGAAAATAGATGTACACGGCATAACTGTACCCTGAAGATTTTGCCCGCCGGGGAATTTCTTTTATGTATTTGTAATGGTCGCTGTTTTTTCCCTTCTTGTGTATCGAATAGACCAGGAATGAGTTATTAGCTGTCCATTCATAGGAGGAAAAGTTTTTTATATTTTTTAAAACAAGGGTTTGCCTGTGGTTGTTTAAATTATATTGAAAGATAGAGGTTTTGCTTTTTTTGGTTATGGTGTAAGAAAACGCAGTGGAATTCCCCATCCATTTGAACTTGTTTATTTTTCCCAAACCTTGAGAGGAAAAAATCGTGTTCCCGCTGGAATTGTTTAATATTTCCAGCCATCGTTCGGTTTCGCCGGTCTCTTTTTTTACTTGCTTTAAAGACACAGCCGTCAGCTTCCCGTTGGGTGAAACCGAAATTTTGGTTACTTCTTTTACATTTAGAATGTTTCCCGGTCTGAGCCTGTGAGCAGGCGTTAAGGAGACAGCAATTTTATCTTTTTTAAAGGCGTCTTCATTTTCCAGGGATGCTTTAAATTTAAACTTAGTCCCTTTTATTAGGAGCACTTTTAATACTAACAGGTGTTTCTCATTGGTTAAATCCAGGTCCGCACTGATTTTATCTTTTAGAACCTCAGCTTTTACCGTACGGCCGTCAAGGAAAACAGAGACCCCCAGGTTGGTATTATGGATGTGCAGGTAGGTGCGAAGCCAACGAGAGGGTTCCAGGTAAGTGGCCAGGTAGAGAACCCCGGTTTCATAACCTGTGAAATTTGTATCTCTCAGTACTTTCCACCTTAACACCCGGTAGCTGTCCCAGGGAACTTTTCCCCCGGCAGTGGGCAGCAGTTCGGATACCTCCATATGGTTAAAGTTCAAAATATCCAGGTCATTGCCCAGCAATTTTTTCTCAACGGCCGGTATTTTTGCCGGACCCAGGAGAAGCCACTGCTTGATTTCCTCTCCATAACCAAAACCCGCTAAAAAAAACAGGAGCAGGACAACTGCTAAAATCTTCGGAATAATCTTATATCCATATTTCATACGACCTCCTGGATATTTTCTTGCCGCTAGGGCACCAAAACAACAGGGAACAGGTTAATACATTTTAAAAAATATTGCAAGTGTTTTTTTAACCAATTTTAATTGAGATCAACAGGGCGTTTGTGTTATACTAGCTTATTGGAGGTAAAAAATGATACTAAAAGCAAAAAGTATATTAATCGTATTGTCAATTGTTTTAATGGGTTTAAACCTGATGGCCGGGCAATCGGTCACTTTTCTGCATAACGGGAACAGCATAACCGATACTATTATCGATATGAGCAGCCGAACCGGTCATGTGGAATTCCGGAATAATATGAAAATTCATAAAAGCCAGGTCTGGATGATCAATTTCATGGATGGGAATTGGGACTTCCCCAATGAACGTCAGAAATTATCCGGCAGTACAGACACCATTTTTTTAAGAAATGGGCAAATATTGAATGTTAAGATCGTGGATTTCAGCAGCCGGAGAAAAATATTCCAGTTTTTAAAGGGTGGTAGAGTTCATGAGTCCAAAGTCAGCCGGATTTATTTTTGCTGCACCCAACTGCCGAGGGCATACGGGCAAAAGCAAAGTACTCCCGCATCTACTCCCGGCAGTCGTTCTTCCGCCACTTTTTGGCTGAACGGCAAAATGGTTGAGACCCCTATTTCTTATTTAAACAGCAGTAAGACAGGGTTTACAGACGGCTTCCAGATGAACACCAAAGATATCTGGATGATCAATTTTGAAAATAACCAGTGGGATTTCGCTGCCGAGAGGGCGCGATTGAATAAAAGGATGGACACTGTTTTCTTAACGAACGGCCAGGTGTTTTATAATAGGGTTGTCGATTTTAATGCAAACACGATGACCTTTAAGTTTCAAAGCGGGAACCCTATTCACGAATCCCAGATCAAGCGCATCTATTTTTGCTGTACGGTATTACCGCAAGCTTTTGGAAGTCAATCCAGGAGTAAATACTTCAAAAGGAAGTTGCAGCGGTAGTTAGTGTCGCGTCACACCTCACTTGACGGTAAAGCAAGCGCCCGAAGGGCAATAAAAAGTTTTGATCAAACTTTTTCAAAAGTTTGCTGCCGGAGGCAAGAGGTTGCAGGATGGGC
>Ga0114923_10002645_pt1 | contig 12099 bp, 19 predicted proteins | sample SumtaG_FD_89578 | JGI IMG/M metagenome (GOLD analysis project Ga0114923, IMG submission 89578) | Deep subsurface microbial communities from Indian Ocean to uncover new lineages of life (NeLLi) - Sumatra_00157 metaG | ecosystem: Environmental > Aquatic > Marine > Oceanic > Sediment | place: near... | reverse complement strand
GTCGGAATTTTTTGCATGCAACGTTGATTTTCCTGGGTAACCACTTTGCGGAATTCCGCAGGTAGGCAAATATTACCCACTTTGTGGTAGTCAAAGATGAATAACCGGCAGCTTTTGCCGGGTTTGGGTAGTCATAAATGACGAAAGGTTGACGAAATGAAACTCTCAAGAGAAGTGCCCAGACACATACACACCGTCATCTTCAAATGGTGTAAGCCCGACTTCATGCCGTATTGTGAAAAGTATCGGAAACCGATGAGCGGCGCGAAGCCGCCCAACACGTGCTTTTGGTGTGGCCACAAGTTTAAGGATGGCGAGATGATGGCCTTCGCGCGCCGCGACACGGGCGTGAATAAACTGCTCTGTCAATCATGTGCCGCCGAGTTAGTGGCGTCTGGGAAGGAGTCACCGTGATCTTCGTGGACCTAAACATAGGCTGCGCTCGAAACCGAAACTGGTGCTACGACACCGTCTGCCATCTCTTCGGCGACAACCCCGACGAACTCCATGCGCTCGCCGCGAAGATCGGCCTGAAGCGCTCATGGTTCCAGGGCAACAACCTGCGGCTCGACCATTACGACTTGACGCCGAACAAGCGGGCGGCCGCCATCAAGGCCGGCGCTATCGAATTGAAGACAGGCCGCGAAATCGTTCTTGCGATGGATGCGTGCAAACGAGAGGGGCAGATATGATGGACAGATTTCCAAACCACGAAAACGCAATGACCTGCCACGCCTGTAAAAAGGTTGCCCGCGCCGCCGGCGAAGAATTCTACATGCGGCGGTCCATGAAGCCGAATGGCTTACACACGCCGTGGGAGTATACGTGCGCGACGTGTTTCGATGCGCATGAACCGAAGCAACGGCTCGATAGGCTTCTAGCCGCCCTCGAGCCGATATTCCACACCCCCCAACACTACCAGTCTCTTGGAGACTGTTGGATTGTCCCCGATGCGCTATACGGCAGACTCGAGGCCGTCTATAAAGAGGTGTCCGGATGAAACTGCGAATTCACGGACCCGCCACGCTGACCGTCGGCCAACAGGCCTACACCGTCCATCACGTGACAATGGACCTAGAGCCCGGCGATGCGAAGAGTCCATACCCTCACTATTCAACGATTGACGACATGGACCCTTGCCAAGACACCATTCAGGATTTTGGGTCTATCTGTGACTGGAAGATTGAGGAAATCCAATGAAACCCGCATCAGGCCGTCGCCAAGCCCAACGCACAATCCCGGCCCCATGGTGTCAGAATTGCCTGAGCAAGCGCCTACCCCAGCGTCACCACGTTGACGGCGATCCTACGAACAACGATCCCGAGAACGTAGAGATCCTTTGCCAAGCCTGCCACACTGCGATTCACCGCGCCGACGGCACGTGGGGCCATGGCAATGTCAAGCCGGCCGAGTGCGCGGTCTGCGGGCGCACGTTCCAACCGAGGCGCACGTCGAGGTCTACCTTGTGTGGGCGTATGGAGTGCGCACGGGAGTTTGGGCGGCGGGCGGCGATTAGGCCGCGGAGGGCTGTGGCGTGAAAACGGAATGGAAACCTGCCGTTTATCGATGTTGCATGTGCGGAAACGCTACTAAGAGGAATTGGAAGTGGAGAGCCACGTTTTGCGAGCACCGTTGGGGACTGGATTGGTGGTGTCCCGATTGCCGAGAGATTCACGGCCTATGAGAGAACTAAGCCTTTTCAGCGGAGCCGGCGGCGGGTTGCTGGCCAGCAAACATCTATTGGGATGGGAGACGATAGGATATGTCGAAAACAATGACTACTGCCAACGAGTCATCGCGCAACGAATCGCAGATGGAGTTCTCGACGATGCCCCGATTTACGGCGATATCCGCGCATTCCTCGATCAAGGCTACGCCGATAGCTATCAAGATTTGGTTGATGTCTTCACGGCCGGATTCCCGTGCACACCCTTTTCCCCCGCCGGCAAACGACTCGGACCCGACGATCCGCGAAACATGTGGCCCGCCGCCAGCGAATGTATTCGCAGAATTAGACCCCGATACGTCTTCCTGGAAAACTCATCCAAGCTACGATGCCCTCGACGGACGAAAGATCACCCCACGCCGGAGGAAACCGCATACCTTGGGCAAGTACTTAGCGACCTGGCCGCGTATGGGTATGATGCGAAATGGTGTTGTCTCAGCGCTGCAAACGTGGGGTTGCCGCACGAACGCGACAGGATCTGGATTCTTGCCTACCCCCATGGGCTATGGCAAGGGCTCGAGCCGGCGACCAGGGATCAATGCGCTCGACATTCGAGTGCGGGGGATGTACAAGGACAACCCGAGGTATTGGCCAAGGGAGACGCTACCAACCCCAACAACGATGGACGCGCACGGATTCTGTGGGAAGCCGGACAAGGGACGGACGGGGCCCAACTCGGGGCGGACGCTGTTGGGCCAGGTGTTGGAACTCCAGGGCATGGGGCCCCATGCCCGGTCTGCGGACTCTCCGAAGGCGAATGTGAATGGTGGTTTGACGAAATGGAAGGAAAGCGAGACAGAGGAGATGATACCAACCCCGACGGCGGCGGACCGGGCCGGGGGCCCAGGAAACCAAGGCCGGGAGGGGGGAATAAATCTGAAGACTTACGTTGCCAATCTGCCAACGCCCACTGGGAATATGATGACGATGGGGGACATGGAACAGGCGAAGTTTGCGGGCTCGGACCCGAAGAGACCGGCCTACACGGATGTCAATGGTGGCTTACTGAACCCGAACTGGGAAGAACAGTATCTGATGTTATGGCCAATCGGGTGGAGCGCGTTGAGGCCGTTGGCCGAGGACAAGTTCCGCTTGTGGCTTGCACTGCATGGCAAATCTTAACGGAAGGACTCGAAACATGAACCTCGAAATCACAGAAGCCGAAATCAAGATCTTAGACGACGCCCGCGCCGCGTTTGGCGGCGAAGACGCCGGCTGTCGGATAATAATCGAAGAATGCTCGGAAGCTATCAAGGTGCTGATAAAGCGCGAGCGCATCAAGGCCGGCGAACTAGACGAAACCGCGCTAAATAACCGAATGGCCATTCAAGAAGAGTTGGCTGATCTCATGGTAGTGCTGGCGCAGGGTATGCGTATGTTCGGCGCTGGCGTGATCGAAGAGCATGCCCAACGGAAGGTTGACCGGCTGGCGCAGCGCGTTGCCGAGGCAAAGGAAAGGAAGGACAACTCATGAACATTCCCGAATTGATTGGCGACTTCATTCTCGGCATAGGCGAGGCACTCAACAACTGGTGTGAAACGGCTTCATACGGCGAACAATTTGGCGTAGCGATCCTTGGTGCTGTGCTGTTTGTGCTCTGCATCGTACTTTTGGTGGCGATCAAGGAAAGGCGTTGGCCAACGACGCTTTACTTGCCGCCCCACAGCCGCGGCTACAACCCGCCGCCGATGCCTAGGGTAAAGCCGCCCCGGCAACCGCGAAAGGTCCCAGAGTTTCCAGGCGAAATTCCGCCGCCCCCGCCTCCGCCGGCACCTCCATTCCCGCCAAATATGGAAACGACGGAGTTGGGAAAACAAGCGAATGGGCCGCCCAAGTGCAACCGTTGCGGAAGTTATTTGACCGGCGCGCCCATAAGGAATCTTGCTACGGGCAAGATGGACATTCTCACAGTTTGCCCAAAATGCGATGGCATGCACGAGCGAACTCATACGGGCCAAGCCCCGTCCTTTTCGTTCCTAGAGGATGATTCATGACATACGCCGAATTCCTAAAACACAAAGCCATCACCGTGGCCGATTGCGGTTTCGAGGCCGACGTCCCCGACTTCCTGTATCCCTTCCAGGCGCACATCGTGAAGTGGGCGCTACGGAAGGGCCGCGCCGCCATCTTCGCCGACTGTGGCCTCGGCAAGACGCCGATGCAATTGGCGTGGGCAGACGCCGTGAGCCGCAAGACCGGGAAGCCTGTGCTGATATTCGCGCCGTTGGCCGTTGCTGAGCAGACACAGCGCGAGGGAGACAAGTTCAGCATTCCCGTGAACGTCTGCGAAACCGAAGTAGACATCCTTCCTGGCGTCAACGTGACGAACTATCAAAAGCTACACCACTTCTCCCTTGAAGGCCTCGGCGGCCTTGTGCTTGACGAATCTTCAATCCTCAAGAATGAGGGCGGCAAGTATCGGCAACAACTGACAGACTTCGTAAAGGACATTCCATACCGGCTCTGTTGCACTGCTACGCCCGCGCCGAATGACAACACGGAGATCACAAACCATTCCGAATTCCTCGGCGTTGCAAACCGGAAAGAAGTCCTCGGGATGTTTTTCCGCCAGGACGGCAACAACGCGCAGAAGTTTCGATTGAAGGGACATGCGATTAGGGACTTCTGGCGTTGGCTCGCATCGTGGGCGGTAGCCGTCCGCTCCCCGACGGACCTCGGCTATGAGGATGACGGCTTTACCTTGCCGCCCCTCAACATCACGCAGCACACCGCCGACGGCCACATGACGGACGGCTTCCTTTTCCCGATAGTGGCCAACACGATGCAAGAACGCCAACAAGCCCGGCGCGAATCCGTCGATAGCCGCGTTGCGATGTGCGCGAATCTGGCCAACAACTCGACAGAGCCATGGGTGATATGGTGTGGCCTCAATTCGGAGTCGGCGGCGCTCAAGGCGGCCATACCGGACAGCGTAGAAGTCAAGGGATCCGACAGCAACGCCCATAAGATCAACGCCTTGGCGGGCTTTTCGAGCGGCAAGTATCGGGTCATGGTGACGAAGCCGAGTATTGCGGGCTTTGGCCTCAACTGGCAACACTGCCACAACATGGCCTTTGTTGGCCTCTCTGACAGCTTCGAGCAACTGTACCAGGCGCAGCGGCGCTGTTGGCGCTTTGGCCAAGAGCATGAGGTCGACTGCCACCTTGTGGTAGCTGAAACAGAAGGCGCCGTCATTGAAAACATCCGGCGCAAGGAACATGAGGCCTCAGAGATGATGCGGCAACTGGTAGAACACATGGGAGAATGTTTCGTGAAACACAAAGACGAATCAAGGTATAACGGAGTTGTCGAAATGGCTATGCCGGATTGGATGGGGTGATGGAAGCGAATATGGAACCTCCTGTAATGTGCGATGTGTGCGGCGAAGGGCACGCAGTCAGCGTGTGCCGTTATTGCGGAGGGTATGCCTGCAATGATTGTTTCGACAAAAGCATACCTTGTATGTGTATCAAGTGTTCTGGAGAAAAGCGAAAGGTTACGAAGTCACCATGAAAGCAATAGCCCAAAACATCACCGATCACTACGCCCTCTACAACGGCGACTGCGTGGAGCTAATCCGAGACTTGCCCGACAACTCCATCGGTCTGTCCGTCTTCTCCCCGCCGTTCCCCGGCATGTACGCCTACACGGACAGCGCCCGCGACATGGGGAACGTGAAAAGCATTGACGAGATGCTTGACCAGTTCCGATTCTTCGCGCCCGAATTGCTCCGCGTCATGATGCCGGGCCGCCGCGCATGCCTTCACTTGACCCAAGTTCCGAGATTCAAGTATCTCGACGGATACATCGGCTTGCGTGACTTCCGGGGCAAGACGATTGCGCTCATGGAAGACGAGGGATGGATCTACTACGGCGAGACGTGCATCAACAAATGCCCCGTGTTGAAAGCGCAGCGCACGAAGGATGCCACACTTGCTATGAAGTCCCTTTGCCTCAACACGGCCATCACGCGGCCCGCATTGGCAGACTATTTGCTCTACTTCATGAAGCGCGGGGAGTCGGAACGGCTGCGCAACGGGAGCCACGAGAAGTATCCCGAATGCGACGGGCCCGTCTCCGGAGACACATGGCAGAAGTGGGCGCGGCCCGTATGGGATTACTACCGGCCGGCGTCGTCGGACGATCCCTGCCTCCACGGCATTCGAGAAACCAACGTTCTCAAGACGAAGGCCGCCAAGGATCAGGAAGACGAAAAGCATCTGTGTCCGCTGCAACTCGATGTAATCGAGCGGGCCGTCATGATGTGGAGCGGGCCGGGCGAAACTGTGCTATCGCCCTTCGCCGGGATTGGCTCCGAGGGGTACGTGTCGATTCAGAAGGGCCGGCGCTTTGTGGGATTCGAGTTGAAGCCGTCGTATTATCGAGTCGCGATTAAGAACCTTGACCAGGCCGTGCGCGACGTGACGGCTAACAATGCGGAGTTGTTCTAATGTTTAACCAAAAATGCGACAGGTGCGGCAAGGGGCGAGACTGGAAAGCGCGGTGTGCTCACTACATGTGCGAAGTTCTCGACACGGGACACAAACTCAAGATATGCTCCGCGTGTTGGGATTTGCTCATGTCAGACCCCGCCCCAATCAAGATCGAGATGGACGGGCCGCTTGTAGAATACGCGGACGGGGGCATGTTCTCCCCTAGTGCAATCTACATCGACAACAAAAACTTGAGGGCCGCAATAAAAGACGCGCTCGGCGTAGAAACGCCCGGAATGTATGAGGATCTGAAAGTGCCGCGCGCCCGCGTGACGGTGGAACTGTGGCCAGAAAAGGAGACAAACGATGAAAGCTAAAGTGCAATGTCATAACTGTCAGGACGAGACGAGCACGCCGGTATGCGACGATCTGTCCTTCGAGATACCTGAAGGATGGGGAGTGCTCTATGCAAAAGTGCATTTGGATTGGGGCTGCGAAGGAAAGCGCAACGAATGTCTTCCCAAGGAATCCGAATGCGAAGAACCTATGTTCCTGTTCTGCCCGAAGTGCCTTGCGAGCGGCGGAGCCCCCCTTGACTCGTATGGGACATTCGTCAAGGCGGCGTTCAAAGAAATGGGAGGGGATCCGAATGCACACCCGAGCAAATGAAGCAAACCTCAAATTCCTAATCGCCGGCACAGGCCGCTGCGGCACCGGCTACATGGCCGCGCTGTTCAACGAGCTGGGCATCCCGTGCGGCCACGAGAAAGTATTCAACGCCGACGACAAGGTCAAGGGCGGGCCGTGGGTGGGCGACTCGTCATGGCATTGCGTGCCGTTCCTGCCCGTGATCGACCTGCCCGTGTTGCATGTGGTGAGGCATCCGCTTGACGTGATCGGATCGTTGTTGAATGCGACTCGGCTTTTTGAGCCGAACGCCCACGGTAAACATCAACGATATCTCGAGAAACATTTCGAGTTGCGCGGCGGGTATGATGCTGACTTTGTGGCGCGCGAGAATGCGGCCCGTTATTGGTATCAGTGGAATACCCGCATCCGGACGTATGCATCGGCACGAGTAAACATCGACCACAGATCAACCCTTGGCAACGTTGCCAACTTCTTGAATTGTGTTGGTTTCAATTTCACATACAGCGATGTGATGAGTGCGCGGGAAAAGCTTCCTTGCCGCACAAACGCCTCGGCAACGCCATATGAGCGTGTAGATCGTGGCCAAATCCCCTTAACTATGATAAGATGTCTCAAGAACGAAGCCGCGTACTATGGCTATGAGGTCTGATGCCTGGCCCGAAGAAACCAACGTCTATCGACTTGAAGATAGCCGTCAAAGCGACGGCGAAACTTCACGTTGGCAAGATCCCGACACAACGGGAGAAGACTGCGCTCGAGAAGGTGGATGCGTGGAACCGGATCGAGGATCTACGCGCCGCAATGTCCGCCGTCCCGAAGTGGCTCTACCTCCAAATGTGCGGGAACCGTCTCATCAAGACGGTGAACGACCAAGCGGATCGGCTAGGAGTCCCCCTTCGCGGAAAGACTGTGGACCTATCCGCCGTGCTGACATGGTTTCATGACTCGATATCCAAGAAGCCAGACACGAAAGACATCACGGACGATCCGATGTTGCAGGGCGACGTTTCGCCGGGCCTCGAGCGGTATCGGAACGCGCAAGCGGACCTGAAGGAAATGGAGAGGGATGAACGGAAGGGGATCCTTGTTCGGCGCGAAGCTATGCACGAACACATGACCCGCCTGGCGCAGATTCTTAAGTCGGCGGGGGAGACGTTGCGGAAAGACTTCGGAGACAAGGCCAAGGACGTGCTCGAAGAGAGCCTTGACGAATTCAGGGAATATGTGAGATCCAATCTTGGAGAAGGCGACGAAAATCATGAATAAATGTGCACCAAAGCAGATGCGCTTTGATTCGGTACATCCCGCGGAAAGCGCCATTACTTACTTGCGCGATTTTTGCCCCAAAGACAAATACTATGGGTGTTTCTCCGGCGGTAAGGACTCGGTAGTCATCAAGCGGCTTGCCGAGATTGCCGAAGTGCCTATCGAATGGCACTACAACGTCACGACGATCGATCCCCCAGAACTCATTTACTTCATGAAGCGGCATCACCCTGACGTTGTGTGGGAGCGCCCAAAGCATGGCCCGTTTTTTCAGCGCATGGAGAAGAAGGGATTTCCAACCCGCCGATGTCGCTGGTGTTGCGAAGAATACAAGGAGTCGGTCGCGCCCAGGGGCTCACATATGGTCTTAGGTGTCAGGGCGGCGGAATCAAGCGCACGCGCGAAAAGATGGGGCCCCGCCACTGTTCACCGACGCACTAATGCAATTGCGGTATCCCCGATCGTCTATTGGGAGGATGTTGACGTGTGGGACTTTATCCGCGAAGAGAAACTTCCGTACTGCCGGCTTTACGATGAGGGCTTTGATCGATTGGGCTGTATCGGATGCCCGATGGCCAGGGAATCGGGTCGAAAAAAGGAGTTCGCACGCTGGCCGGGATATGAGCGCCTATGGATGCGTAGCTTTATGCGCATTTGGGAGCGGCGCACAGGCACTACGCAGCGCGACGGCCGCATATGGTTTGGAGACGCCTACTTTACTCGATGGGAAGAGATGTGGGATTGGTGGCTGGAGGATAGGGCATTGCCGAAGAAAGACGATGGTCAGATCATGTTGGAATTCAGCGAACACGCTACCGGATGCCAAGGCCACCTCGATGCGTGGGCGTAACACAGCCGAGATCCAATCTTGGAAATGATGACGAAACAGATGGAAGCGGGTCTACTAAACGACTTACTTGATGCCGTTGTGACTCCGCCGTTGCGCTTGATGCGCGAGTATGCCGAACAAGAGATCGTCATACCTACCGGCGATTACAAGGGGCTCAAGTTCAAGTGTAGCCGCCAGCCTTTCGCGGGCCTGCTTTTCGATGCAATCGACAGCGGCATATGGCCTCGGGTGTTTCTGACAGGCCCAACGCAATCCGGCAAGACCCTCATCGGCTCCTGTATTCCCGTGTCTTACCATTTGCTTGAGCTAAAGGAAACGTGCGTCTTCGGAATTCCCGACGGGAACATGGCTACCGACAAGTGGCAGGACGATCTGCTACCCGTAATCGAAAAGACGAGGTATGCGCATTTTCTCCCAACGAAGGGCCCTGGAAGCCGAGGCGGCTCAAATGTTATCAAGGTGACGTTTGGGAATGGCGGCGTGCTTCGGTTTATGACCGGCGGCGGCGATGATAAACAGAAAGCCGGATACACCGCGTCCGTTCTTGCTATCACCGAAACCGACGGCATGGACAAGTCCGGGGAAACATCGAAAGAGGCGGACAGAATCACGCAACTAGAGGGGCGCTTGATGTCTAAAGGCATCCTGAGCCTTCGCGAGTATGCCGAATGCACCGTTACGGTCAAAAAGGGCCGCACATGGCGGGAGATCACGGAAGGCACGGACTCGAAGATCATGTGTCTCTGCCCCTACTGCGAAACGCGCATCTGCCCCGAGCGCGAGCATCTTGTAGGATTTGAGAACGCAGAGAACGAATACGAAGCATTTGAGATGGCGCACTGGGAGTGCCCGTCGTGTTCACACACGTTGTCGGAGAAGGATCGATACGAAGCCAACGTCAACGCCGTACTGATGCACCGCGGCCAACACATTGACGAACACGGCGACGTAGTAGGCGAGTTGCCTAAGACCTTCACCCTCGGATTCAGATGGTCTGCGTTCAACAACATGTTTCTCACGGCCGGGGACGTTGGCCTTATTGTCTGGAAGGCGAAGCGCGATCCCGATCAAGAGAACGCCGAAAAGAAGCTCTGCCAGTTCGTTTTCGCGGTCCCGCACGAGCCCACAATCGAAGACTTGACAGCCCTGGACGTCGATACCCTCAAGCGCCGCCAAGACGTTTTCCCGCGCGGCGTCATCCCGCCCGACGCGGAGCATTTGGCGATTGGCATAGACATCGGCAAGAAGCGCTGCCATTGGACGGCGATTGCCTGGCGGCCCGACGCTATCGGCTACGTGGTCGACTACGGCTACTTCCTTCCCCGACACAAAGAGATGGACGAAGACCTGGCCATCATTGCCGCGCTATGGGAGTTTGAAGAGCGCGTCATGATGGGGTGGCCGCATGGCGGCGAAATGATGACGCCGGGCTCTGTGTGGATTGACGCGGGCTATAAGCCGAATGCCATCTACCGATTCTGCAAGGATGCAAACGACAGGCTCGGCAAAGTGCAACTCTACCGGCCCTCGATCGGATTCAGCACCACGAAGCAAGTCGGCAAGATGGGGAAGTACGTATTTCCAAAGAAGGAGCCCAAGGGCAAGGCGCGCAAGAAGGCGACTATCCGGCACATCGGGGACAACTACCATCTCGTGAAGGCGGCCAAGCGGGCCATCCCTGGAATTCACGTCAACGCCGATCATTGGAAGACCCAAGTGCATGATGACTTGTCGACACCGGCCGGGGAGCCGGGGAGCCTGCAACTATTCGCGGCGCAACGGCACGAACACGACACTTTCAGCCGGCACTTGACGGCGGAAGTCCAAAAGCAGAAGTATATCGCGGGCGAAGGGGATGTCATCGTGTGGGAACGCATCTCGCAAGCGAACCATTTCCTCGACAGCACATATCTTGCGCGCGCCGCCGGCCATTTCGTTGGCGTGCGCGTGCTTGCGGAACCGAAACCAAAGCCGCCACCGGCGGATTATCCAAAACGTCCAGCGGAAAAGAAAAAGCGCTGGAAGATAGGGAGAGAATAATGGCGACAAAGGCAAAGAAAAAGCGGAAATACACACGCAGGGCGAAGCCACGGATCGAGCATCACGACGTGGCGGTCGAAACGCAGGACGTGGCTGTCGATGAACGTGTCGATCCTAAGTTCTGGCCCAAGGGCGTACCGTTTCCGGACAGCGTGGTCAAGCTCCGCCCCCGATTCATTCCGTGTCCACATTGTCGGCGGGTGCGTCTTGACAACGGCGGACAGGCGGTAGCCGTCACGAGTTCAGGGCCGGATATCGTGTGGTTTCGATGCAGGGCTTGCGATACGCGGTTTAAGTTGGCGGTGAAGGCAGAAGAATAGCTACATAAGCGAAGGATTGCCCTTTGCATAACATACGACAAGGAGAAACACATGCATCCAGACATTGTTGACGAAATTGAAAACTGGTTTGAATACCATCCCCCGACGGGCGAAGATCAGATCCGGGCATACGGCAATATCCGGAAGGCGGGAAAGGAATTCGCTTTAGCGATTGCCCGCAACGTTCCAAATTGCGCAGATCGCACGGCCGCTGTACGTAAAATACGGGAAGCCGTCATGACCGCAAACGCAGGCCTGGCCTGTAGCGAAGAGGCGTAAACGTAAAGGCGCGCCTTACAGATCAATAAACAACCTTCTTGACATTTCGGCCACGAACTGACATTCTCCCCATGAGATGAGCGGTTCGCGGCCGTTCTGTTTTAGCCCAATCCGTTGCAACGGGCGGATTGGGCTCTTTCTTTTTGGAGGGTGTATGGCCACACTGACCGTCACGGTGGAGAGTTTCCAACTCGCCATAGCCGAATGTGCCGATGCTATCACAGCATCCGATTGGCCAACCGCCACCCTCAAATATGCCGTAGCCTCCGCTCTCCATTCCGGCCTCGAGTTGGAATTAGGTAAGGGCGAAGCGAATCTGAAACGCCGCGATTCTCTCAGGGGCCTGAAAGAAGCCATCGAATTCGCCAAAGCCAATATCTCAAGTTCCGGGGATCAAAGGCGCCTTATCACAACCGAGATGGGTTACTGATGAAGCTGACCCGCAAAATATCGAAGGCGTGGGGCAAGGGCGTTGACGCCGCGTGGCTTGTGGTCTCCCCGAAGCGCGCGAAAGTCCGCCATCACTTCCGAAG
>Ga0114923_10002644_pt1 | contig 12100 bp, 23 predicted proteins | sample SumtaG_FD_89578 | JGI IMG/M metagenome (GOLD analysis project Ga0114923, IMG submission 89578) | Deep subsurface microbial communities from Indian Ocean to uncover new lineages of life (NeLLi) - Sumatra_00157 metaG | ecosystem: Environmental > Aquatic > Marine > Oceanic > Sediment | place: near... | reverse complement strand
CGTAAAGCATTTGAACGAAACGATCCAAAAGGGATCAGAAGTATTTAAAGCCGGTGTGTCCTGGGCGGGTGGAATGTTCGATCAGGTCAAGGGTCTTTACAATCGGGCTTTTGGTCAAACGGGAAAACAGCCGGTTTTCTCGATAGAGCACGAACTTGAGCCGGGCGTTAAAATAGGGATTGGCGTTATCGCCGCCGCCGTTATTCTGGTTTTGCTATTGAGGAAGTAAAATGAGTCTTTTTGAAAATATTGTCGAGACATTTTCAAAGAAGATCAATTACGTTCGTAAGGCTTCGATGGGCGTGCCTAAGACATTCGTTATCAATCTTGCCCTGCCAATAATAGACCAGCCGTACCATATATCCGGGAATCTGTTTTATGTTTGGTCTGCGCCGAACGCGGGTGATTATATTGATATTAAAGTCAATAAATCCAGCGAGCCGGCCTTGCGTTGTGTGCGGCAAACAGGTCTGATAACTCCATTTGAAAAATTACTGATCACTACGCCGGTCGGTCAAGCCGGTGATCTGGTTATTCTTTACGGCACAGAATCCCCGGAGTTTTTAACAGTTATCGACAATCGATCCGTAACAGCGATCGGCCTGGCTGATATACTTGCCGAGCTTCAAGGCGATGTACTGCCGGAAGATTGGGACGAAGAAACGGTTGGAGCGGCTCAGCAGCAGGTAATGGCGGCAAACGCAAACCGTAGATCATTTACAATCCAGGCGGAATCTACGAATACAGGTATTGTTTACGTTGGCTTTGATGCTACCGTAACGGCGGCGAAATGGTGGGCCGAATTGTCACCGGGTCAATCTTGTGGCGGTGACGATTACCGTGGTCCCGTTCACGTTATCGGATCCGCGGCTGGACAGGATTATGGTTTTGCAGAGGTTTAATAATGGGCTTGTATATAAGTTGTCCGATTCTCAGGCTTAGTCCTCTTACGACTGATGACTCCGATGATAATGCGATGTTAAAATCACACGCTTATCAGGCGAGGAGCGATGGCGAGGTTTCGGTGGTTCACGATGTAGATTTTGGCAGCGGCCGCGGCCTTGAGCTATTTGTTGGCAATACAGCAGACCCGCCCACCGATGGAGTAATGGCACAAGTATCAGAAAACGATGGCAATAGCTATAATAATTTTCGGTCGGTATCGTTTCAAATTGCTAAAGACGAATATTTTGAAGTAAGAGTTTTTTCGGGTACGCCCACAATACGTTGGCGTTCAACAGGAAGACTGTTAGAACCTATTGATTTTAATTGATTATGGAAAGAATAGAGATTGACAAAAACAAGCCGCTGAAACCCGGCGATAGAATCGAGATGTATTTTCGATCGACAAGTATGGTCTGGATCAAAGCTGCTCAAATCGCCTTGATTGATTATCGTTTGGCCGGCCGGCACGATTTTCGGATTTTGTCCTGGTCCCTGGACGGTCCTAATACGGTGATCTTTACGGTCCAGGTCAAAAAAACGAATCCGGTTGTAGTAACCGCGGCCGTTATTGGAGCCGCGATCATCGGTGCCGGCGTAGTGGCCTGGCTTACGCTTGATAAAGTTCTTCAAATAATCGAATCGCCAACAAGTAAAGTTATGGCCGGCGGGGCTGTGGTGGCAGCGATCGTGGGGCTATTGGTTTTGATAAAGAAATAAAAAATGGACGATCGGGAAATACAAGGTTGGGATAAAAGACTTGCTGACCAGGTAAGACGTAACTGGGATAATTATAAGCATTTACGAATTGATCTCACAGCCGCGAGGCTTGATGAACCCTTGAAAATCGCAGGGGAGTTTCTTTATGTTTATAGTTCATCGGGATCAGCAGCAGCAAAAATAAAACTCAATCGCAATACAAACGATTCGCTGGACCTTGAAAAAGGCGTAAACATTGAAACGGTTTTTATTGATGTTTTTATAACGAACGATGCACAAGCCGACGAATGGATTGACCTGGTTTTTGGAATCAATTTCAAGTATCGAGAAAAAGGCGGACCGTTTTTATCAAATAACGAAATCCAAATAACCTGGGCCGGCAACGATAGTCGCGTTACGGCGCCCGCCTTTGGGGGGCAATCAGACATTTTTACATTTTCAACGAATGGCAGCTTTGCCCATATACAATTAAAAGCCGACAACGATGGAGTGCCTGCTGCCGGCGATACGGTGGACTTCTTTCTTTTACTCACTTGCGGCGATCCGGACGGTGCCGGTGCGGATGAATATGACACACCGGATCACGCGATCCCGTTGGGGACGCTTGACACGGACGCCGATGATCCTGCCATAAGGACCGTCAATTGTCCGATGGTCAAAGGTGGTAGGCTCTATGTAAGGAACAATTCTGCTGGAAGGGATATAACAGTTTCGGCCTGCATATTAGAGAAAATGGTATCTTAAAATGCACATCATAAAACCATTGCCGGGAACTTTGCCAATGCCGGGCTATCCGTTGGCGGATGCGGTCGCTCTCTGGCCGATGAATCTTCTTCGGGGAATAGACATCCGCGATTTGAGCGGAAATAATAATCACGGGATATTTGCAGCGGCGGATCCGCCGAGATGGATTAACGATTATATTAACTTTGATGCTGGCGTTGAAAGGATAGTTGTTCCTCATAGTAACACGATTGATTTTGATACCGAAGGATTTTTTGTTACAGTTTGTTTCAGGACAACATCGGTAGACTATCAATATATCGTCAATAAGAATTACGGTGGAGCAGGGGTCGAATGGTATGCTATTGTTATGCTTACTACGGGAAGGGTGGCATTTCAAATTGATGATGGTGCTGTGTTAGTGAATGCGACTTCTACAGTGATAGTAAGCAATGATGGTGAATGGCATATTGCCACAGGTATTCGTAATACAAATACGGGCAACGTTGAACTTTATATTGATGGGATTATCTGCAATATAGCACCCCCAGACATTGCAGGTTCTATTGCAAACAACGGGAATTTGTTTATTGGTTGTAGAGCAGATTTGCTCGTTACCAGGGATTTTACTGGTGATATTAGATTTGTAAATATCCACCATTACGTTCCACAGCCTTCCAAGGTCGCCCTGTCTCACCAGGAACCCTATTGTATGTATCCGGAAAATATTATGCCTGAATTTGGAATCGTAGCTTAAAACGAGGTGACGCAATGGCAAAAAGAAAACGTGCGACCGGCCGGAAAAGCAGTCGCAAAACGTACAAAAAGAAATCAGCAGCCAAACGGTCTAAGCCCAAACGGGCCTCGGTCTATAAAGTAAAGGGCGGCTGGCGTATAAGTAAGTCGCGCAGACGAAAACGCAAACGCCGGTGACATAGCGTTACGGGCAAAACTTGATCATAATCAGCTCTAAGTGTCACATCCTTGATTATGGGCTGGAATCGAACGCCGGCGAGCTGAGCTGCTCGATGGACCCAGCTCCGGGACGTAACGCTGAAAAGTTAGGGTTTGTAGTATCAAACGGATCGAGATCGTCCATCGTGGGCGGTCCTGTGGAACGGGATTTTTGAGAAAGAGGTCAAAATAATGTGTAACGAGAAAGATTGTCATATAAGGTATTGGGCGGCAGTTATCGCTTGCCTGATTGTCGGCTTATCAATAGGGAGCGGCTGCGAAGATTTTTTAACATCAGGCGATGCGTTAATTCAGGACGCGAACGATCTGGCCGGCGGCGCTCGGGTCCTGCTGGATTCGCCGGCCGGCCAACTGATCCCCCCGGACATTAAACTTTACGGCCTATTGGGGATCGGATTGATTAACGGCGTTGTGATCGGCTGGGAAGAATGGAGAAACAGGACAATGAAAAAAACCACAAAGGCGATCGTCAAGGGCCTTGAGCAGAAAAGAGGCAATCCTGATAAGATAATAACAGAGATCAAAGCCGATATTGCCGAGGAGATGCGCAAGCAGGGCGGCGATAGATTCTATGCCAGGGCGAACAAGATCGTTGACCGGCTCAAAATATCGTAAGCAAAAAAAACTCAGAAAAATAAAAAAAAGGTTTGACAAAAACCGGGACGGAAGGTTATTTGTTATTTGCTTTATGTCGTTTTCAAGGTGCGAGAACGCACCATCTTCACCGATAGAGCGTTCTCGACACCTTTATTTTATAAGAATAAGAGGTGAAGAATGGTTAACTTTGAACAAATCAAAATTTTAATACAAGCAGCCGGGATCACTATATTAAAAGTCAAATTTGACGGAGCGAACCAACTGGTCAACATCTCTTATGTTTTCAAAGGCAAGCCAGTCAAAAAAGTAATCACTTTCCAGGAAATCGAAATCGTTTTATTAGGCAAGCCGAAGGTCCAGGATAACTCTAAGCAATCTCCCAGTATGTCCGTTGCGCAACGAGCTGGTTGTGTGCTGGATGTTAGGCAGGAATTAAAGTAATTATCCGTAATAATCAGAAATAATGGCTTAGATGTGACGTGAAAATGAAGATATAAACGTCCTATAATATATGTTAGGTTTCATATCTTCTTTTCTCACAAAGACTTATGTTGATATAGTGAAGTTCTATCCGCATAAGTTCACGTCCGGTAACAATTATTTCAAAATAAATGGGAGTCAATATGGATATTGTTTGGGAAATTAACTTAATGCTTTGGGGCTGGATACTCGTTATCGGAGTCGTTGCGGCCATAAATAAAAACCGGCCTGGACGTGGCCCCTGGCAGGGAGGGCAGCTTTAGATGACTGTTAAAGAATTTGAAGACGGATGGAAGCACTTTTGCGATTGCATTGATTTTGCACGAAGTGCTTTAGATGCTGAAGCCATTATGTTTATGAACGAGATGCCAGCAGCCATTGGCAAAGGTTTAATTAAAGATATTGAGTTAGTTGGGACAAATGGTGAAAATCGAAGGCGAAAATCGAAGCAATGATTGAAACCTTTTACAAACTTTCGTCTCGGAGGATAGGGCAACGTGGAGACGACCCGAGCGCCGGGGCGAAGCTCAAGGCAGGACCGGGGGTGGAGTGCCAGGCCCCCGGTTCCCTCCTTAAGGATAAAGCAAATGCGAAAATGTCCAGATTGTAAAGATGTATTATTGTGTGATGATTTGGTTATGAATTGTTCGATCCGTCCAGTTAAAAAGATGTATTTTTGTATCGGATGCGGTAAGGAAGGACCCGCAATCCCCTCTTATAGTAGCGTTACCCTTCGAACATCGAGGAGCTGGGCCCATGCCGGCAGCCGGCTCGATATCGAGTAACGCAGAAAAGAGGCTAAATGCACTTTGGTATTTATAAATCGACCTGGTATTGCCGGTGGTGTGGAAGGGTATATAAGCCGTTAAAAGATACCGACCGGGACGGTTTTTGTTCGCCGGCCTGTAAACAGGCATTACACCGGGCCGTTAGAAAATACAATGAATGGAAGTTATCAAGGAAATTAGATCGGAAAATCAAAAAACCAGCTCAGCGGCAGAGGCGTAACGCTAAAAGGAGTAAAAAATGAAACAATGTCCACGATGTAAAAAGCTAAAAATGGAAGATGAGCAAATATTGAACAGCCTCAGCCACCGAGACGGCAAAACGTATATTTGCAACGATTGTGGTGAGGTTGAATCTTTAATTAATGCAGGTTTAGTATCACCAGGAGAAACCGAAAAGCGTTTTGTCGCTTCCTTGAACCTGCCTTAGAAACATAAAGCGATACTCATTGGGAAGGAAATTCAATGCCACAAAATCAGGGACCGTCAGCGAAGAAAAGAAATGCTTATAGTATTCGCTCTCAAGTGAGTGCGGCTATTTTCAAGGAGTTTCGGGAGCAACAATGCGGCGATGCTTTGAAAGGGACCGTATTTGCTTCTTTCAATATGCCATTGCTCAGCAGTATAGCAAATTTAGCGACCAGAGGGCTTATGAAGGACCCGAAATTGAATATAGTGCTGAGAAAGGGCCGGTTATAGTGGCTTCAAACGTACCCCTGTTATTGAGAAGTCGGCGCTTGTGATCGGCTTCTCTATATCTGGGGTGGTATATTACTGCGAAAGGAGTCAAGGTAATGATTGCACGGAAGGATCCGGAAAAGGGAATTACCCCCCGTAATGTAATACGGGGGGTAAATTCCCAATTACGAAACGAAGTTGGCGTACACTGGCTTCGCATCTCTATATCTCGAAAGCATTTAGACGCCGTCCGAAAATATTGCGACTGTTATTTCGGAGCGTCAATAAAGGACGGTTATGGTTTGTGGTCTTATGATTCGAGATATTCCTGGCAAAACAAAGCGTCAATTAATTTCGATTCTGATTTTGCGCGCTCTGATTTGGTTCACGGGGGCAAGATAACGCTTGATGTTCCGGGTAGTGCGTTGGATAGAATCGAGAAAACGGACCTAAATTTATTTTTGCTTAGTTTACGTCAATTCAAGCCAACAGCGACCCGAATAGACATATTTTTCGATGATTATAGTAGATTTATAACGCCATACCAACTTAGTAAAATTGCTGTGAAAAATCATTTTTCGGGTTTTCGCCAATTTCAAAACAAACAACAATTTAAGCAAAATATAAAGAATGGTAAGGCCGAACTGCTGCACGATGAGGTCGATTTTGGAAGGCGTGGCCAAAATGGATCCGGTAAATATTTGCGTTGTTACGATAAATATTTGGAGACAAAAGGCGAAAAAAATTGCGTTCGCTGGGAGGTGGAGTTCACAAAGGAACGGGCACAAATTATTTTCGATAAACTTAGTCTGGTTACGTCCATAGATGCTTTTGCGACATTGTGCGGTTCTTTAGTAGTAGGCTGCATAACCTTTGTTCACCGATGTGCTGAAAAGAATATCGGCCGTCTTTGTATTTATAAATTCTGGGAAAATATTAAGGGTTTGCTCGGCACGCTTGTCATCAGAGTGCCATCGCATAAAACAAATCTTTCCGGAAAATATGAGTGGGTTTATAGGCAGGTTAGTCCCACACTTGCTTGCTTGCGGGAAACGTTTGTTACAGATTCTTATTATTTGTCCTGGCTTTTTGATGTTCTTGCTGGGGGTAAAGATAAGATGAGCCAGGCTCAAGTGAACGTTTCGAATGAGAATAAAAAAACTTTGCATTATATTGACGGTGAAGTGTTGCGATCAAAGTGTGGAATTTTGTGCGGTATATAAAAACTTTTTTTTGAAAGGATCTAAAAATGGCTAAGAGAAAAATCGCTTGCCCTAACTGTCAAGCGGATGCTTCAATCGAGGGAAACAAAATTATTTGTGAATGGTGCGATGCAACATTTTCGCTTACCAGGACCGGCGCGGCAAAAGTTGCAGACGTGGGACGTTTGCAAACGATAGAGGACCGGCTTGATAAAATAGAAAGTAATTTGCCAGGTCAAGAACCGGAACCCGTACCCCCCACGGAACAAAATCCGGACGAACTCGATGAAACAAATATTTTAGGATGAAACAAAGATGCCGAAAAAGAAAACCAAAAAAAAGGTCGCTAAGAAGAAAGCGGCTAAAAAAGTTCCGGACAAAAAACCAGTTGCTTTTACCGTTCAAGGACCTATCCCACCGAAAATAATTACACCGCATCCAACAGCCGAGCATAAAGTGACTGAGTTTGAAAAGAAACTTGATGAGCAGCTTGCCCAGGAAGCGCCGAAGCGTGGTCCTGGTCGACCGCCTAAAGAGCCGCCGCCTGAACCGCCGACGATTGACCTTGACGTAGTAGCAGGGGTCCTTAAAATTCCGTTTGAATTATGGGCTATTGGTCAGGGGGTTGAAGCGCTTGCCCTTACCGATGAAGAATCTCGGACACTTGCCGAGCCGGCTAAAATTCTCCTTGAGTATTATCTTCCACAAATACCGGAGGTCGCTTATGCCTGGATCGGGCTTTCTGTTAGTAGCTTCTGGATTATGCGAACCCGTTTACTCTTGGTAAAAGTAATCAGGTCAGAGCGTGAGAATCGAAAGCCGGCCGTCCCGATCCAGCCGACACAACCGGGGGTCAATACGACATTTCCGGAAAAGTTAAAACCAACGAAGGTATGAACAAACGAGATCAGAAATTTTTCGATGAACACTGGGAAGATTGGGTTAAACATAATCCGCCCCCTGATTGTTGGATAGGGACAAAGGAAGAATGGGCGTATGATGAAATGCCCTGCTGTGGTTTCGTGGGTAGAATTGGATTTTGGGTAACTTATTATTTTTGCTATGGCTAACAACGAAAAAAAAATCATTCTGATTTTTGGCAAGCGTGGAAGTGGAAAATCTTATCTTGCGAATAAACTCATTGATAAAGAACCGCGGTTTTTGATTTTCGATACCTTGAGCGAGTATGAATGTGGCGTTGTTTTTTTATCAGAGAATTACGATGATCTGCTGCTTTTTTGGCGTAATGTTTATCAAGGACGTTTTCGGCTTATCTATCGGCCATTGAAACCGGATGCGGAAATCGACCGAATTTGCGATCTTGTTTACGAGCTTGGTGGTCTTTGTTTTATGGTCGAAGAAATCGACTGTTACTGTACGGCTTATCAGATTAGCGATATGTTTGCCGCGATCGTCCAGCGTGGCCGGCATAAGAACATAACCTTGATCGGCGTTACTCAGCGTCCATTTGGAATAAATCGTTTGCTTACCAGTATGGCCAAAGAAATATATGTTTTCAATACCAACGAACCCAGGGATCGGGATTATCTCCGTGCTTTATTAGGTCAGGAAATGAACGAAAAACTTGACGCTTTGAAACAATACGAGTATATTCACTGGCAGGATGGCAAGGAAGGGCTTGAAATCGGAAAGGCTTAAAACCTTATTGTTTAAGGGCTTATGCTTTCCGAAAAATAAAATAAAAAAAGTATTGACTCTTTTTGCTTTTTTCTTTACAATTTAGTAAGTCTTTGTTTACTAAGTTAATGCGATCAGGCAGCAGGTAATGCTTGATCGCATTTTTTACTTGCTGCCTGGTCAGGATTTTTTTGAAAGGAGTCCTGATAATGGCAATGACAGCGTTGAAAGTTCCCACCCTTAACCAGTTGATCACACTGGCGATCGCCCTGGTGATCCTCTTTTTGATTTTGGGCTTTGCTCCCGAAAACGTCAAAAAGTTTTTCAGGGTTTAAATGTCCCTGTTGTAAGGGAAAAGTAAATCAGCTTTTTTTTTGAGGGACAAAACAAATGAAAATTCTTGAACGTGAAATCGGCTCAATCGAATATGCCGAGAACCAAACCCGAACGCTTCCACTTCCCAGAAATTATGCGTATCGGTGCCTTGACCTGATATTGGTCTGCAAGTTGACAAGAGCGGCCACCGCAGCCGATGGCGGGGGGCCTTGCGATTCGGCCCCGGCCCAGCTTATAAAGAATATCGTAATCAGGGCTAACGGCCGGGACGTTATCAAAAATTACGATCTGGAAAGTCTGCATCGTCTTAATCAGCAGCGGCACGGAACGCGGCCCTTTATTGATGCCGAGGACTGGTCGGGTTATGCCGATGCTGCTGATAAAGTTATGCAGATTCACGCCCGGATTGAATTTGAGATGTGGGATGCGATTCGTCCGATCGATACGCTTCTGGATTCGGCCGGCCTGGCAACGCTTGAACTTATAGTAACCTGGGGGACGGGCCTGGACACGATGGACGAAGACTGGCCCGGATCCGGTGGTAGTGCCGAATCGGTTACGGTTACAGAGGCAACGCTTTACGTTGCATCGGTCGAATCGGTTGGCGTACCCCCTGGAACGATGTTTATGACCAACAAGGAATACGTTATCCGCAGCCAGGTGACGGCAACAAGTAACCGACATCAAATCTTTTTGCCGGTGTCTAACCTGTTTCGTTCGATCGTTCTTAAAACTCATTCGAGAGGGGACCAGGTGAACACGATTATCCCCTGGGGTCTGAATAATCAGAATCCGATCACGATAGCCAGCGGGACCGAGGTTTTCAAATATCGGGCTGCTGGATTCTTGCAGGCTTGCAACCGGCTCGACAAGGCGATGGAAGTGCCGGAGTTAATGGCCGATGCAGCGTTAACGCATCGCTTGCTTGAAAGAAGGCTCGAAGGTTATTACATTCTGGAATTTGTCAAGGATGGACGGCTTACAGAGTGTCTCGATACCAGCAAGCTTTCGAGTCTCGAATTGACGCTTGATGTAGTAGCAGTTGACGCGGTTGATCACCTTGACTTCATTGACGTTTATTTGACGGAACTCATAAGACCGCCTGAGCCGGTTGCGGTTGCGGTTTAAAGAATATTGTTGTTGTATACGGTGACTGTTGGGATATACGATGGCGATTCGCTTAACGTGGATCGTCATTGTTTTTTTTAATCAAGTTTATAGAATCGAGGTTGAAAATGGTTAATAGACCAAATTTTGAAAATACTCACCTGGATCAGTTTTGGACCTGGGTAGTCGAGAGGATTGATAGTCTTGGCGAACGTCTCAATAAACTCGAAAAAGCAAACCCAGGGACGAAACCGAAACCGAAACCGAAACCAAAGAAAAAATGAGTGAGAAAACCATTCTAACTGAAGCGCCGGTTAAAAGGGTTCTCCCGACTGAAGTGGTAATAAATAAAATGCTTGAAGTTGAAGCGTTTATTGCTAAATTACCAGACGCGAGATTCGGGGATGATGCTTGTCCTTTAAAACATTCTTTTGGCGATAATATATATGTGCGGGAAATTTTTATGCCGAAAGGAATGTTGATAACAAGTAAAATTCATAAGACGGATCATCCGTTTTTTGTTTTGACGGGTGAACTTTCAGTATTGACCGGGGACGGGTTATATAAAATCAGGGGTCCGTATTTTGGAATGACAAAAGCGGGGACGAAGCGGGTCCTTTACATTCACGAAGATACGCACTGGATAACGGTACACGCAACGAAAGAAACGGATCTGAAAAAAATTGAGTCTGAGCTTATCGCGGAAAGTTATAGTGACTTACCCGAAAACGTAAAGAATGTTTTAGAAGCAAAAGAAGCGGAAAGAGAGTTGATATGTCATTCGCAGCAGTTGCGACATTCGTAGCTCCTTTAGTAGTGCCGGCCTTAGTCGGGGCCGGTGTCGGGGCTGTAGTAGCAGAGACAACGGGTGGAAAGTGGGAAAAAGGTGCAATGTATGGGGCCGGCGGCGGTGCCGCATTAGGCGGCATTAGTGCCCTGGGCGGAGTGGCTGCACCGGTTTCTTTAGCGCCTTCCGGTCTGGCTTATATTCCTGATGTTGCTTTGCCTGCTATGCTCCAGCCGACGATCGCTGGGGCGATCCCTGCTGCGACTGGCCTGGGTTCAATAACAAAAGCTGTTGGAGTCGGTGCCGGGATTTATGGCCAGCTAGCGCAGATAGAGGCAACGAAGGAAATGACTGAGGCCCAAAAAATAGCGGCTCAGTCAAAATTGATGGAAGCCGAAGCGTTGAAAATATACGCGGCTGGACCAACGGCGATCCCCACACTGGCAGCAGGCACAACGCAGCCTGTTTATGTTACGCCGGCTGCTATGCCGGCTCAGCCGAATATTTTACTTTATGCTGCTTTAGCATTTGTGGCGTTTATGCTTTTAAGGAAGAAATAAAATGACATTGCTATATGGTTCTGATTTGGTCGGCGGCGGCTGGGACGCTTTGGATAATATTTACGAAGGTATTGGGGCTGGATTTTTCCCAACCCAGCAGCGGCAAATAATTACGAGCAATACTGTCGAGCCGGCCGGTGGTAGTGGCCAGACTTTTCGGCCAACAATAACAGAGAATCAAAGTATGGTTGAATCGTCCTGGTGGAGTAAAATGGGCTGGGCTGGAAGTCCTTATCAAGATGAATTATCTGTCGGTGCCAAACGTAACGAGGGCAAACAGACAGCGGAGTTAATGGGACCGAAAAGCGATCCGATAGGTGAAACGCTTTCCTGGGCACTTGCCCAGACGAGTAAAGTTTCTACGCTTTACGATCAGCTTAGTGATTTATGGAAACCGCGGGAAGTGACATCGGAAACCCCGCGGGCCGGCTATCCTGAAGGAAGGGACGTAAAGCATTTGAACGAAACGATCCAAAAGGGATCAGAAGTATTTAAAGCCGGTGTGTCCTGGGCGGGTGGAATGTTCGATCAGGTCAAGGGTCTTTACAATCGGGCTTTTGGTCAAACGGG
>Ga0114923_10002643_pt1 | contig 12101 bp, 14 predicted proteins | sample SumtaG_FD_89578 | JGI IMG/M metagenome (GOLD analysis project Ga0114923, IMG submission 89578) | Deep subsurface microbial communities from Indian Ocean to uncover new lineages of life (NeLLi) - Sumatra_00157 metaG | ecosystem: Environmental > Aquatic > Marine > Oceanic > Sediment | place: near... | reverse complement strand
TTTTTTTCCGAAAAGACGAGGAGGAAAGCCAATGCCAAATTCCTCAACTTTTACTCCAAATTTTTTAGCCAAAAGAAAATGACCTAATTCGTGCAATATTATTAAAATAATTAAACTAAAAAACGAAATGAGGATTATAAGAATCATATTATATTAAGCGAGGCAACAAAATCTCAAAGCTAATGATCTGAGATTTTTGTTGCTAAGCAACTATTCCATTATTTCTTTTTTCTTTCTTTCTCCTATTTCTTCAACTTTTTTATTGTATTCATCTACTAATTCTTGAAGTTCATCTTTTGCTCGAAATTTATCATCTTCCCTGATACTTCCATTTTTAAACTCATCTTGGATTTCATTCCAGGTCTTTTCCCGCCACCGTCTTATTGTCTGCCGAACTTCTTCTTGCTTTTTTGATAACATTTGGATTAAATTTTTCCGGTAATCTTCACTCAAAGGAGGCAAAGAAATACGAATTAAGTCCTTATCAACAACTGGAGAAATACTAAGATTAGATTCTGAAATTGCTTTTTCAATCCCCTCAATATATGACTTATCCCAAGGTTGAATAACAATTTGCTTTGGTCCTAGAGAAGATATTGCTGCTAATTGTTTTAAAGGAAACTTTTCTCCAAAACACTCAACAATTATATCTTCAACCAAAGATGGCGAGGCTCTGCCAGTTCGGATTTTTGCCATTTCTCTTTCAAGATAACTAATAGCATTGTCCAATTCTGGTTTAATTTTTTCAATTATCTCTTTATACATAATTGATTTTATATTTTTATATTAATCTAAAATCCCTAAATTTACAAGTTAGTTAATTTTAATATCTGCTTATCAATTATTAATTTATTTATAGCTCTATTAGCAATATTTCAAAAGCTAATTTTGAATTAATATTAGTAGTAGAAACCAAATAATTTAAGGATTGAATAAGAGAGATTATTTTTTTAAGCTTAGATAAAGAATAGGTGCTTTTTGAATCTCCTTTCAATTTAGAAATAAACAAACCCCTAAAATATCTCAACCAAGTATCTAAAATTTCTCTGATGTCAGACTTTTCTTGGGATAAATTTTTAGCGTATTGAAAACGAAAACCAAAATCAGAACTGCTAATTTTAGCAAGATCGGAAATAAGCTTTTCCTGATCTTTAAGTTTTTGGCTATTTAAAAAGAAATTTATAGCTGTTCCCGGTCTTTCTAAAGAAAAGGATGAAAAATATTCTGCTTTATTTCGGGAAATTCCCTGCTCTATGAAATAGTTTTCTATTTCAGTTTTTTTTACTGGAAAAAATCTAATTTTTTGAACCCGAGAAAGAATAGTTGGAAGCAGCATCTCAGGATATTCGCTTATTAAAATTAAAAGTGTTTTACCTTTTGGTTCTTCCAGTGTTTTCAAAAAGCAATTCTGCGCTTCTTTGGTCATCAAATGAGCCTGATCAATAACAGCAATCTTGAAAGAAGCGGAATAGGGATAGAATGATAGTTTTAAAATAAGATCTCTAATCTGGGAAATTTGAATTTTTTTAGCAGTTGGCAAAACCAAAACAAAATCAGGATGAACTCCTTTTTCAATATCCTGGCAATTCCTGCAAAGACCGCAGGGCTTTTTATTTGCTTGACAACTAAGAAATTTAGCAAGCTCAATTGCTAAGGTTTTTTTGCCCAACTGTTCCTGTCCAGAAAATAAAAGAGCATGAGGAAACTTCTCTAATTCTGCTGATTTTTTCAAAAACTGCCATTGTTTTTTATGACCAACAATCATAAATTTATCATTTTTTAGACATTATACTCTTTTTATAAACGTCCAAATTTTCTAAAACAACTCCAGTTCCTTTTGCTACGCAAAGCAAAGCATCTTCTACTAAAAAACAAGGTACCCCGGTAGATTGAGCAATAAGTCCATCAATATTTCTAAGCAAAGCGCCTCCTCCTGAAAGAACCATGCCTTTATCCATTATGTCAGCTGAAAGTTCAGGAGGAGTATCCCTTAAAACCATCTTAATTATTTGAATAATCTCACTGAGTTTTTCTGAAACTGCCTCGCAAACTTCATTAGATGAAATTTTAATATTTTTAGGCAATCCTGAAATTAAATCTCGGCCTCGAATTTCTGTTTCTTCTTGTTTTTTCTCTGGCAAAGCTGTACCAATCCTTATTTTTATCTCTTCAGCAGTCTGTTCGCCAATAGCTAAATTATATTTCTTCTTTATATACTCAGAAATTGCCTGATCTATTTTATCACCGCCTACCCTAAGTGATTGAGCGGTTACAATTCCGCCAAGAGAAATTACAGCTACTTCTGAAGTCCCTCCGCCAATATCAATAATCATATGTCCTGAACAAGAATTAATAGGAATCCCGGCTCCGATTGCAGCTAAAATCGGTTCTTTAGCAGCGAAAACTGCCTTGGCTCCAGCTGACATTCCTGCCTCAATTACTGCCCTTCTTTCAGTTGAAGTAATTCCAGCTGGCACCCCGATTAAAAGTTCTGGTTTTAAAAATCTAAAAGTTCCGGGTGTTTTTTTAATAAAATACTTAAGCATTGCTTCAGTAACTCTATAATCAGCAATCACTCCGTCTTTCAAAGGACGATAAACTCTGATAGTATCAGGAGTTCGACCAGTCATTTCTTTTGCTTCTTTCCCTACAGCTAAAATCTTATTTTCTGAGAGAGATACTGCTACTACTGACGGCTCATTCAAAACCACCCCTTTTTGAGAGATGAAGACAATGGAATTACAAGTTCCTAAATCTATGCCTATTTTTCTTATAAACATAAAATGGAAATTTAAGTGATATAAGATTTAATCTTTTACTCTCTTAATATCCAACCCTAATTTCTGAAGACGTTCCTCTATCTTTTCATATCCTCTATCAATCTGATAAATATTTTTAATTATTGTTTCACCTTTAGCTACTAAGCCAGCAATAATCAGAGCTGCACCGGCGCGAAGATCAGGACTGGGAATCTCAATTCCCTGTAAAGGAGTGGGCCCGTCAATTATAGCACGATGAGGATCACAAAATATAATATTGGCACCCATTTTATTTAATTCCTCAAGATATCTAAGACGTCCATCATATAAAGGATCATGAATTAAAGTAGGGCCTTCTGTCTGAGTAGCTAAAACTCCTAATTCAGGCTGTAAGTCAGTATGAATTCCAGGATAAGGCAAACTTTGAATTTTGTCCATCTTGAGATTTTTTGAAGGAAGAACTCTAATTGAACTAGGATTCAAAATTTCAAATTTTGCTCCAAAATCTTTAAGCCGTTTTAAAAAAAGTTCTAAAAAAGACAACTCTGCCTTTTTGATTAAAATATCTCCTTGATTAGCCAAAGCCAAAGCAATAAAAGTTCCTGTTTCAATCGGGTCAGACATTATAGAATGATTAAATCCTTTGAGCTTTTTCTGGCCAGTAATTTTCAAAGTATGACTTCCCTTTCCTTCAATTTTTGCTCCCATTTTTTCAAGAACTTTAATCAATTCATAAATCTCATAATCCTGATCAGCTATTTTTAAAACTGTTTTTTCTGAACGAAAAGCAGAAAATAAAAGAATATTTTCTGTAGCTGTAACGCTAAACTCTCTAAGAATAACCTCAAAATTATCCTGGCTTGATGGTTTCTCAAAATAATAAAAATTATTTTCTGCTAAAATTTTAATGCCTAATTGAGAAAAAGCATCTAGATGAGTATCTAAAGGCCTTATGCCGATTAAGCAGCCGCCAGGCGGAGAGATTTTTATTTTATTAAACCGGGCTAAAAGAGGCCCTAAAACTAAAATTGAACCTCGAAAACGGCCGATAATCTCTTGAGGAAGTTTTGAGAGATCAATATCTGAACATTTTATTTTAATTTTCTTTTTACCCAACCAAGAAATCTCAGCTCCTATTTTTTCTAAAATTTTCAACATTCTAAAAACATCTTCAATAAGAGGAAGATTATCAATAATACAGGGCTCTTTAGTCAAAAGAGTAGCAACTAATATAGGAAAGGCAGCATTTTTTGCTCCCATCACTTCAATGTTTCCCTTTGGAGATTTCCCATTTTTGATAATAAATTTCTGAGACATAAATTCAAGATTATATATTTATACCTTAACGAATCAAAGTTCTGACGAAGTCAGGTTTTTATATTTTATCTTAATCCAAAACCCTAAACTTGGCAAGTAGGCAATTTTTCTGCTAAAATCAAACAGAGAACACAAAATAACAAAATTTATCAATGTATGACTAAAAAAAAGCGACTCGTTTTATTTATATTTTTAGTAGTTTTATTTCTTATAATATCTCCCTTAATTATTTTTTACTCTTTGGGTTGGAGATTTGACTGGCAGACAAAAAAGATTACTCAACCAGGAATCTTTTATTTTAATGTTTATCCCAAAAATGTCCAAATTTATTTAGACGGCGTGATTAAAAAGAAAACCGACTTTTTCTTTGGTTCAGTTATTATTGAAAATCTTCCACCAAAAAAATATGATGTTGAAATTAAAAAAGAGGGATTTCATAGTTGGAAAAAAACTTTGGAAATAAAAAAACTGAAAGCAACAGAAGCAAAAGATGTCATTTTAGTGCCTCAAAATCCTATTTTTGCAGTTATATCCAAAAAAGTAGAAGAATCATTTTTTTCTCCAGACCAGAAAAAAATAATTCTAAAAGAAACATTTCCTACTTCTCCGGAAAATTCAGATAGTTCAAATTGGGCTTTAAAATTGTTTGAGTTAGATAAAAATATTAAAAGTCATTTAATCGAGCCCAACCGTATCCACTCCAACTCCGCAGACATTAACGGAAATGATGCAAATATAAAAAAAGAAATTCATCTGAATGATTTAAAATTTTCTCTTGATTCAAAAATGATTTTACTGGAGTTAAAGATATCTATTCATTCGCCAGTAGATTCCCTCACAGATGAAACTAAACGGGAGGAAAAACCAATAGAAAACAAGGAAGAAAAATTAGAGTATTATATCTTAGAAATAGATAAAGTTCCTCCGACTTTATTTTCTCTTAGTTTTTTAGGCCCAAATGTAAAAAGAGTTGACTTTAACCCAAAGGATTCTCAAAAATTATTTACCTTAACTGTTTCATCAGAAGAAACCGAGGAATTGGTTCCAGAAAACAAAAATGACTCATCTGATCTTCATCAGGAAAAAACAGACAAACAGACAAAAACACTGAGTGAAATAGATTTAGTTGATGAAAAAGCTTCCTCGTCTGTTTTAGAAAACATTATTGACTATTCAATTACTGAGAATGCTATTTATTATCTCGATGCTTCGGGATTCCTTTTCAAAACTGATTTTTCTCTTAACTGGAGAGATAAGTTAAATACAGATCCTTTTCCTTTGAAAAAAGATGCCGAATACAAGATAACTGCTTCTCCTTTCGATGTTATTCTAATAGAAGATGAAACCTTGTATGTTTTTGATAAAAAAAATAATTCTTTTAAAAAAATCTCTGAATTTGTCAAAGATTTCAAATTTGCTCCGGATTTTAAAAAAATAGCTTATTTTAATAATTATGAAATCTGGGTTTTGTTTCTTGAACAAAAAGAAAACCAGCCTCAAAAAGAAACTGGTGATAAATTATTTTTAACTCGTTTTTCAGAAAGAATTGATAAAGTTTTCTGGTATACAAATCATTATCTAATTTTTAATACTGAAGATAAAATAAAAATCACTGAAATTGATGACAGAGACAGAATAAATATTGTTGATTTTGCTGAATTTGAGAAACCAGAAATATTCTGGAATCAAGATAACAAAAAATTATATATTCTAACTGATAAAAACCTCTATGTTTCAGAAAAATTAACTCCCTAATTATCCTAACATAACACAAACAGCAATTTCTACGATCGTAGAAATTGCTGTTAGGTTAACCACAAACTTATATTCACAAAAGTGAATTCGAGATTTTATCTCTTACTCCATTGCGGCGCTCTTCTTGCTCGTTTTAAGCCGAATTTTTTTCTTTCTCTAGCCCTTGGATCCCTAGTAATGTAGCCGGCTCGACGTAATCTTTTACGAAAATCGGGATTAAATTTTACCAATGCTCTAGATATTCCATGCCTAACAGCTTCAGCTTGACTATGAATCCCTCCTCCTCTTACTTTCACTGAAACTCTAAAATGATCAAGGCACTTCATTCTTTCCAAAGAAGCAATAGCAATTTGCTGAAGCTCAAAAGTAGAAAAATATTCTTTATACGGCTTTTCATTAACAAATAATAATTTTTCTCCTTGGGTAAAAAGACGCACCCTGGCTACTGATGTTTTCCGACGACCAACTGCTTCAAAATATCGGACGGGTTTACTCTGCGCTTTTTTTTCAGAAGAAATGAAGGGCTTATCTTCCTTTTTAGCCTCTTTTTTCTTTTCAACTTCAACTTCTTTCTTTTCAACTTTAACTTCTTTCTTTTCAACTTTAACTTCTTTCTTTTTAACTTTAACTTCTTTCTTTTCAATTTTCTTTTTATCTTGCACCTTTTTTTCTGCTGTCTTTTTTGTTTTCTTGGTTTCTTTTTTTTCTGTTTTCTCTTTTCTTTTCTCTGTTTTTTCTTTTTTAGTTGTTGTTTTTTTAGTAATTGCCATAAATTATTTTATTTTTTGTTCTATTTTTAACCTTTTAATCTGATTTGCCCTTAACTTATTCGTAGGCAGCATTCCAAAAACTGCTTTTTTCAAAACTTCATCAGGATTTTTTTCAAAAAGTTTTTTTAAAGGAGTTTTTTTCAAACTGCCTAAATATCCTGAATGACGATAATAAAATTTTTGCTCAAGTTTTTTGCCAGTAAATTTGATTTTATCAATATTTCTAATGATAACAAAATCACCAATATCTTTATTTGGTCTAAAATCTGGTTTATTTTTACCACGCAACAATACTGCAATTTCTGTGGCTAAACGTCCTAAAACTTTATCAGTGGCATCAATTGTATGGGTCTTGCGCTGCATAAATTTAAAATTTATTTTATAAGCTCTATTATCGCCATTTTAGCCCCATCAGTTTTTCTTGGATCTAATTTAATAATTCTGGTATATCCTCCTTGTCTCTCTTTGTACCTTGGTCCGATTTCATTAACTATTTTTTTAACTAAATCTTTTCCGAAAAATTTAGCTAAATATCTTCTTGAAGCCAAATCTCCTTTTCTGGCTTTAGTTATAAGTTTTTCAGCAAAACCTGAAACTTCCTTGGCTTTAGCTTCAGTAGTTTTTATCTTTTCCTGTAAAAAAAGCGCCTCAGCTAATGATCTCAGCAGAGCTTTTCGCTGATCTTTTTCTCTTGAAAATTTTCTACCTTTTATCTTCTTTTTCATAAAATACTTAAAACTTAAAAACTTAAAAACTAATTATTTAAGTTCTGTTCCAATTTTTTTTAGGGCCTTCTTTATTTCTTTTACTCCTGTCTCTCCTATTCCCTCTAATCCTAAAAGAGTTTTTTCACTCTTTTTTAAAATTCCACCTATATTTTTAATATTATTGTTTGACAATGCGCTAAGCGTTCTATTGGAAAGTTTTAAATCTTCTATTTTAGTTTTTAATAAATCTTCTTCCTTGTCTGCCGTGATCTTGACAGAAGCGAGTTTCGGAACAAATGTCTCTGTAAGTAAAGAAAAATGTTTCACTAAAATCTCTGATGCTTTAAAAAATGCTTCTTCCGGACTAATCGTTCCATCAGTTTCAATCTCTAAATTCAATCTGTCGAAATCAGTTCTCTCCCCTACTCGCATATTTTCTACTTTAAAACTTACTCTTTTAATTGAAGTATAAATAGCATCAAGAGGTATTACTCCGATTCCTAATTTCTCTTTCTTTTTTCTCCTTTCAACTGGCTCATAGCCAATACCTTTTTCAATCTGAATTTCCATTTCCAGTTCTGTTTTTTTATCAGTTAAAGTGGCAATATGACAAGATTTATTTATTAATTCAATCTGGCTGGGAATTTTAAAATCAGATCCTTTAATTTCTTTTTCTCCTTTAATTTTCAGAGTTGCTTTTTGGGGTTCATCTGTATATATTTTAAACCTCATCTGTTTTAAATTCATCATAATAACAATCACATCTTCTAAAACTCCGTTTATTGTTGAAAATTCATGCTGAACTCCTTTAATTTTCACCTGAGTAACAGCTGCTCCGGATAAAGATGAAAATAAGACCCGCCGCAAACTGTTTCCAATAGTAACTCCATATCCAGGATACAAACCTTCAATCTCAAAAGTGGCTAAATTTTCTTTTTTGTTTATAATTTTAGGTTTTTTGGGCAGAAGAATCATATATCAATAAACAGAGAACAGCGAACAGAGAACGATATTTAAAATTAAAATATTTTTTGTTCTTTGTTTTCTGTTTTCTATTCTTTAAATTATCTTGAATAAAACTCAAAGATAGCTGAAATTTCAACTGGTGGAGCTGCTTCTTCTAAAGATGGCTCTCCAATAATCTTCCCTTCCAGACTCTCAACATTAAGTTCAATCCAAGAAGGTGGCTTATATTTTTTAAAATTAGTTGAAAGATTTTGAAAAATAACTTTTTTACGAGAATTAGGGTTTAAAGCAATTATATCACCTTTCTTTACTTGACAAGAAGGAATATTAACTTTTCTTTTGTTAACTAAAAAGTGGCCGTGGCCAACAATCTGCCGAGCCTGAACCCGAGAAGAAGCAAAACCAAGACGAAAAACAACATTATCTAGACGGCTCTCTAATTTCTTAATCAGCAAATCTCCTGTATCTTCTACCTTTCCTCGTTTTTCAAGAACTTCTTTTACATATTTTCTAAATTGCTCTTCTCTTAAATTATACCAATTTTTTAGTTTTTGTTTCTCTTTTAATTCTTTCCCATATTCAGAACCTGTTCTAGTTCTTCTTTTTTTATTCCCACCTGAAGGATATGGTTTTTTTATCATTAGACATTTTGGCGATAAGCATTTATCTCCTTTAAGAAAAAGTTTCACTCCGAGCCGTCTGCAAATTTTACATTTTGTATTTTTCATATTCTTTTAATTTATATTCACATTCTTCTTGAATTATAAGTCACAGGTTATAAGTTACGAAATTTTAAACTCTCCTAACTTTTGGCGGCCTGCAGCCATTATGCGGTATAGACGTAATATCCTTAATTAAAATTATATTTAAACCACGGTTAGCTAAAGATCTAATAGCTGATTCCCGTCCAGATCCAATTCCTCTTACAAAAACTGCCACATTGCTAATCTTTAACTTTTCAGCTGCTAAACATATTGCTTCAGCTACTTTTGAAGCAGCAAAAGGAGTAGCTTTTTTCGTTCCTTTAAATCCAATAGAACCTGCACTAACCCAGGTTAAAACATTTCCCTGAGTATCAGTCAGGGTAATCAAGGTATTATTGTAAGAAGAAGAAATATAGATTCTGCCATCTTTTGTCTTTGAAGGAGCTGAAACTTTAATCTCTTTTTTCATGCCTGTTTCTACTTTCTCTGTTTCTTTTAATAACTCTTCTTCAGTTTTTTTAATGATACGTTTTTTACCCATAATTTTAAAAACTTACTAACTTACTAACTTACTTAATTATTTAGGCGATGAAGGCGGCTTCCGGCCTGATCCAACTGTTCTTCTAACATTTCCCCGAACAGTTCTGGTATTAGTCTGAGTCTTTTGGCCCCGAACCGGCAACCCTTTAATATGGCGACTCCCCCTCCAACAGCCAATTTCTTTTAATCTCTTAATATTCATCATTTTCTCTCTCCTAAGATCCCCTTCTTTTTTATAGTTTTTTTCAATAATTTCTCTAAGCTGATTTACTTCTTCTGATGTTAAATTTGATGCCAGACGATTAGAATCAATACCTGACTCAGTTAAAATTTTCTTACTCAAAGAATGACCTATTCCGTATATATAGGTCAAAGCTATTTCTATTCGTTTTTTTTCAGGAATATTAATCCCGGCAATACGTGGCATTTTTATTTATCCTTGTCTCTGCTTATGTTTTGGGTTTTTACAAATAACATAAATTCGTCCTTTTCTTCGGACAATTTTACAATGTATGCAAATTTTTTTTACTGACGATCTTACTTTCATAAATTAGATTTTGGATTTTAGATAATAGATAAAAATAAAAAAAGAGCCTAATATTTAGCATCTGATATCTAATATCTATTTCCCTCTATAAACTATTCTTCCCCGTTTATCATCATATTGACTCATTTCTACTGTTACTCTATCTCCAGCTAAAATCTTTATTCGATAGATCCTTAATTTTCCAGCCAAATGAGCAATTATCTCATTTCCGTCATCTAATCTTACTCTAAAATGAGTACTAGGCAACGCCTCTAATACAGTGCCGTCTTTTCGGTTAATATTTTTATTTAAATTTCCCATTTAAACAATCATATAATTTAACAAAGTTTATTAAATCCGTCAAGTTTTTAATCCAAATTCATCTTTATTTCTACTTTATCCATATTTTCTGGTATTTTCTTTCTCCAAAACGGCCCTGGATCTATTTCAACCTTAAGTATTTGAGGTTGATCCTTTAAAAAAATCTCAACTTCCTGAAACGACCTTCCTAAAAGAGTTTTCTTAAGCTCATCTAAATCAATATCTGAATAAACTTTAGCTTTGGCTTCTAAATCTAAAAAGGATGTCTTGCCCTTTTCTTTTATTGTCCAGGAAGAATAATTAATTTCTAAACTTTCCTCTTGAAACTTTTTATCTTCAGAAATATTTAAATTAATAAGATTTTTAGCAAAATCCTCTATATCTGATTTCTTAAATATTATTCCGCTTGATTCAATCTTTATCTGAAGAACAAAGGATCCAACCCCTGCCCCGGCTTCTATTGAATAATTCTCCTCTATAATTTCTTGAGATATGGTTTCATCCAATAAAATAAAACCAGTAGGAAGAGCTGTTTGTAAAAAACCTTTACTCTCTTTTTCTAATCTTTCTTTTAAAATATTTCTCGCTTTGTCTAAATCTTCCTGATCGGCCTGAGGAATTTCGCCTTTAAAACCTTCAGTCATTGGAGAAAAAGATTTTCCATAAAAGGCAGTGTATTTCGGTGTTCCGGCAAAACCAGGAATAGAAAAAGTAGAAGGCCCAATATTATAATCTTCTCCTGCTTCTGCTGCTTGAATCTCGATATCAACCTCGCCAGAAATAAACTTTCCTCCCTCGTACCTTCCTCCGGGAATTACTTCTTTTTTAACTGATCTAAATAACTTCCCGTCAACAGAAACAAATCGGGTATTAGTTAATAAACCCTGAGAAAAAGTAGAATATTCATTATATACCCGGATTACACCCTTGGCCTTTTCCTCTTTTAAGATTCTGCCTGAAGAAGGAAATTCCTGAGAGCCAATTTTCTGATCTTTGAAAATTTCCCCGGGGATAATTTTTTTAGCTATATCAAGTTGCTTTTGGTCTAAATCTATAATAATTGTTTCTGCCAAAGTTAAAATTTCAGTTTCAGGCCAAATTTCAATTTTAGATTTAGAAAAAATAAAAAAACCAAAAATTCCTACTAATATTAAAAAAAGAAAACAGGTAACTAGAATTTTTAAAAAAGCTTTTCTAAATTCACTTTTCTTTTTTGGAGGGGAAACCAATGGCTGGATTTTTTCCTGTCTTTTAAAAATAGAAGATTTTTGTTTTATTTGCCTCTCGCTCAGATTATCTTGATACGGTATTTTTGCGGGAGGAATAATATCAAAAACTTTTTTGGACATAGTGTTGTTTTTTTATTTATCGTTTTTATTACTTTAAAAAATTTTTATTTACAAGATTCTATTAAAAATGAATTTATCAATTATCAGCAAGAATACCACAGCAAATTAATAAAGATGGAACGCTTTGAAATTTATTTAAAATTTTTGTTGTATCTTTAATATTTTCTAAATCTTCTGGATAAATAAATTCTATTTTTGGCGGGCCAGAAATCGGTAAATTTTCCCAGTCATTTATTGCTTCTTCTTCAAAAACCTTTTGAATCTCTGGAGTAGAACTTCCGCCTCCAAAAAGAAAAAAAGTAGACGGAAAAATCCCCCTAGCATTAAATTTCTTCAATTGTACTTTTAAATTATTATACCAGATTTTCCTTTCCCAGGAAAATATCT
>Ga0114923_10002642_pt1 | contig 12102 bp, 11 predicted proteins | sample SumtaG_FD_89578 | JGI IMG/M metagenome (GOLD analysis project Ga0114923, IMG submission 89578) | Deep subsurface microbial communities from Indian Ocean to uncover new lineages of life (NeLLi) - Sumatra_00157 metaG | ecosystem: Environmental > Aquatic > Marine > Oceanic > Sediment | place: near... | reverse complement strand
TGGTTAAATTGATATAATATATACAATAGGTGTAGTATATTATTATTGTCATAATATAGGTGGCGTATTTGTATGTGTTTAAGGACACAGAACTAGTACAAGCACCAAGAGTTAAGGCTCAAATGCTAAACAGTATTTGGGCTTTTAAATTATATGACTAACATATTTCGAAGAGTGTATAATGCTGCCTTGAATCGTGAAAAAGCGACAGGTAGTAATACAGATAAAAAACCGTATATTCCAGCTACTCATGAAGCACAGTCAATTGCTCATGGTTCGAGTACAGCGAAAAACAAAGCATTAATCAAAGAAATGAAAGGGTGGGTTGGTGCTTGTGTTAATGTTATCTCTGATGAGATTGGTAATCTTGACCTTAGGTTATATGAGAAGAATGGAGAAAATATTGAGGAAGTTACTGAACATCCTGTTCTTGACTTGCTTTATAGAGTTAATGAGTGGACAACTAAGTTTGACCATTTCTGGCTAACACAGGCTTATCTTGAATTAGCTGGTGAAGCACCTTGGTTTATTGAAAGAGAGAATGGAGTACCAACAAATATTTATTTCCTAAGTCCTGATAAGATTACTCCAATAGTAGGAAAAGACCGTTTAGTTGATGGTTATAAATACAGAATTAGTAGTATAAAGGAAGTTATTTTAGATGTAGAAGATGTTATTTTCTTAAAATATCCTAATCCAGCTAATCAATTTAGAGGATTGGGAACATTAGAACAAGCTGCTAGTATTGTTGATTTAGACAATTTCTCGGAGTTATGGAATAGAAAGTTCTATGAAAATTCGGCAAGACCTGACTCAGTTCTTACTGTTAAGGTTGACCAAATGACTCAACAGCAGAAAGAAGAGCTGAAAACAAGTATTAGAAAAGCATATCAAGGGATAGATAAGTCCCACGGGACTATGGTTCTATTTGGTGATATGGAATTGGATACTTTTGGTTTTAGTCAAAAGGACATGGACTTTACCGAGCAACAGAAGTTTGGTAGAGATAAAATTTTAGGTATATTTAGAGTTCCAAAAGCTATTATTGCTCAGACAGAAGGTACTAATTTTGCTTCTTCAAGAGTAGCTACACAAGTATTTTCAAGATATACAATTACTCCTAAGATGGAGCGTTTGGTTCAACAGTTAAATGAATTCTTATTACCTTTATTTAAAGGTACAGAAAAACTATTCTTGGACTATGAGAATCCTGTTCCAGAAGATGAGGAATCAAAAGCAAAAGTATATAAAGATGCCCTAGAAGCTGGGTACATGACTATTAATGAAGTAAGAACACTTGAAGGTATGCCAGAAATTGAGGGTGGTGATACATTATATTTAAGTAATACTCTAGTTCCAATTGAACAAGTTGGTAAAACAGGAGAGCCATTAGTTGAGGCACAGATGAAAAGAGCAAAGGTTAAAGATGGTGAACAAAAGAAAATTACTCACAATAAATTTAGACATAGATTAAGAGAGAATAGAGCTAGAAATAAAGAAGAGATTGATAATGAAAAAATTAAGAAAGAGGTAAATGAAGTTGTTAAAGAAGTTATAAGAAAATCATATAGAGATATAGCACTTAAAAAGAAGGAGAAGAAGACTCCAAGACAAGTATTTACAGAAGATGAGAAGTTGGTATTTTGGAAAGTAAAGAATGATATCTACAAGTCATATTTAGAAGAAGTTGAAACTGCTTTCGGAGAAATTTTTGTTAAACAAGCAAAGATAGTTTTAACTAGTTTTCAGAAATATACTAAAGGAGTTAAATTAGATGTTAATCAGATTTATGAAGATATTAAGTTAAATGAGAAACAAGAAATAGCAAGAACAGTGGCCGTTACACTTCCAATATTTACAGCACTATATGAAGATTCGGGGAATGAAACATTTAGTCTCCTAGAATCAGAAATGGTTATGGATATGGACCGTGATGAGGTTAAGAAATTACTTAATACAAAGACTCGTCAAATGGCTAAATCAGCAACAGTTACTACTAATGAAGCTATAAAGCGTACTCTTATTGATGGTTTATCAAAGGGTGAGAATGTAAATGAATTAGCTAAAAGACTTAAAGGAGTATTTAAAGAAGCAGTTGATTCAAGAGCAGTAATGATAGCTAGAACAGAAACAGCGAGATATAATGTTCGTGCTTCTGAACAAGCATTTATTGACTCAGGATTAGTAGAGGGTAAAGAGTGGCAATGTGACCCAGACCCTTGTGCTCAATGTGCTACATTATGTGGTGCAACAATTGGGCTAGGTAAAACTTATCTTGAACAAGGAGGCAAAATCAATGAGGTAACATTTGACTACGAAGATATATTAGGTCCACCATTACATCCAAATTGTCAATGTGATTTGATACCAATATTTAAACCAATAAAGACAATTAAAACAAAACAAGAATCGGTGCAAAAGGAAGAGAAGTCAAAATAAAATAAGGTTAATTATTTTGGCGATAATTAAAACAGAAAAATTATGGACAAATATGAATTAAAAGCGATAACAGAGATAGATACTGAAGGTAAAATAACCGTTATTGCCAGTGATGAGAGTATTGACCGTGCAGGTGACTCTCTTAAAGTAGTGGATTGGAATTTCAAAAATTTCAAAAAGAATCCTGTATTACAAGCTGGACACGATTATCGTCCTCAGTTTACTATTGGTATTGCTAAGAATATAAGAATTGAAGATGAGAAAGTATTATTTGAAGCTGAATTTCATGACATTACAGAATTAGCTCGTGAGACTCACAAAATGTATCAAACAGGATTTTTGAAAGCGTGGAGCGTTGGGTATATACCTGCAAATGAAGAAGGTGGCAAAAATGAATTGCTAGAAGTTTCAGCAGTTGCCGTTCCAGCTAATGCTAATGCTTTAGTTATTGCCAAAGGAATGAACCTAGATGAAGAAAAAGAAATTGGAGAAAAACTTGATGAGTTTAAGAAAAAGACTTTAGAAGATGAAGCTCTTGAGGATGTTATAGAAGTTCCTAAAGAAGCTCTTGAAGAGGGTGAAAAGCTTACCGAAGAAGAGAAAACAGAGATTGAAGAAAATGCAGAAGAATTTGAGCAGATAATATCAATTACAACTCCCCCACCTGATGAGTTTGAAGAAGAGGCTGAAGAGGAAGAGCCAAAAGAAACTCCAGAAGAAGAGCCGAAAGAAGAAACTGAAGTAGAAACCAAAAATATTAGTGAGAGATGGAATAAGCAATTACCTGAAATATTTAACAAAGCATATGATATTAATGAGTTGCCTAGTACAGCATCTTCATATGATTACAAAGTGTACTCAGACTATCTTGGATGTAAGGTAAAGAATATCTATATAAATAGTTATTTGATTCCTTCTCCAATGTTAGGTACTTATTTAGTTGCACTTAGAGAGAAATTAGCTAAATACAAATTAAATGATGAGCGTAACTTATCATGGAATGGTGGAGAAACTCCATTAATGTATGAGCTTATTAAGCTTACTGCTGATAAGTCAGATGATTTCTTGATTGAGGGTACTCAGTTTTACGAGAAAGAATTGGATGGAGATAGATTCATTATTAAATATATTCCGACTTGGTATGGAATTGTAGTAGATATAATTTCTAAAACAAGTGATAGAAAATGGAATAAGGAGTTCTTACTTGGTATACATAAGTATGCTGATGAGAATAATCTACTAAAGGGACAAATCTTTTCTCTAAGTGGAGAATTTCTAGATGAGACATCTGATAGCTGGAGTGATTTAGTACTTCCGAAAGAAGTACTAGAGCCAGTACAAAAAGCATTAAGTAAACTTAAAAAAGATGGAGAGAATGCTAAAAGTAGAGGATTGATGTTCGTAGGAAAACCTGGTACTGGTAAAACAAAGACTGGTAAAGCAATGATGGGAGATGAGAAAGATACTTCATTTATATGGGTATCTGCAAAAGACTTCCACAGAATTGGTCCTTATACTGGTATTAAACTTGCTTTTGATTTAGCAAGAAAAACAGCACCAACTATCTTATTCTTTGAGGATATAGATAATTGGATTAAAGATTATGGAGTTGATTTACTCAAAACTGAGATGGATGGGATTAAAGAGAATAAGGGAATGGTTATCATTCTTACATCTAATACCCCAGAACAATTCCCAGATGCGTTAATTGATAGACCAGGAAGATTCCATGATGTATTAGACTTTCCGTTACCAGACAAGGGACTAAGAAAGACCATGCTATTAAAATGGACTGACTTAGATGAGAAGAATGAAATTGTCAATACAATAGTTGATAAGACAGAAGGTTATTCAGGTGCTCACATGAAGGAGCTTGTGGATTATGCAGAAATGATTATGGAAGACGATGAATTAAAAATTGGAGAAGCTCTATTAAAGAGCTTAGAAAAAATAATCAAGCAGAGAGAATTGATAAATGAATTGAAGAAGAAGGAAGTTATAGAAAAGAGTCCTGCTTGCAGAAAAGAAGGCGAATCACAAAAAGATTGTAGAGCAAGAAAAATTCCTGAAATTATAGCAGAGAATCCTGATATGGACCAGGAACAAGCAGTTGCTATTGCATTCAGTATGTGTAGAAAGCCTTGTAAGAAGGGTGTATGTGATACAGAGATTACACCAGAAATATTAGTAGAAGCCAAGCAACTCATAGATTTATGGGAAGTTATGGGCGAAATTAAAGAGGGACGCGTCATTTCAGGAAAGAATGCGAAGATAATTGGAGACGCAATTGGTAAAACAAAAGATGCTACTGTAGCCATGGAGAAACTTCTAAGCTTAACTAATAAGCCAGAAGATACTCCAAAAGGCGAAGGGAACAGAGGCATTCAAAATAACTCTGGTCGTCAACCCAAGGTGGTACAATTCCGAAAGGGACCTAGTGCTGATGAAATAGCGGTACGAGCCTTGCAAGATATTGCGAAAAAGACCAATATCGCGTTAAGCAAAACTAAAAATAAGAAATAAAACAAAAAATGAGTAAAAAAATCGTAAAGATTGATGGTAAAACCTACGTAGTAGACTCCGAAACCAAAGAGGTTGAAGAAGTCGAAGAGGAAACTCCTGTTGTTGAAGAAACTCCTGTAGAGGAAACTCCAGCAGAAGCTCCTATAGAGGAAACACCTGTCGAAGAAGCTCCAGTTGAAGAAGCTCCTATTAGTGAGGAGACAATTGAAAAAGCTGCTCAAGAGGTAGCTGTTAAATTGGGATTGGATGACATTAAAAAGTCAATTACAAAACTTGAGAAGAATGAAAATCTTAGACCTTCGGTTCTTTTGAACTTGCAAACTCTATTGCAAAAAGACCTTAGTGAGATGACATCTGATGAGAAAATCGTTGGATTCTTCCAAGCTATGTTGGCTAATGATGTTGTTGCCTTAAAGGCACTTTCTGAAGGTACAGCTGCTGATGGTGGTATTCTTGTACCTGATGAGTTCCGTGCGGAAATTATCCGTGACCTTGCTGAGGGGAACTACATGAGAGGGGAAGTTAGAGTAATCCCTATGAAGAGAGACACAATGACGATTCCTACTTTGGAATCTAAGCCATTGGTTTCTTGGACGGATGAAAATGCTACCAAGTCTACAACTACAGCTCACTTTGGTTCAGCAACATTGACGGTCTACAAGTTAGCCGCAATTTTGTATGCTTCTGACGAACTAATCGAGGATGCAACAGATTTCGATGTCGTAAGACTAATCGTTAGTCTGTTCTCTGAAGCTATTGGTGAAGAAGAAGACAGAGTGATTTGGAGAGGTAATGGTACAACCCAGCCTACTGGTATTGTTGTTGCACGTGTTGCAGGAGCAATCGCTGCTATCGCAGCAGGTGGAGCACTATCATATGATGACGTTATTAACTTGACATACAGCCTGCCTGGTAAATACCACAGGAATGCCAAGTACTACTGTCACAGAAACTTAATTCGTGAATTAAGAAAACTAAAGGACAGTAATAACCAATATCTATGGCAGCCATCACAGCAAGCGGGTGAACCACCAACATTGGGCGGATATCCAGTTGTCGAAGCTAGTCAACTTCCTGAAAAGGAAATGTACTTCGGTGACTTGAAGCAAACCTACTGGTTGGGAGACAAGGGACAGATGACTGTGAAAATTTCGCAGGATACAACCCAAGCCTTCACAAGAGACCAGACTGCTATTCGTGTAGTACACAGAGTAGCTGGAAATGTTGTTCTAGGAGAAGCTTGTAAGGCGTTGACTGGACTATAATCTAGTTTTTGACCGTATTCGTGGGGATAGCATAACCTTTCAGTTATCCTCCACGGGTGCGTATAAGTGTAAATTTAAGTGTATAATATGAGACAAGTTAAATTATTAAAAGAATATGATGGTCACGGAGCTGGAGAAGTTATCTCAGTCAGCAATAATATTGCGTTTGGATTAATTGATACTGGAATAGCTACAGATGCAGACCGTGATTTTTTAGTGGAATCGGAATTCGGAGAAACTAAAGCTATTGATTTGAGAAAGTTAACAAGGGGTCAGAGAAGAGCCTTAAAGAGAAAAAGAGGATAATGAAGATAGCTATTGTAACATCGTTCAGAAGTATGCCAGAATCATACTCTCTAGTTAATGATGTAAGGGATAGAATTCGAACACTTGTAAGATATGGTCACGAAGTTGTGTTTTTCGCCCAAGAAGGGTGTAAAGGTGATGGTATAGTTTGCCCAATGAGGGCAGTTTTGCCTCGCGTTAAATTACGTAAAGATGAAGTAAACGAGGAAGGCGTAAAGCTTATCTCTGAGATTCTTATCAAAGAACTCAAAGATTTTAACCTCGTATTCACCGATGACTTATTATTTATTCGTCAGTACGTAACTTATCGGGAGGCTATTTTTATTGTAGGAAAAGCATTGCCAGATATAAAATGGGCACACTGGATTCATTCAAGAGTAGGTGAAATGCTGAATTTGAAAATGCCGAATGCTAAATATATTTTTATGAACCATATTGGCGTGGAAGAAGTAGCCAAGCATTGTGGGGTAGAAGAAGATGATGTTCATGTAATTTTTAATGATAAAGACCCAAGAATATTTTTTGAGTTTAGTGATATAACAAAACAGTTAATTGATAAATATGATTTACTTAACTATGAGATAATGCAAGTCTACCCTATTTGTACTACAAGAATGGGTGCAAAAGGTGTAGAAAAAGTTATTAATGTATTTAGTGAATTAAAGAAAAAGGGCAGAAAAGTTAAATTAGTATTTGCTAATTCAAATGGAAGAAAAGATATCCATATAGAGGCAGTTAAGAAAGAGCTTGAATATGCCAAAAACCTTGGGCTAGAACCTGATGAAGACGTGATATTCACATCAAGACTAGATGTTGAAACGCAGAGTGGAGTGCCAAGACAAGTCATTCAAGAATTAATGCGATTGGCTAACTTATTTGTATTCCCTTCACAATCAGAAGTATGTTCAAATGTCCTACTGGAAGCATCTATGAGCAAAACTTTAATGGTATTGAATGAGGATTTCCCGCCAATGTTTGATTTTAGTACAGAGAATTCAGTACTGAAGTTTCCATTTGGTTCTATGTTAAGACACAGATTTATGGGGAATACTGATACATTAAAGCCACTGGTTGATGAGATATTGGAGAATTTAGATAATAGCAAAAGCAATCAGCAATTCTTATATATTAAAGATGCTTGTAACGTAGATTCCTTATATAAGAATATGTATAAGCCATTACTAGAATGGGCGAACAAATAATTGAAACAAAGAAATACACAACTTCTGTATTTAGAATTTGTAGAAAGAAAGATATTGAGAAGATAGGATTTGGAGAATCACAATATTATGAAACAGATGGTTTTTGTAAAAATCTTCAGAAGCATGGATTAAAAGGAGCTAGACTTCGTAAGATAGAGATGTGTGCTTCACAATTTACAGATAAGAATAAAGGATATCCAAAAGGATTTAAGTCTAGAACATATAATGAAAAAAGAGATTTCGCAAGTTGATATTATATTGTTAACTTATCAGAGGTTAAAGTTTCTGAAAGAAACAATAGATGAGATAGAAAAAAGAACGCAATATCCTTATAGATTAATTGTTGTTGATAATGGTTCAACTGATGGAACGAGAGAATGGCTTAAAGAATTAGAGTGGGATGGTCGCATATGGAAGTATGTATTTATGAAAGAGAATTGTTTTATGGCAGAGTCTTATGCTAGGGGGTTTGAAGAAGTAGAGTCGGAATATTTTATAGTAACACAAGATGATATAGTGCCACCAAAAGTAAAACCATGCTGGTTGACTAGAATGGTTAAGGCAATTGAGAATAATAAAGAATATACATCAATTTCTATGTATTGTGGTAACGGAAGTTTTAATAAATATATGAAGAGGAAATATGGAAAAAGTAGAGATAATTGAGAAAAGGGCTGCTCCAAATATGCGTATCCAAAAGAGAGAGGATTATGCCAAGATATGTATTGAAGATAGATATTTAAGAAGAATGAAAGAATCATCTAACTTTAGAAAGTTTATGATGAGTATTCTTAAAAAGAAGGTTGGAGTAGTAGATGAGATGTTTATAAGACACTTAGAAGCTCCGAATCGAGGTTATCCAGAAGGCTTTAGTGATTATAATACCTATGATTGGAAACGAAACCCTTGTAATTTATGAAAGAAAATATTGAACCAATTGATATAGTACTTGTTACGTTTAACCGTCTGAATTTTTTGAAACATACGGTTGAAAAGATTTATGAGAGAACAAGATATCCACATAGATTGTGGGTTATTGATAATTGTTCTGAAGATGGAACACAAGATTGGCTAAAATCAGCAAAGCTACATGGCTTTGTACATGATTATATTTTATTAGAAGAGAACAAAGGGTTAGCTACTGGATTAAGCGAAGGGTTTAAGAAAGTAAAAAGTGAATTTTTTATAACAACACAAGACGATGTAGTTCCACCAGATTTAACTCCTTGTTGGCTAGAAAGAATGTTAGGTATCGCTAAAGACAATCCTGATTATGGTGGGATTGCTATGCGAATACAAAGGATAAGGCATAGAGAGGTGGACGAAAACAAGGAATCGATTGAATCCCCAACATCACTAGCATCTGTGTTCAGGATTCAAAAAAAAAATGACATTGAAGAAGTAGAAGGCTTTGGTAGCAGACCTCATTGGGAATCAACAGATTTTGTTAATAGAACAAAGCAATTGAAAAAGAAATATGGTGTTACAACACATTTGTATGCAGACCATATTGGCTTTATGGCTGACAATAAAGGATTCGAGAAAGGATTTACAAATTACAGAACATATGCAAAAGAAAGAGTAACGCAAGGAAAAGAACAACCATATCCAGATATAGAACCAAAAAGCAATATTCCAATAAAGATTAATACAAAGAGAGATAGAGGTGAGCAAGAGAAAAGGGAAGAGAGATGGGAAGAATATGGTGTTGATAGAATTAGTAAAGTAAGTCGTAGATTAGACCAAGTATTATTAAAGGAATATGCAGCAGAGGGTAAAGGATTAGACATAGGTTGCGGAAGGATTAAGTGCCATGAGAATGCAATAGGTATGGACGTATTCCCATTTAGCTCTGTTGATATTTTAGCTGAGGGAAATGATTTATGGATGTTTAAGGATAACGAATTAGATTTTATAGTAGCCAGTCATTCCTTAGAACATTTTGCTGATACAAAAAAGGTATTAAAGGAATGGGTAAGAGTTTTGAAATCAGGTGGTATCTTAGGAGTTGCAGTACCAGATGGAGGCTTCAGGCCAGGTACTATTGTAGATAAAGGGCATAAAGTTGCTCTCACAGTTGATATATTAAAGCATATCTTTAAGAGAGTATTGAGAATGAAATTGCTAAGGTTAGAACTTATCAACGAAGGCAATACACGAAACCAAAATATTTTAATAGTAGCAAAGAAAAGATGAACGATGTAATTGAAAAGGTGAATGAAATTAAGGGTAGAAAATATACTGGTAGCAATACTAGAGATGCGAAACTTTATCACGAGTTACCCTTTGAAGAGTTTAAGCACTTTAACAGACATCGTGGTGGTACACAAGAGCGAATTGATAATATTATTCGACTTGTAAATGTTAAAGACAAGACAATCCTAGATTTGGGTTGTAGTGTTGGCGGTCTATCGTTTGGAATGGCTCAAAAAGGAGCTAAATATGTTACTGGTATAGACTACGATACAGAGAGTATCGGAGTAGCCAATGCAGTAAAAGAGCATTATAAGATTGAGAATATTGATTTCTTGAATGATGAGTTAACAATAGAAAGGATTAGAGAGCTTCCAAAAGTTGATATAGTAATTTGGATGTCTCAGTGGATGTGGATTGTTAAACAGAAGGGTATGGATTATGCAAAAGATTTATTATTTGAAGTATCTGCAAAGGCAGACATAATGGTATTCGAATCAGCAGCTAATGATGGCATGGCTAGAATTAAAGGAGCAACACAAGATGATATAGAGAAGTGGTTATTCGAAAATACTTGCTACGAAAAAATTACTAGATATGGTTCAACGGGTGGTTGGATGAATAGAAGTATCTTTTTATGTACCCATCCCCTATTGAGGATAGAAAGCACTAGACGTGCAGCTTCCTCAATTATTACAAGATTGGGTAGAGATAGAGTAAAGAAAGCATATAGAACATACCCAAAGGATTGTAGATGGATGTGTAAAAGAGAAGCTAAGGCATTAAGAATGCTTGAGAAATACGACCACTATCCAAAGCTGATTGAAGAAGGAGAAGATTATATTATTATGAATTTTGTTGGTAGGAGAAATCAAGTTAAGTTTACGCAAATGAAATTCCAAGCTGATGATATATTAAAAGAGTTAAAAAGAGTTGGGCTTACACATAGAGATTTAGTTCGGAAGAACTATCTAGCAATGAATAATAATTTGTATTTGATTGACTTCGGCTGGTGTGTTTTTGCTGATGAAGATATTGCAAAAGCAAGAGGACATAGGAATTTACCAAAAGGTACGGACGAGGAACAAATTAAAGCATCATTTGGATAATGAGATTTGATACACATTTTGCATACGGAGATATATTGTATATGACGGCTAGAGCATTTAGGCGTGATACTCCAATTACAATAGTTGAGATAGGTATAGGTAATAAAGCAGATAGCACAAAGTTTATGTTGCATGGACTTATGGTTAGGAGAACAGTAGGCAGTAAGTTATATTCAATAGATATAAACGATGTACTTATTGAAAAGTTTAGAAGGCAAAACAAAGCTCTACTAAGTATGGTTGAACCTCACTCTTGGGAAGGTATTGTAGGAGATTCAGGAAAAATAAAATGGGATAAGCCAATAGATGTATTGTATATTGATGGAGACCATACCTATGAAGGTGTCAAGGCTGACTTTGAAAATCTTGTTCCTCATGTCAAAGAAGGAGGATTAATATTCATGCACGATACGAATGCACAAAGATGTGGCTATGGAGTAGATAAATTTTTTAAGGAGATAGATATGCCTAAAATTAATATGAAGTGGGATAGATGTGGATTTGGTATCATAACCAAGCCATAAATACCTCTTAAATGCTCAAAACGCCCTGTATTCGTGTTTTTATCAGAATAATCAATATATATACATTATGAAGATAACAGTTGTTACAGCCGCATTTAACGTGAAACATATGGACAGATTAATAGAGTCTGTCAATAAACAAAAGCTACAACCTACTGAGTGGATTATAGTTAATGATGGTCAAGAAGATATCAAAGAATGGTATCACATAAATAAGAGAGCTAATTTATTGCCAGAAGGAACTTGGATGATAGATGTAGCAAAAAGAAGAGGACGCTTTGGATTATATGCTAGAAATATTGGAGCGATGGCCGCTACAAATAAACATATTATATTTTTAGATGATGACAATGAATGGGAGGAAGACCACTTATCTTCATTAGTAGAATTAGAACAAAAGACAGGTAAAGTGCCTTATTGCTGGATGCACATTAAGGGTAAGAAGGACGGTTCAGAAGTTGACAGAATTAAGAAAACAGGATTTGCAAGACAAGGAATAGACCTTGGTTGTATCTTGTTCAGAAGAGAGTTATTCGAACAG
>Ga0114923_10002641_pt1 | contig 12102 bp, 3 predicted proteins | sample SumtaG_FD_89578 | JGI IMG/M metagenome (GOLD analysis project Ga0114923, IMG submission 89578) | Deep subsurface microbial communities from Indian Ocean to uncover new lineages of life (NeLLi) - Sumatra_00157 metaG | ecosystem: Environmental > Aquatic > Marine > Oceanic > Sediment | place: near... | reverse complement strand
TTCATTCAGATAGAGACTGAATTCGCGCCGAAGGTCAGTGCGATCAGAAGGTAGCTTACGGATCACGTCGAGGATTTCATTTTCAATTTCACGATCCTTGTTTTTGTTCAGGAATCCGATTAATTCACTCAACAGGTTCAGCTGGAGTATTTCCCGTATAAGATTCTTTATTGTCACTTTTTCGTTAGTCAGGACTTTCAGCAAAAAATACTCAATTCGGTTGGACAACATCTTTGCCAGGATAATATTTATGCGTTCATCTTTGGTTCCCTGGAATATCTCCAAGAGATAATTGAGAAGTTTTGGCTCGCGCCGCGCCATGATCGATACGGCATAGACTATGTGCTCTTCTAAATCCGAGACGTGGGCATACTCCAGTATGGTGTCGACGCTGCGTAGTGTCCGGTCAAAAGAGAGTGCTTTAATCACCAGTTTCAAAATCTCGACTTCATTGCTTCTCAAGAATTCTTCGCGTTTGAGCTCTCCCGGATATTGATCAGAAAGGGCATCCACCGCTAACACTCGCAGCCGGGAATCCAAAGAGCCCGCCTGCTTTAGCAGGTATCCTTTGAGGTCCTCTGCTGTAAAAACTTTTCCAAATTTGATAAGCAGTTCTGTAATTTCTGTTTCCTTACGATCTAAAAGAGCAGGAACATAATCATAAAAGGATTTGCCGAATTCGAAGAGCAACGGCTGAATTTTATCGATATACCAACGAGGAGCGTCGATGAGCGATTCGATAATAGCCGGTATGGCGGAAACGTTGCCTTGAAGACGGATCGCATTGGCTGTATACACTTTGACGACAAGTTTCTTTTCCCTTCTAAACCTTCGCTCGAGTGCGGCGACGGCAACTTCCGTATCAATATAACCGAGATATACAGCTGCTTTTATCCTGCGGTTCTTCAGTGGAGAATTGAGTCTCCTGGCATAAGCAGTATCAATGCGTTTTCTTTTTATATATTTATTGACATGGCTCAAGGTTTTTTGATTGCTTGAATACGTTTCACGGGACTCGATATAGGCTTCCATGAACGTTTTCCTGTTACGAAGGTCGTGCGGAAACACATCCTCTTCAAAATATTTCTGTGCAAGATCGATCATTCTCTGTTTTGTGGATTCGCCTCTGGTGTGCCGATATTTGTTCAACAAGGATGCGATAACGATAATTATGTCTAACCCGAGCAAAAAGTAGAGAACATTGCGGACGGTATGAAAATCAATCAGCATGAGAATTAATCTTGATAATTCCTAAGAGTTCGGATATCATGAACGGTTTTTTCAGGAAGTACTGGATATTATATTCAAATGCCTGTTCAACCAGTTTTTCGTCTCTCTGATAGGATAGCAGGATGAAATGTGTTTTTTTCAGTTCTGATGACTGAAGTAATTTTTCCCTTAGAGAAAAAGCGTCAAGTTTGGGAATCATCAGTTCGCATATAATAAAATCCGGATTTTGCCTCTCGATTATTTCAAGAGCGCTGAGCCCGTCTTTGCAGGTGGTAACGCCGTATCCGGCCTGACGCAAAACAGCACTCAATACTTTGAGATTCATATCATCGGTGTCAACTAGAAGAATTTTTACGGCCTCATCACTATCATCTTCGATACCGGATGAGCTGCACACTACATTCATCCCCTGGGACTTTCCAATCCTAACCCGTAAACGGCAGATATGGCCCATTTTTTTAAGTAACATAGCGTGAGTAAGATTTTCATAATAGAGTTCGGAAGCTTGCGTCAATCCGATTGTGGCCGAGATTTTTTCTATAAAAGACTCGGACCGTTCCAAAGTCAACCGGACATTCTCTGCCGTCTCCAAAGCTTCTTGATTTTTTGTCTCTGGAATATAATAGGCGAACTCACTGCCCTTGAGCTTGAAGAGCAGATGGGTTCCCGGCATTTGCTGCCTAATCGTATAGGCAACGTTTTTCAAGGTTTCATTTCCAACCTTGTCGCCGTACTTATAGACGAGCTGCGCAAAATCATCCAGATCGATAAGCAAAAACGCGAAATCTTCGCCCTTATTGAAGCTGTTTTCCGTTTCGGTCTCCAAATATTGCCGGAAAAAAGTTTCATTGTACAAATCCGTAATCGGGTCCTTCATCAATTTATCCCGCGCGCTTTGCAGGCTGTTCCCCAATCGTTCGTTCAATTCTTTTAAATGTACATTCTCATCACTCAAGGTTTTGATTTTTTTTTCTATACTGTATATTACCGATTCGAAAATTCGAGGCAAACCGACGTCGTATTCCTTAGAGAGTTTTTCCACCAGGGCAGCGATAACGGTTATCCATGACATTCCCCTTTTTGCAAATACTATTTCAAATAGCTGGTCCCATAATTCCTGACCGGTTGCTGAGAAATCCTTGATCAGAGAAGATTCATCATCTAGAATTATATCCGTATCCAAAAAAAGAGCTTTCACTTTTTCAAGGTCAAATAGCGAATAGTAGCGCTTCAGTATTTTATTGCAGAGCCCGACGTAACCCCCGATATTCGCAATCGCCTTTTTTATGGGTGCCAGAAAAGCCCCGCACTCCAGGTCACGAAGGCATGTGATGTATTTTTTTATATCTCTATTGATAACCGAACCATGTTGCGGAGCAATGATCGAAATATCCATACTGAGAAGAAATTCCATCACAGGGCTCAAGATATCATTGGAAGGCATGTATGCTTCGTGAAAAGCCTCCATCACCTCTTGATATCTGTCATCGGCAAACAATTGCCAATTGGATGAGAATCCGCCAAAGAGATCTCCGCTGAACAAAATTCTGCTTTCGGTATCATAGGTCATTACTGCTCCAGGGAAATGCAGGTAAGGAGCGTGAACGAATTCCAGTTTCCTGCCCGTTTTCAGTTGTAAACTAAAGTTGTTCTGATCCACAAGATAAAAGGGAGAAACGATGTTGTAGTACTGAATAATAACCGAGCTTCTCCAGTGGCACACCACCGATGCTTTTAAACCTCTCTTCTCGAACAAAGGGAGCGAAGCGCATAAATCGGGATCCTGATGACTGAGGACAACATATTTTACGGTCTCTATAGGAGTGATTTCGATTATGTTGCTGAATACTTTTTCAAAATCGAGTGATGAGCCCGGATCAAATAGAACCGCCTCATCACCATCGAGAATCAGGTACGGATTGCAATGCAACGCGTTTATTTGTTCGACATCGCCGACCCAAAAAACATTATCATACAATTCAGTGTTCATTATAAGACAATTATAGCAGAGAAAAGCTTGATTTACGAGTAGAAATGACGCTGATAGTTTCCTTTATTATTGTTTTCCAGTAAGGCGATCAAAGACCTCCTTGGCCTCCTTGAACTTGTACCGCTTGATCAGTTTGGTAAGCTCAGCCACGTCCCCGGCATATTCCTCAGGTAGTGTATGCCTTGCTATCTCTTCCAGAATCGGTTCACACTTCTTCGGCTGCCGTTTCTTCAGGTTCGGCTCCAACTCCTCGAGCAACCGACGCAGCTCCTCAACGGACAGCTCACCCCCAGCGGCCCGCTCCTTCTCTTCTTGCTCCACTATGCCCGCTTCACCCAGTGCGACCATAAACCCGCTAAGGGTTTGCTCGAGCTTCTGCAGCTGCATATCATACTCTCCGCTTCGCTCCTCCTTCAACGCGTCATCCAACTCAGTCGCCCTCTCCTGTACTTCCTTGGCACCCAGGTTTCCAGATGCCCCCTTCACCGTATGGGCAATCCGATGGGCAGTCGCCAGGTCCTCCCCCTCCAGGTTTTTCCTGATCTCTTCGGCAGAGTCTGCAAAATCTCGCCGAAACTTCACAAGCAGATCCCGGTACAGCTTCCGGTTCCCCCCAACCCGACCCAGACCGTCCTCTACATCCAATCCTTCGACAGCAGGTATCGTGATCTCCTCTTCAACCTTCCCGACCCGTTTCTTGAATCCTTCAGGGAGCTCCCGCTCTCCCGGTTTGATCCATTTGACCAGCGCCTGCCACAGCTCCATGGGATTGAAGGGCTTGCTCACGTAGTCATTCATCCCAGCTTCCAGCACCTGCTCCCTAACTCCGGTCATGGCATCGGCGGTCATGGCAACGATCGGCAGATCCTTGTACCCCTCATCCTTGCGGATCTCCTCGGTCGCCTCGTATCCGTCCATCTCGGGCATCTGAAGGTCCATCAGCACCACATCGTACTCGGTGCTGACCTTCTCCACCGCTTCCTTCCCGTTGTTGGCAACATCCACCCGAAAACCCTCCTGCTCCAGTGTCTCTACCGCCACCTGCTGGTTGATCTCATTGTCCTCGGCCAGAAGTATCTTCGCTCCCAGGATCTTCTCGAACCCTTGCGGCCTCCTCTCTTCACCAACACCCCGCTTCCTCTCAACACCAGAGCCCTTGCCGAACACCTCCATGATCGTGTCAAACAGCATCGACGGACTCACAGGCTTGATCAGAAACCCTTCCAGCCCCACCTTCTTCGCCTGCGACATCAGATCTTCACGTCCAAAACTGGTAACCATGATGATCTTCGGCGACTCCATATTCTCCAGGCTCTCCCTGATCCTCCGGGAGGTCTCAATACCGTTCATCCCGGGCATCTGATAGTCCATCAGAACAAGGTCATACTCCCTGCCCTGCCCAGCCTTAGACTGTACCAGCTCCCGAATCGCCAGCTCCCCCGATGCAACCGCCTTCGCCTCGAAGGAGAAGTCCTCCAGGTACGCCCGCAGAACATCCCGCGCCGTCTCGTTGTCATCCACCACCAGTACACGGATGCCTAACAAATCCTCCGGAGTCGCCGCCTTGGCTTTCTCCTTCTTCTCACCAATCTTGAACCTGGCGGTAAAGTAAAAGGTGCTCCCTTTCCCGTGCTCACTCTCTACCCCGATCTCCCCGCCCATCATCTCAGAAAGGCGCTTGCTGATCGTTAGACCAAGGCCCGTCCCACCGTATTTCCTCGTGGTGGAGGTGTCCGCCTGCGTGAACGACTGAAAGAGCTTGTCTTGCTGCTCTTTTGTTAATCCTATACCGGTGTCCCTTACATTAAAGCGGATTAATACACTCTCATCGTCTTTCTCCGACAGCTTCGATGAGACCTCGATCTCGCCCTTCTCCGTGAACTTGATGGCGTTGTTGGTCAGGTTGAGCAGGATTTGGCCCAGCCGTAAAGGATCACCCAATAGGTTCAACGGGACCTCCATATCCTGGTTGAAAATCAGCTCTAAACCTTTGTCCCGAGCTTTGTCTCCGATCATGCTCGACAGGTTCCCCAGAACGTCGTTCAGTGCAAAATCCGTCTCCTCCATGTCCAGCTTACCGGCCTCGATCTTAGAGAAATCCAGGATATCGTTGATGATGCCCAGCAGGTTCTTTGCCGAGCTGTCTATCTTCTCCACATAATCCCGCTGCTTCGGGTTCAATTCTGTCCTGGCCAGAAGGCTGTCCAGCCCGATGACGGCGTTCATCGGAGTGCGGATCTCGTGGCTCATATTAGCCAGAAAATCGCTCTTTGCCCTGGTAGCCGCTTCAGCCGTCTCTTTAGCTTCCGCCATTTCAATTTGAGCAAGTTTCAGCTCGGTTATATCCTGGGCAACACCGTTCATAACTACCGCTTTCCCTTTCTCATCTCTTTCAACATATCCCAGGGCCCGGATCCAAACAGTTTTTCCGTCTGCAGGCCGCCTGTAAGGATATGTAGCGTCATACCGTTCAATCTTACCCTCAACAGCATCCTGATATATCTTTCCGGTTTGCTCTGCAATTGCCTGATCAACGGCTTCAATCCTTGCATACCATTGATCCATTAGATGCAATTTCATTTCTTCATCGGGTGTTTCGCCAAATATTTCTGCCGCCCGATCTGATGGGTAATAATAGTCGGGATTATCATATCTAATAAGCCAAAATCCGGACTTTGAAAGATCGAGCGCATTATCTGAAAGCATGTTTATCTGTCTTGTTTTTGCTTCAGCATTTCTCTGTTCAGTTATATCGATCAGTGTTCCTGTCATGAGTAATGCAGTGCCGTCCTCTTTTCGTTTCGGCACCTCGGCTCTGGCAACGATCCACTTAATGGATTTATCAGGCTGTAATACCGGGTACGTGGTATTATAAGATTCATATTTCCCCGAAATTGTCCCCTGAAAACGCTCGAAGGTCTCTGCGATCATATCTGCAAATTCGGAACTCAATTTGGCGGTTTCAGTCAAGACCTCGGCCCAAGTGCTGATTCGGTAAGATTTATCCTCGTCGGAGCTTATCGGAAGGCCAATCAGCTCGGCAGTGGTATCTAAGGCGTGAAAGGTATCCTCTTCGTTAAAATCTATCCACCATGCGCCTACATTTGCCGACTCCAATGAACCGAAAACAAGCTGGGACAATAGGGAAAGCTCTTTTGCAGACTCTTTCTGTTCCGTAATGTCGAGATGTATGCCCATAGCCTTTACCGGCGTATTTTTATCATTGTGGACGACAGTAAATTTGATCAGAGCATATTGCAATTCTTTCTTTTTGGTATAAAGCCGATATTCGAACTGGTCGGTGTACTCTTCTGTACTGCTTAATGCGTACTCAATTTTCTTATATACAAGCTCTGCATCATCTGGGTGAGCAAATTCTCTTATATATCTATCCATAGATAAGATATACCCGCCTTGCTCCTCCGCTGTTGTGCCTAATAAGTGATAGATCTGGTCGTTGAGAGTGAATTCCTTTGTAAGTAGGTCAAGTTCCCAATAGGCTAAGTGGGCGGTGTCTGCTGCAAACACCTGAGTCTGGTTGGCTTTCCGCAAATCTTCCTCACTCCGTTTCCGAATAGTGATATCCCGAACCGCGGCTACAACAAGAGTTCCTTCATCTGTCTCCAATGGGCTTAATCCCACATCCGCCGGAAACTCGGAGCCGTCCTTCCGGCGGGCGATTATCTCGAGGTTTATCCCCATCTCCCTCGTTTTCGGGTTGTTTAAATACTCGTTCCGTTGAGCAATGTGCTTTTCCCTCAGTATTTCCGGAATGAGAATCTCAATTTCCTGTCCAATCAACTCATAACGATCATATCCGAAAAGTTTCTCAGTTTGATTGTTCACCTGAATGATTTCATGTTTGTCATTAACAATGACCATACCGTCGGGTGCAGCTTCCAGGACCGATTGCAGCCGTTCTTCACTTTTCTGTATTGCCATCTCGGCTTTTTTTCGGTCGGTTATATTCAGTGAATACTCAATCAAATGGGTGACATTTCCATCAATGTCGAAAATCGGATAACCATGGACCTCCACATAGATAGGATTGTCCTGGTCATCATAGTGAATGTGCTCTACGGTGACGGGTTCTTTTGTTTCTTTAACGGTTTCAATCGGGCAGGGGTGCTCAGTGGTGTTGCAGGGCTCTTCCCGATTGTGGGTAAGGCGGTAACAGGTGGATATTTCTTTTCCGGCTGCACCTTTTTTTGCCGCGGCATTGGCAAGGGTAATTTCATATGTCTCTGCATCAATGACATAAAACGGGTGGGTCAATGCTTCAATGGTATCGCCCAGGTTTTTGTTGGCTGCTGCGAGTTCTTTCGTCCGGGCATCTACGCGGAATTCCAGGTCTTCCTTTGCACGTATAAGTGCCTGATTTGCCCGTTCGCCCAGAATAAGCACAAAAATTACCGCGCCGGCCAATAAGAGTATCGTTACTCCTATGACAATCAGAACGGTTAGCCGCAGCGAATAGAACGGGGCAAGCGCATCGGCTACATCGATTTCTGAAATCAGTCCCAAATTTTTGTCCGGAAACCAGGTCCCGCTGCCGAAAACGGGCACGCCGCGATAATCCCGGTATGCCTCCATCTCTAATACAGTGGCAGGTTGTCCAAGGCTTAATCCGGTAATGTCAGCAGAATATTTCGTCTCGAGCAAAGCTTCCACAATACGAGTAAATGGTTGTTCGGACCGGGGGAGCAGCGGCTGCCTGCCCTTAACCATATTCACTACGGGATCACGGAGTTCTATATTCAAGGAGGATGGTTGGTCATTTTTAATCAGTCCTATTTCACGCAGCTGCTCAACAAAGCGGCTTTCCGACAGCTGCAATCCATTCCGGCTTACAGCATAGGTATCGCTTGTGGCCTTGGTAGTGGTAACCTGCACGGCTCGTGAAAACTCGGCCACTGGGTCCACCCGCAGTGTCATAACAGCATTTATGCTGCCATCCGGTTCGCGGATCGGTCCGAGGAAAAACATAGTAGGAGGTTTGTATCTTTCCTCGTTGCCGGTTATTTCCGGCAATGGAACGTCCGATTCCATTGGCGGAACAAACAGTACCTCCCCTAGAAATGCTCGCTCAATAAGATCCGGATGCTTCTCTGCGATGAGATTTTTTATCCCGATGTTGGAATTGCGTCTGGAGCCGATGCTTATAAAATCGGAATTGATGATAAAAAAGCCCAGGTTGGGAAATTTTCGGCTCTCCTCGAGGAAATACTCACGCATAGTTGATAGAGCTGATGCCGATAACAAGCTCTTGCTGTCCGGATCAGTTTTTAATAATTGACCGGTAAGAGCTATCAGTTCCGGATCTCGTCCGAGAGTTTCCAGATAAGCTGTGTTCTGTCTGATCCAAAGGCTGAGCCTGACTCTTGAATTTTCCAGGGCAACAATGAGGGATTTCTCAGTAGTTTGTAGAGTTTCCTTCCTGTTGCGATCGAGAAGGAGGAGTCCCAAAATAATTGTTACAGTTACGATAAAAGCTAAACTGGCCAGGATGAGCCTTCTGAACCGTTTTGATCCGAAATTGAGTACGATGTTCCTTTTTTTGTCGAGTTTGAGTATGAGCCCGAAACCAACACTGAGGACGATAAAAACAGCGCCAGCTATAATGAAGATCAGGTATCCCCCGAGTTGCCCTCCCCGGGTCTCTTCAGGAACTTGAGTCGGCCGTTCTAGTCCAGTGGCTATCAGCCACCTCTGCCGGAGTTCACTCATTTGGTCCGGCGTCACCGCGGCCATGGCTTTGATGATTGCAGATTGAAGCAGATGCCAGTCGTCGCGCACACCTATCCGTAAATTTGCCAGATCAGGATTACCCAGATCGGCTTCTCCGGATATAGTCAGTCCGGTAAGCATGTTTTTAGCGATGAGGTCCCGGATGACTGCAGATTCACCAAGAGTGGCATCTGCATCACCGAAGGTTATTGCTTTAAGGCATTCTAATGTATTTTCGAGAGGCAGCCGCTTTATCCGGGGATAGTTTTTTTTCAAAATTTCTTCATAAAAAAAACCTCTAGGGAAGGCCACAGTTTTTCCGAATAGATCCTCGATGGATTGATATAGCTTCTTTTCCGAACTGACAATAACATTCGGATTTCGAATATATGTTTCGGTGTAAAGGAGATATTTTAATCTGTCTTCAGTCCGGACAATATTAAGCATCACATCCAGTTGTTTATGCTTAATCATCTCTAAGAATTCGTTCCAGGACGGACCAGTAACGTATTCAATTTGTATACCGAGTTTTTCAGCCAGCAGATTCATATAGTCGATAGAGAGTCCCTGTGGTTTGCTTTTGTCATAAAAATTGAAAGGGGGCCAATCCGACTCGTTGTGTACTTTTATTAACGGATGTGACGCGAGAAAGGCTTGCTCTTCCCGCTTCAATCCGATGTCTTCTTTTTTGGAGATACCCAGCCATTCATTTGTGAGGGCTTCGTGTTCATCGCCGGAAATAATGTCCAAACCTTTTTGTAATATCGAATGCAATATAATCCAATCATCCCGCACGCCGATTCTGAGGTCTACAGGATTTTCAGCATCGATCCCCATTGTGCCGGCAATCTTGAGGTTCTCGATCAATGAGACTTCGGTATAATAGTTAACAGTAGGGGCGGCGTCGAACAAAAAATCCGCCCTGCCTGACGATACGGCTAAAATACACTCGCGGATATTATTGAATGAGATGATTTCGATTTCAGGATAACCCCTCAGTATTTCCTCGATGAAGAAGCCCTTGGGAACGGCGAATTGTTTGCCGAACATATCTTCTATCGATGAAATAGGTTTCTCTCCTTTTCGCGAGTAGGTTACGGGAGCAACGGTGAGATAGGGATCTGTAAAAAGGATGTATCCGGCACGGTCTTCAGTCCAGGTGATGTTGAGCATCACATCCAGTTCTTTTTCCTGAATCATTCGTATATACTCGCTCCAGGTTTTTCCGGATATATATTCGACCCTGAAACCGATTTTCTCAGCCAGCAGGTTGAGTACATCTATCGAGAATCCCCGGGCCTCACCGCCGGCATTGAAATTGAAGGGGCGGTACTCCGACTCGTTATGGACGCGAATGACCGGATGTTTGGCGAGGAACGCTTTCTCTTCAGGAGTTAAGCTAAGGGAATCGCTATCCCTATTCTGAAACAGCTCCCGGGACACCTGCGCCAGATCCAAAGTGTATTCCCTCCGTCCCGGATTGCTCTTTGAATAGTAACGGAAGTCGATATCGTCGGGATTCAAAGCAAGAAAATAGGAAAATACCTCGAGGTTCTTGCTCGTGATTGCCGGCATATGCGTTGTATAATCAATGCCTTCATTTGCGAAATCAAAACCATTGAGGTAATCGCTTAAAAGCAATGCCGCCCAGGCACCCTCTATAAAGTGGCCCCCTAAGGTTACATGCATACTTTCTTTGCCGATTGCTCGAAGAGCCCGGGGGTCCCAGTCAATGCCCCCAATTAATACCTTTCCTTTCAAACCCATCTGTTCGACAGTACCTGCTACAGCCAGGGCCATATTGTCATTGGCGCACCATACAATATTTATCTCCGGATTCTGCTTATAGTGTTCCTTAAAAAGGCTTGATGCAGTATCCGGATCCCAGTTACCCTGGACGATCTCAAAGCTTTCAAGGTTCTGAGCATATCTAAGGTAATTCTCCAGTCCTTTTCGCCGTTGTATCGAGGCTTCCTGCTGCGGATTGCCTTCAATACCGAGCACGTGGAGATTTTCTATTCCTTTGTCACCGGCAAGGCTCAGAAGCTGTTGTATCAGGGTTGTGCCGGCGGTAGTATCATCGGGCGTCATTTTACCCACCCAATATCGGTACTTCGTCCGCGGTACAAAATCGATATTCTGGATTTCAGTATTAATCAGGAAGGCTGGAGTGCCATATTTCTCTGCAATCCGCAGAACCTGTTCACCGCTGTTGCGAAAAGATTGAAAAATAATACCATCCGCTCCCTCCCGGCAAACCGTCTCAACAGAGTCGACTAAAACCTCGATATCATCCCCAAAATCTATTACCCCAAGGGTATCACCAAGGTCATGAGCGACAGATTGTGCATAGCGAACGACATTGTCCCAGAAGGGTTCATGTCTCGGGATGAATATGACAAGGTTGTGTCCGTCCCTTGTCGAATCTTCAGCATCTTGTGCTGCAATTGGAGCGCACAGGAATCCAATCAAAATAACAAAAATGACACTGACCGTTTTCTTCATTGTTGTTCTCCTACAAAGAGATCAAAAACAACCATCGCGTCCTTGAACTTGTACCGCTTGATAAGCTTGGTAAGCTCTTAAACATCCCCCGCATATTCCTTGGGTAGTGTGTGCCCAGCCATCTCTTCCATCACCGGAGCACACTTCTTCGGCTGCCGTTTCTTCAGGTTCAGCTCCAACTCCTCGAGCAACCCACGCAGCTCCTCAACGGACAGTTCACCCCTAGCGGCATGCTCCTGCAGCTCCTTCGCACCCGTCATCGCATCAGGAGTCATGGCAACAATCGGCAGATCCTTGTACCCCTCATCCTTGCGAATCTCCTCCGTCGCCTCGTAGCCGTCCATCTCCGGCAAAGGACACTCGGCCTCGCTTCTTCGTTCATTTATATCTCAATTGAGTTTTATATACAAGTTGATTGTTTTATCATAATCCTTAGGAAAAGTGCGGTAATAATTTTCCATAATGATTGAAGTTTTCCCATTAGCTTCTCGAATAGTCATGGCATCGGCGGTCATAGCGATGATCTCATTGTCCTCGGCCAGCAGTATCCTCGCCCCCAGAATCTTCTCAAACCCCTCGGGTTTCCTGTCTTCGGCAGCGCCACGCCTTCTCTCCACTCCAGAGCTCTTCACAAATAGCTCCATGATCAT
>Ga0114923_10002640_pt1 | contig 12103 bp, 13 predicted proteins | sample SumtaG_FD_89578 | JGI IMG/M metagenome (GOLD analysis project Ga0114923, IMG submission 89578) | Deep subsurface microbial communities from Indian Ocean to uncover new lineages of life (NeLLi) - Sumatra_00157 metaG | ecosystem: Environmental > Aquatic > Marine > Oceanic > Sediment | place: near... | reverse complement strand
GGCTTCTTTTTTTGCAAATTTTATAATTTCGGTAATATCTTTGCGCAATGTGGGCTCCCCTCCCCATAATATAGAGAGTAAGAATCCCGCATTTTTCGCTTCTAAATAAATTCGTTTGATTTCTTCAAAGGATAATTCGTTTTTAACTGAATTATCTTTCCAGAAACAGCTTTCACAATCACAATTGCACTTTAGAGTTGTTAAAAAATGAAAAATAAAAGGTTTTCCTCCTCTATCTTTTGCTTTCTTCGCAGCTACTATTAACCTACTAATTTGACGAGATTTATATTGCTTGATTTCCTTAGGGGTTAATTTTTTTTTCATAGTAAGTCCCTCTTGCAATTAACTTATTCTCAAAACCAAATAAATTTAATTTTTATTTGCTATTTATTCATATACATTAGGTTTTTCATAAATAAATATAAAACTACAGAATTAAATTGGACCTCTTTCCATTATATGATGATATTGGCGGCTTTCCTTTGCCAGAGAATATAGATCAAGTTCGATTTGAGCAATTTTACTGGACAGCATATAAAGCACTAATAAACAAAAGAGAAGATGATTTATTTGAACATAGCGGAATTGAACATTACTTTTTTAATCCAATCAGTCAAGCTTTTAAACATAAAATAAAATCTGGTCTTGATATCATTAACTACCCACAACTTATGGATATGATAATTCAATTTCTAAAACCAATAGCTGATTATGAGATTGAACCAAATTTAATAGATCCTTCCAAAGCAGTTATTCCTGAGATGTTTGTAATAGATAAGATCGCCAAGGAGCATTATAATGAAACAGGAGATTCTCTTAAAGTTAAAATATGTATAACAGGACCTATAGAGTTATACATTAAAAAGCATAATTTTACCATATATTTAGATTTAGCTCTAAACTTCGCGAAATCGATCAATTCATTCTTAAAAAATTCGATCATTAATACTAAATATGTAGAGACTTCAATAGTATCAATTGATGAGCCCTCTTTTGGATATGTTGACCTGTTTAATGTTAGCCATGATGATCTTATAGAATTATTTGACAAATCCCTTGAGGGAATTGGCACTGTAAATCAAATTCATCTACATTCCTTAAAACAAGCGTATATTCCTTTACAATCAAAAAATATTAATGTTTTAACATGTGAATATGCTTCTGATCCCACTAATAAAATCCCGAAAAAAGATTTAGATCAATATGATAAATACATACGAGTCGGTATAACAAGAACCAATATTGATAATATTATCGGAGGCCAAATTGAAAAGGGAAAAACATGGGATGAAATCAAATCTTATAATGGCATGTTAGAGCTTATTGATTCCAAGGAGAGAATCAAGAAAACTTTATTAGAAGCCTTAAAATTATATGGAGATCGTCTAAAATATATTGGACCTGATTGCAGCTTACAAGGATGGAGAATACCAGAGGTAGCCTACAAACTTTTAGAGCGCACTTATGAAGTTATTAATGAAGTTAAAAAAACCTATTAATAAAACAAATCTTCATTTTGTCTTTTTATTTGGTATACCGTAATTTTAAATTTCGTTATATTTATTATCGATAAGTTTTAATAAGTAAATTCACATATTTTATTTGTGGACTCGTCAACCTAAGGTTGACAAAAATAGATTGATAAAATGGTGAATAAAAATTTCGGACGACATAGATGATTATGATGATTTTTTTGATGATTTAAGGAAATTGATTAAATTTGATTCAAGTTTATTTGATGTGGAATTTTTTCTCTTCCCAGAATCGGGTTTTAATAAGGATTTAAATGATTTGGATCAAAAAGGTTATAAAGTTTCGTATCACTTTGAAAAAGGAATGGATAAACCAGACATAAAGATCGAAGGAGATATTGATGAAAACAAACTAAGAGATTATTTGAAAAAGTTTAATATCGATGAACTTCCACATATACATAAGATTATGAAATCTAATAAAACTTCTAACAGGGTATATGATGCTAATGAACTTTCATTAGAGCCATGTGATCGAAACGATCCATCTTGTGTAATAGAGCCTTATATTGAAATAAATGATTTTAAGGATTCTTCAGAGATTATTCTTGAAATTCCGGGAATTAATCAAAATGAAATTCTTGTAAATTTTCACGATGAGGGTCGAAAATTAACTTTCTCCGCCCAGAATGAGAAACGAAACTATGTTAAGCAAATTCAATTACCCTTTAAGTCGTCTATGGACCATTATACCATAGATGTTAATAATGGTATTGCTATCTTAAAAGTGAAGAGAGCAATTTGATTTTAATGATAATTACTATATAATAAATAATTAATTTATTAAGTAAGAGAAAGAATTTTATAAAATAGGTAATGTGAGGATAAAGATATGAGCGGAATAACGAGAAGAGATGAAAGTAAGGGAACAAAACTTAGAGTGAAAGATGCATTTAAAGAAGATGCCGGTAGAGGCATTGTAAGGATAGATCCTGAAACAATTCAAAAGTTAAATTTACGTACAGGTGATGTTCTTGAAGTAAGTCACCCCCTAGTAAATAAAAGAAGTGCGGCGTTGTTATATCCTGGAAAAATGGAAGACAGAGGGACGGGGATTATACGCATTGACCCATCATTAAGACGAAATTTAGGAGCATCTTTAGACGATATTGTAGAAATCCGAAAAATTGAAGCAGCATTAGCTAATAAAGTTACATTTGCTGGGTTAGAAGAATCAGTAGTAGTGAGAACCCCCCAGCAATTAGCTAGACAATTAGAAAACCGCGTGTTAACTAAAGGTGATATACTTAGCTTTTATTCTATGGGTCGCAGAGTCGATCTTATTGTTATAGATTACAGTCCTCAAGCTGAAGCAGTAAGAATTCATTTAGAGACAAAAATCATTTTGAGTGAAAAAAGCCACAAACAAATTACTGAAATGGAGCATACAAGAGTATCTTATGAAGATATAGGTGGTTTGGAGGATGAGATACAAAAAATACGTGAGATGATTGAATTACCAATACGACATCCAGAACTATTTAAAAGAATAGGCATCGATCCTCCTAAAGGAGTTTTACTCCATGGGCCTCCTGGAACTGGTAAAACATTAATAGCAAAAGCAGTAGCTTATGAAACAGAGGCTCATTTTAAAACGATAAGTGGACCCGAAATAATGAGTAAGTTTTATGGGCAGAGTGAAGAAAATCTCCGTAAAGTATTTGAAGAGGCTAAAGAAAATTCTCCTTCCATAATCTTTATTGATGAGTTAGATTCAATAGCACCAAAAAGAGGGGAAGTAACGGGGGAAGTTGAAAGAAGAGTTGTAGCCCAGCTACTTTCTTTAATGGATGGCTTGGAGGGGAGAGGCGAAGTAATAGTTATTGGTGCTACTAATCGAGTTAATGATATTGATCCCGCATTAAGAAGACCTGGAAGGTTTGATCGAGAAATTGAAATTGGTGTTCCAGATACAGATGGGAGATATGAAATTCTATTAATTCATACTCGCGGAATGCCTTTGCATGGTGATGTTGATCTTCAGTCAATGGCTGAAAGAACTCATGGGTTTGTCGGAGCAGATGTAGAAGCACTTGCCAAGGAAGCAGCAATGTTAGCAATTAGAGAGATTTTGCCTCAAATTGATCTTGAAAAACCAATACCACAAGAAATCTTAAATGATTTACAAATTGAAATGATTAATTTTGAGAATGCTCTAAGTAGTATTGAACCCTCAGCCTTAAGAGAAGTTTTGATTATCCAACCAACTGAAACTTGGGATGATGTTGGAGGTTTAGAAGAAGCTAAACTTCAATTACGAGAAGTAATTGAATGGCCTTTAAAATATCCTGAATTATATAGACATTTAAATTCAAAACCTCCCAATGGAATATTACTATATGGGCCTCCTGGAACTGGTAAAACATTAATAGCAAAAGCATTAGCCCATGAAACTGAAATTAATTTTATATCAGTAAAGGGACCTGAATTTTTATCAAAATGGGTAGGTGAAAGTGAAAAAGCGGTGCGAGAAACTTTTAGAAAAGCGCGATCTGCTGCACCATGCATTATCTTTTTTGATGAAATAGATGCGATAGCTGGTGTGCGGGGAAGGTCTGCAGGTTCTCAAGTTACTGAGCAAGTGGTATCCCAATTATTAACTGAAATGGATGGATTGGAAGGATTAAAAGATGTTGTTTTACTTGCCGCAACTAATAGGTCAGATATGCTTGACCCTGCTTTATTGCGATCTGGGAGATTTGGAAGGCATATTGAAATACCAATGCCCGATTTAGAATCCCGAGTCAAAATTTTTAATATTCATCTTAAAAATAAACCACTTGCAAAAAATATTGATATCAATAAATTAGCACAAGAACTTGAAGAATATACAGGAGCAGACATCCAAAGTGTCTGCGAAGAGGCAACACTTTTAACAATTCGGAAAACTATTGCCGATGGTACTATTAATACCCAAGATCCAGCGTCGGTAAAAAGTGTAGAAATTGGTAAAGCTGAATTTGAAGACGCTATAGTGAAAATTTTAAAATCAGCAGATCTAGCTCAAAAGGCTCATAAAAAATACGAAAAAGAACCGGAGGGAATGTATAGGTAAAATATCTTCAAAATAAGTGTAGATTTTTTTTAATTCTAATATAAGGTGATTTGTAATGGAAAAACGGAATGATAATTTTATTGGTTTAGATTCGTTACTGGAAATTCTAGGAAATCCTACAAGAAGATTAATGCTTTCAAAGTTGGCAAAAGTTCCTCATTCACCCTCAGAACTAGCCAGCGAATTGGGAATATCTAGACAAGCTGTTCATAGTCAATTAGAAATACTTAGTAAAAATGACATCATACAAAAGGTTGGAGAGGAAAAACGGGGTAATACTTACAAAATAAAAAGCGACATCTCACTTAGAGTAAATATTACACCTGATTATTACGGTATAAAATTTCGTACATCTGAAATAAAAAGTGGCTTTAAATCAATTCAATTAAAAGATACTGATATTTCAACAGATTATAAAAGAAAATCACCAAATGATAAAATTAGATTATTAGGAGAAAAGATAAAAACAATTGAGAATACTATTAGAGATTTAGAAATAGAGAGAAGGAATTTACTTCAAAATAAACAATGTTATATTGTAGAACTAAAAAATATTATGGATGGAAAGTATAAGGAGAAATTAAGAAAGACTATAATGGAAAGACAGTTTAAAGCAAAAAATATTAAAGAAAGTTTGAATCTAATAGAAGAGATATTTCTTACATTGTTTTTTAATCCAAATAAATATGACCATCGAATCAATATTGATAGTTTAATTGATGATATCTACTTTTCAGATATGGATTCAATTGAACGGGCTCAGAGTCGAATATCTATTGAACCATTATTAAAGGATTTATCCCGCGCAATGGACCTCTTTAGAGAAGGTGAAGATGATTGGTTTTTCGATATTTAGAATATAAAATTGAAAGGTGAAATGTTATAAAACTTGAAGAATTAAAAAAACAGATGCCGGAAATTTTTGAAAAAGTTAAAAAAGATGTTAAAAGGACCGTTGGACGACATAGAGCAGGTATTAGTTTAGGTCTTGCAGAGATGGGTATGTTCCAAGGGAAATTTGTAGGTGGTATGCATTTTCCGCCTGGCACTGATATAGTTATGAACATAACTCCCCTAAAAGTTATTCTTGAACAACAATCTTATGAAATCGTTTGGGCGTATACTTACCACATTTTATTACACGAATATGTCCATGCCTTAGGCGTTTGGGATGAATATCAATGTCGTGAAATAACTCGCAGAATCACTGAAGAAATTTTCAAAGAAGCAGATCATCCCGCTATTATATTAGCTAAAAGGGGTATTGGTACTTATTTTCCAAACTTAAATCTTATATATAGACCTCCAGAAAGACGCCCTGATGGAATATCTATAGAATACATCACAGGATTTGATAAAAACAGCTATGAATATTATTCTTAATTAATAGAAAATATAACTTATCTAAGACTGCAAAGTTACTTATGTGTTATTTAAATTTTATTCAAGCAATGGTATCATTTGATGGATATTGAGAAATTAATAGGTCAAAAGATCACGATATTGGGTATTGCAAAGGATGCAAAAGGTGGAGCTGTAATACTTACATCAGAAAATGTCCCTATATACATAAAAGGTCTTGATTCTTGGTCCCCGGAATTATTTGATAAACAACTTAAAGTTACAGGTGTTTTAAAAGAAGAGAAATTTATCCCTGACCCTGTAATCGATGAAGATGGTAGTATAAGTACTGGAGCATATGGAGATCAGTTGGTTTTAGAAAACGCTAAATATTTCGAATTTAAATAGAGCTCTATTTAAGAGTTCAGAATATCTTGCAATAGTTTTTCAATTTCAATTAAATCTTTTGAATTCGGTTTTAAGATACATTTTTCTTTCTTATCATCTTTTTGTAATGTTAACAATCCAGAAGTTTTAATCCTACTTTCTATGTGGTTTTCTTTATTTCTCATTGCTTTTTTAAAAATTGAATATATTTTATTGAAATCTAGTTTGGTTATTTCTTTCTTTTTATAATCGCCTCCATCATAAAAACCACTTGAACTAAGATGGGGCTTTATAGGTATATATTCTATGAATATTTTAAGATCGTTTTTAATAATGTATTTATTACCGCTTCCATCAGCATATTCATATATTTCATTTTGATTTTTATTCATGTTAAAATCACCTTTTTATGTTTAGTTATTTATTTTCGGTAAGCATTAAAATTAATTATATAAAATTATATAGATTACATAGAGAAGGAAAATTATTTTTAGAGTGATTAAAGATTACCCAAACATCTCAAGACGGTACCGCTCAGGGGGAAGAGGAGGAAATAATTGAAAAAGAGCTCGAAGTAGAACCGGAACAGTTCATTCTTAATTGGAAGTATAAAGATGTAAACAAAAAACTTACATACGATATTAAGAAATGCATCGGGTGCAGTCTATGCAAGCTTGTTTGCCCGGTTGATGCTATCGAGCTAGGTCCAATTCCAGATATTGCACAAAACATACTTGATGAGTCTAATCCAAAGCTTTTAATTGACCATGAAAAATGTTGTTATTGCATGCTCTGTGCTGTGGTGTGTCCTACAGATGCCTTTCATGAGAATATTGAACCTGAGGGGCAAATTGATTTAGAGGAATATCCCTCAATTGGAAAATTTTATACAATAGACATGAAGAAATGCATCGAAGATAAAGAAAACGAGATTTGTCAATTATGCTTAGATGTTCGAGAGAGAAATCATGTAGAAGAATATTTTAAAATTCAAAACGAATGTCCGACTAAATGCTTTAAAATTAATTCTCCAATAGAGGGAGAGGTCATCCTTAAAAAAAATATGCTCCATAAATGTGACCCATTAGGTTGTAAAGCGTGTGTGAATATATGTCCCGTAGAATCATGGTTTATCCCTGAAAGTGCGGAAGAAATAGCCAAATATGGTAAAATTGCCTGTAATGAAGATGCTTGTTTTTATTGTGGGGCGTGTGTTAATTCTTGTCCAGACGATTTAATTGTCGTGGAGCGTAAAAACATTGAAATAAATGATCCTAATAAAAAAGGTTCATTTCCGTGGATTGAAGGTTGGGTAAGAAACATCAAAGAAATTTTAAGAAAACGGTTAATTCAGAGAGAAAAAGAACCAATTGACATTCCCATCATCGAACAAGAAATTGAAAACGTTAAGGAAAAAATATTAGAAGAAGTCCCTCAATTATCTGAAGAGGATCGAAAGAAATTAAATGAGCTAAATGATAAGATTCAAAAACTACTAAACTCTCAAAAGATTCGATATTGGATTGAGGATAAAAAAGTAGATAAGATCTCAAAAGAATTGAGAAAGCATTTAAAATAACAAGTTTCTTTTTTTGATGTATATTTTGCTCAATAATTCAACTTATCCAATAACTTATTATTATTGCTTGATACAAAACACATATAAAACAAGATTAAAATTTAAGGAGGTAGATAATTATTTCTCAAAACACCCAAAAAATATTTAAAATTGTTGCAACCGTAAAAGAAGTTAAAGGACACTGTGGAGCGAAACATAAAGTAGGGGATACGTTAGAATTAGGTACAATAAATACTGGAGGATTATGTGGTTTTTTTTATCATGATATTTTTCCGACTATCCAAACCCTTCAATTTGGAGGAACTATTCCATGGACACGAGATCCTGATGTAGTCATAGTTGAATGTCCAGATAGAATAAATGCCGTGACATTGATTTTAAAAAGAATAAGAAAATAACCTTACATCTTTTCTTTCTTTTTTATTTACAAAATGTACTTGTTTTTATAATTTCTCCAATAATTATAGTAATTCTATAATTTAGTTTCAAAACACTAGTTCAAGAATAATGATATTAAAATTAAAAATCAAAAATACCAGAAAAAATAATAGAATAGTAGTTTGGATTCAAAGAAAGACGAAAATTGAATCTGATTTACTCCAAATTTTTGAGTTCTTTAAAGAAAATATAACAATTTCACAAATTCGAGTAATTCATAAATATTATAAAATATCATCAGAAAATCCGGCAATTATGATGTCTTTCATCTCCTCAATTCATGAAATTATACCCGAAGTTTATTTTAGTTCTGAAGATTTAATTGAAGAAGTTGAATGTCTGAATATAAATAAATCTTAGACCTGTATTTTAGTCAGTTAAATAATAAGTGGGAGGAGGGGGATTTGAACTTCCAGAAGACCATCGAAATGATGAACTTTCCCCGGCCCCTTGGTCCCAAACCAAGAATCATACCAAGCTAGACTACCCTCCCACATATTCTGAGGGAATTAAATCTTGAAGTGACTTTAAATTTAAGAAAGTCTAATTTTATAAAAATTAAAATTATCTTTTCAATTTATCCTTTTTATATATTATTAATGCTTTTTTATAATAGTAAAAAAAAAAGATTTAGTCAAATTGAAGTTAGTCGTATATCTACAGAAAATTGGAAATATCAATAAAAGGATATTAAAGAATTTAAAAAAGGATTTAAAAAAACAATTTCGAAAATTCGTAAATTCTGTAATTATTTTGCCTGAAAAAATGGAATTAAAGGAGTCTTATTATGTCCCTAGTGAGAGGCAATATAATGGATATACTATTTTCAAAACATTGAAAAACAGTAATGATAAAGATAAACTTTCTAGTACTTTAGGAATTTTAGATGTAGATATCTTTAAAAAGAAATTGAATTTTATTTTTGGAGTAGCAACAAATCCAAAACATCCGCTAAAAGATTATCCGGGAAGTGCTATAGTTTCTGTAGCAAGACTTCGAGAAGCCTTTTACTTTAGAGATGAAAGAAATGATCTTATAAGGAATAGAGTTTTAAAAGAAGCGGTGCATGAGATTGGACACACTTTTGGTTTAAAACATTGTGAAAACAAATGTGTCATGCAATTTTCAGAAACCATAACTTATGTAGACAATAAACCGCTACAGTTTTGTACCGATTGTACAGTAGTCTTAGAAGATTTAACTAACCGAAACTAGTTATGATTTAATAACTCTCTTTATATTTATTGTAGAGCAGCTCACTAATTTTTATAATTTTCTTATATTTTTTCACTAATTTTACTAAATTAAAAGGGATATTATTAAAACCAAAATATGCTCCTGCTAAACTACCGCCAATAGCTCCAACGGTATCAGTATCACCTCCCGCTGTCACAAGTGCGTATATGCATTCTTTAAAGGAATTTAAATTTTTCAAAAATATAAAGATCGAACATACAACAGTACTTATAGAATAAGGATGTACAAATGATTTTCCCATATAATCCTCGATAAAGTATGGTGATTTCACTCCAGCTTGACTAAACTTTATCAGTCCAGATCCAATAGATAAATTTAGATTCGATTTTAATTTAATTAAGATCTCTATAAACTCTTCCCATATTTTCTCATTTGACCCTGAGATCGATGAAATTATTGCATCAAAAAATTCATCAGCTGAAAATCTTGTTTTTGGCCCCTTATCAATTAAATAGGCGATCGCGTTCGCAATTATAATTGCACCTGCTGAAGCAGCAGGATGTGAATGGGTAATCTCGCTTGATGTTTTTGCTGCGACTTTTAAACTCCTTAAATCTTTGTTGTAAAATAATCCTATCGGTGCTATTCGCATTACAGTTCCATTTCCACCAGAATTTGAAGCTGCTTTTTCCCAAGATATTCCATATTTCAATTTTCTAATGGATGAAATACAACCATATCCCGGGCCAATTGGAGGATCTGCCAGCCATTTAATATATTCTTTTATATAACTCTCATGATTTAATCCGTCTCCTGCAAGTATAGCTTGTGCTGTATGCAAAGTTAACTGGGTATCATCAGTATAGGTTTTAAATAAATTCCTTTTATTTTGAACTAAATCATCAAAATCTTTGAATTGAGAATGTATATATTCCCCTAACTTTCCCTCAAATGGCATCCCTAAAGTATCTCCAATAGCAACACCTAACAATGTTCCATTAAATTTATCCAAATAATCAACTTTCATATTATTTATCATCAATGTTTCTAAAATAGATAAAATATCTACATATCTCTATTAATTACTAATAAACTGCGGCTTGATAATCCTATTGATAAGATAAAACTATAGAACAAAATAGCATATTTAATATTATTTTTTTTAGAAATAATAATAATAATAATAACGGTAATTTTTTTAAAAATTCAAAAATAACCATATTTTAAAACTAATAATAGAATTTTTAGTGATAAGAAATTATGGACAAACAAATTGGATGGATTGGAACTGGAGTCATGGGACAATCAATGTGTAGTCACATTATAAAGGCGGGGTATAATGTAGCCGTATATAATAGGACTAAGGAAAAGGCTAATGAATTAGTTAAAATGGGCGCTCAATGGTGTTCTAATCCTAAAGAAGTTGCTGAAAAGAGTGATGTCGTGTTTACCATCGTGGGCTTTCCAAATGATGTGAAAGAAGTATACCTTGGTGAAAATGGTATTCTTAACGGCATTAAAGAAGGAACAATTCTTGTAGATATGACAACATCTGAACCAACACTTGCTCAGTTGATTTATGAAGAGGCAAAGAAAAAAGGCGCTCATTCCATTGATGCTCCAGTTTCTGGTGGTGATGTAGGTGCTCGCCAAGGAACCTTAGCAATCATGACAGGAGGCGATAAGGATGTTTATGATAAAGTATTACCATTTTTCGAATTAATGGGGAAAAATATCGCATATTTGGGAAAAGCAGGAGCAGGACAACATACCAAGATGAGTAATCAAATTCTCATTGCATCAACTATGATTGGAGTAGTCGAATCTTTACTTTATGCTTATAAAGCAGGGAATGATCTTGCTGAAGTGATTGACGTGATAGGAAAAGGAGCTGCGGGATGTTGGTCAATCAATACTCTTGGTCCTAGAATAGTAGATGGAAATTTTGATCCAGGATTTTTCATAAAGCATTTTGTAAAAGATATGGGCATAGCACTCCAAGAAGCGAAAATAATGAAGCTAGCTCTCCCAGGTCTAGCTTTAGCATATCAATTTTATGTTTCAGCAATGGCAGTTGGTTTAGAGAATCTTGGAACCCAAGGTATCTACAAAGTATTTGCTAAAATGAATGGGATTGACCTTTAATCACAATTAATATTATTTTTTTTAGAAAATACCTCAATACGAAAAAATAATTATGATGGAATCATTACTTAAATTACTTTTTAGAGATGAGTAAGTTATGAGTCAATTAGGACCTAAGAAAGATAAATATGATAAAATTTTATTGATGTATTCAGGAGGATTAGAATACATACAATTTATGTATGTATGATCAAACACTTCCTGCATGATAAAATGGTTACAAGAAACCTATGAAGCAAAGATATATACATTTACTGCAGACTTAGGACAAGAATTTGCAGATCCTTCGAGATTTAAAGAAATAGAAGAAAAAGCTTATAGGTTGGGAGCCGTAAAACATTTTACCGTAGATTTAAAAGAAGAATTTATTAACAATTATGTTTTTCCAACGATTAAAGCGAATGGATTATATCAAGGAGTTTATCCACT